>Ga0222712_10005934_pt1 | contig 12198 bp, 18 predicted proteins | sample C33_657DmetaG_FD_165043 | JGI IMG/M metagenome (GOLD analysis project Ga0222712, IMG submission 165043) | Estuarine water microbial communities from San Francisco Bay, California, United States - C33_657D | ecosystem: Environmental > Aquatic > Marine > Unclassified | place: USA: California...
CTACATTTGTTGCTTTGCAGATTGCATTGCTGCTTGAGCAGATTGCAAAATACTTTGTGACTTCTCACGCAATAGCGTGATACTAGCCTCAACCTCATCTTGCGTATTACCGTTTACAAGGTCAATGAGCTCAGGAACAATGTTGTCACGTTCCTGCTCTACACGAGTTGCACGATAGTTTGTAAGGTAGTTGAGTTCTTGTTCCTTATGTAGAAGAGCAAAAGCTTTTTCTCTTTCAAGACGTTCATTCTCTAACTGAGAAGTAAATTCTTGCTCCTTCTTAGCGAGGAGTTCCTTGGCAGAAAGTTCTTCTTCTTCCCTGGACTTTTTAGCTTTTTCTTCTAGCTCACGTACAGACTGCTCGTGAGCAGCTTTACGTGCGACTTCGTCTTCTTGTGCTTTCTTCAAAGCCTCAAGTTCCTTAGCCATCTTTTCCATTTGAGGATACAGTTTAGATTTTTCCTGAGCACGAGCTTTTGCAAGGTCATCTGCAGTAAAAACCTGGTCCACTGGTTCACTCACTTCTTGAGCTACAACTGCTGCTGCAGTTGCTGCTTCAAATACTTCTTGATTATCGGCCATTATTAATCACCTGTTTTTCTTATGTCGTTGTCCGTATGCCTTGCGGCGTATCACGTTGGGGTTTAACAAGACAATTTCATACCATTTAGGATAAAAAATCTCGTTATATTGCTATTTATTTTTTACTTGTCTACTGTTCTCCTCTGAGGCATTTTAGTGCCGTAGGCTTCAGTGACAAGTTTTTCTCTAATAGCAGCTTCTTGGCTTTTTTCAATACCAGCCATCTGTTGCTGCATTGGGTCTTTGACGCTTTCGTCAGTTTGAGGTCCTTCAATACCGTCTCCCATAACATCTCCATCACCGAGTTCGGTTGGTTGCATAGGGATAGCAGAGTTTCCATCAGGTCCTGGCATCATGCCAGTCATATCCATAATTGCTTTCTGGATTTGAATCTTTACAAGCTGCAAGGCTCCATCTGCTCCAGCATCGGAAATTAACTCTTGACGAATCTCTTGTAGCTTTTCTTCTGGGAATTCCTCACCGAGGGTACGTAAAGCACCTTCTTTAGACTCAAGTCCCATACCAATTTTAGTTTGAATCTCGTTGAGGATAATTAGCTTGTCTAGTGGAAGAGGCTGAGGGAATTGAACATAGTTCTTGTATGTAATAGGGTCTGAAAAATCAAGTTGTGTTAGCTGTCCCTCTTTAATTGGGCCGTCTTCATCAGGGTTGTACATAAACTGCATTGGCTCTTTTAGAGCAAGAGTGCGAAGAGCAAGCTCGTTAATCTTCTCAATACCTATACCGTACTGAGCTACCTTTTGTGAGTAGCGGTTCATCAATGGCTGGTACTGAATAGAAAGTGCAACACCAGAGGTATTAGAAATAGGTTGAACTTGACCCAGTGCGGTTTCTGGGATGTTCATTAGTTCGTGCATTGAGCGCTTTAGAAGTTCTAGGTACTTCAAGGCTCCGTCAATACCTTGTGCACCGCCTTCTAGGTTGAAGACCTGAGCATCTTTTGGAAGACCGCCCCAAACCTTCTTTGCGCCCTTTTCTAAGTTAGAAGCTTTAGCACCAACAATAACTGTCACAGGAGAAGCGTGGTAGTTAATGATGTCTGCTACGTCAGTTGATATTTCGTTATAGGCGCGGTTTATTGTGATGATGTCGTGTGCGTCTGGGAGACCCCAAGGTGAACCAGAGACTGGAACGTTCGGTATGTGTACAACAGGAACTAATCCAAGTGGATTAGGACGAGAGTCAATTAGCTCATCGTTGATGTACTCTTCAATTGTGTCGTCTGTAAGAATTTCAGTGTAAGTAAATACTTGACGTGTTCCCTCAAGTGACGTTCCCCAGAAACGATACTTCTGCTTAAAACGCAGTAGACGAGTACGGTCGTGTGGGTGGAACTCAGGAAAAGCAAAAGAAGAGTTAAGAGGAAGAAGACGAACTTTACCTGGATGGTTTCCTCCTGCAGAGTCTACCCAAGGTTCTTCATACGCAATCTTTACAAAACAATCGCCAGTAATTCCGCCCTGTTGCCCCATCTCAAGTAGCACACGCATCTTGTCGTTGTCTACTTCCCAGATTCGTTCTAGGCGGTCTGGAATAATTGCTTCCGTTGCTTTTGGTGAACGGAAGTGAACACCTTTACCAAATACAAAACGAGATAAAAAGTCGTTAAATGCACGGTAGTAGTTAACTGCAATTTGCATTTCGCCAGACTCACGGCGGTATCCCCAGTGGTGACCGAGGTACATTGCCCAGTTAAGTGAGTAACGGTTTAGACGTGGACCGTGTACTTCAAATTCTTCGTCAGCTAATTCTACTAACCCCAGTGGAGAAATAGAGATAGTAAGGTCGCTAGATGCGGCTCTATACGACGGTGGAGAAAAATCAAGAAATGACATTACTTATCTTTCTTCTTATCTTTCTTAGAGTCTTTTTTCTTATCGGTAACTGTAGCATTCTTTTTCTTAACATCGCGTAGATGCTTTTTTTTGCGCATTTCTAATTTACGAGTCTGTTCATTTGTCTCAATAAATCTGCCGCCTGATTGGATGTAGCGTTCATGAACCCAGTGACTAGCTCCAGGATTAGGGTAGTTAGAATATTTAGCCTTTGCCTGAGCAACAATCATCAAATAAAGTTTTTCATTTGCTGGTTTACTTGCCATTACATCTCCTCCTGATAACCCGATAGCCCCCACATTACTGTGGGGGCATACCGATGTCTGTCTAAATTAATCGTTTACGACTGTTGCAGATTGACGCTGTGAGCGTCCACCTGATACTACTTTGGTCTCAATTACTTGAGCTGAGTAGTCATTCATTGTTCCGTGTGCAAACTCACCGAGGAATGTTGGCGCTTCTACCCATGAGGCAGAACCAACGTGTGCTCGCTCTGCAAGAGTTTCTGCAGCTGGCTTTTCAAAGACGTTTGCATTGTGGTTAGGACGACCTGGTGCAGGCATATAGCCCTGCATCATGCCCTTCTGAAAATCATTTGGTACATCTGTATCTGTTGCAATACCTTCTTCAAAACGAAGTGGTCCGCGACGTGTTGCATTGCCTGCTTCCTTTAGCTCGTACACATGTGGTGCACGCTCTGGAAACTGTGGTGCTGGGGAAATTCCCATAGTAAGACTCCTTAAGGTTGTAGATGGAAGGCCATTCCAGGTAATAGTTTCCCGCTTTTTAAAGGGCCTGTGTGGTTAACCGAAGAAAGGATTTGAAGAAGCAACAACTTCTGGCATTACTAAATCCTGAGTTAAAGAACAGGCGATAGACAAAGAGTCCACAAAGTCATCGTGGGCATAGTTTTCATCAGGGGCTGCAACCATAAAGTTAGGTCCTTTGAATTGAACTTCGGCATCAGTCATCTGCTGATAGAAGCGTTTCCAGGTACGTAATCTTCTTGTCTTGGCGTGAGCAGGCCAGGAAATCATCTCTCGTTGAATTAGTGCCTGTAGATGTTTCCATCGCTTAGATTGTTCACTTGGGCTGGAAGTTACTGGCATAACCTCAGCTCTTGGTAATAGAAGTTTTAAACGTTGCGCTACTGCATCTCCAACACCGTTTGCATCTACTCCAACTGCAAGTACGTCATAGTTCTCTAAGAAGTTAACGATTTGAAAGTACTGTTCTTCCCAGTCATCGCCCTGTAGTTCTAACCAGTTAAGGATACGGTGGTCAAAATAACCAAACTCATCTGGCCTATCCCAGTCAACCCAAACAACTGTAACAACAGTTGAGTCAGTTTTACGTGCAGGGTCAATACCGACAACACAAGGTGTCTTATGCCAAGACTTTACTAACTCTTGTGAAGTATCCCCTAGCTCATCCATCTTAGATGAGGTAATGAACATACCTCGTTCAAGTAACCACTTACAGTTGTACGACATCTGGAACTCGTCAGAGTCCTCACCAATACGAAGCATTTCTTTTTTAATTGAACGTTCGTAGTTCTTGTTGTACTTGATAACTTCTTTCCAGTCCCACTGGTAATGGTTCTGCCTATTACCGCGAGTAGTCTGTCGTCTGCGGTTTAATTGAATAGCTTTGTAAAAATTGTTCTTACTTGTTGTTGGTGTACCTGTCTTAACCATAGTTCCTGCGTAATACGCAAGCATAGGAGCAATTGACTTAGACACAACAAAGTCATCTGCTTCTTGACACTCATCAATGACGATAAGGTGGAAAGACTTGGATTCAATCTTTGCACGTGGGTTAGCTGTCATCATCGTAATGCTGGAACCAGAGTTGGTCAGTTTAATCTGACGGGTTACTCCACCAACACGTGCGGCCTTATCATCAATTTCAACATCATTTAAAATCTCTAGTGCACGCTCAGAGGTAAGACGCGTTACTGCACGACCAAAGAGTGTTTCTGCCTGTCCTTCTGTTGGAGCAAATAACCCAACCCACACGCCGTCTTTAAACTTACCGAGAAGTTCTGGGTATAGCTTTGCTAACCGAGGTAACAAAATCATTAGAGTAACTACAGTGTCAGCAACTGTTTCTGATTTACCTGACTGACGTGCAGCAAGTGCAGTTATCTCTTCAGCGTCATTGATAATCACTGACTCCATAATGCGACGTGCTAAAGGTTTTTGATATGGGTGCAGGTCATGGCCTACTAGAACTTTTAAAAAGTCCATCATCTTGTCAATTAACTTGTCTACAAATTGTTGAGATAGCTCATCAAGCTCTTCTTCTTTTTCAAGCTCTACTTGCTCAGGGTCTTCCTCCTGCATATAAAATTCAGGATTAATTTCCTCAAACTTTTGGTCATCAAAATCAATAGGCATTTTTCCTCATTAATTGACTAGACCCACATTGCTGTGGGCCATCGCCAGACCAGGAGAGAGGTGAAGCAGGCAAATAGTAACACACACTAAGCACGTTTCTTTAATTCTTTAGCAATTGCATTAAACACTTCAGTGCCCATTACGACTTCATCAAGAAGGTCTTTGTTGTGACTCTTCTGCCATTCTGTAATAAGTTTGCCAATCGTGTACATGGACTGCTCCATCCACAGAATCAAGTCTGGCGTTGATATCTTTGAGACTCTCTTCTCTATCCGAGTCTGGGGCTGTCCATCCTGCTTCTTCCGAAAAATCATCGTATGTTACTTCCCGTGTGTTGAGTGCCGATTTAAGTGCGTCTTCTTCAGTTTTAAAGCCAGTCCACTTGCCGAAGGCTAGTGCTTTGTACTTAGGTAATCTTACTAAAAGAGGCTCAGAAGTTCTAAACGGCTCTTCTATTTCTTGAGTCCAGCCACGAACAATAAACTTTTTTCCCCAAATAACAGGTAGGTCAATTAGTTGTACGAAGTGTTTTGGTCCGATGTTGTGTACCTTTGGCATTTATCTTCCTCTTGGGTTTTTTCCACCTGTAGATGGGTTCTTACCGCGTTTGCTTTGAGCAATTGTTTTGTACATAGTTTTAGTCTGTCCTGGAACTTTTCCTTTTACAGCAACTTGAGCACCACGACTATAGCGGTAGAACGCTTGCTGTGCTTTCTTAGACAGGCTTGAAACATCTGCTGGACCACGAGGTTTGAAGTCAAGCATACGGGCAATTACAGCTCCCTTAGAGCGGTTAGCTTTAAACGCAGCCCACTCACCGCCTGTTACTTCGTAGTAGTTATAAAAGGTTCCATCACGAAAAATAACTGTAAGTTTCTCTTCTTCTTCATCATAGCCAGCAGCAACTGTCCTTGGTCGCGCTGGATTAGTAGTAGAAGTTGGTACTACAGTAATATCAGCTGGGGATGTATCTTCCATCTCATCTGGTTGAAACCCAGGGATTTGCCAATTAGCAGGGTTGTCTAATTGGTCTGCGTTCATATTTTGATTAAAATCAATAATTTCGTAAACACTACGTCCAGGAGCAAGTCCATCGGCTGTTTGGTATTTTTCACCAGCCCAGTTACCGTAGTTAGTAGGATTGTAATAATCCATTGACTGACTATCATCAAACATGATGTCAGAGATTCTGTTAAAAGAACCTTTAGAAGATGCGGTTACTCCGCCTTGAAAGTCGTCACCGAAAATATCTCGGCCTATTGCATTCATCATTTCCTGAGCAGACGGAGCAGCCCTCCGAGAAGAGCTGCTTCCGCCTGTAGGACGTACCATATTAACTACTTACTTATGCCCAAGGAGTAATAGTTACTGCTGCACCGACTGCAGTTGTTGCAGCGCCGCCAGCAATTGACTGAGACTTGATAGTTCCAGTTGCACCCTTTAGCTGTGTACCAGGTGTGATTGCGCCAGTGTTAGCAACAGTCCATCCTGAACCTGCAATAATAAGTGTGCTTCCTGAACCGCCAGTTACAGACCAAGTTCCAACAAGTGCTGTTGGGATACCTGTACCAGCAGAAATTGTTATCTTAGTTCCTACAGGCCATGTGGTTGTTCCACCAGCAACAGTTACAGTTGCTGCAGTTGTGGTTGTTACGTTAATGCCAGTTGGCTGTGTAGCAGTGTTAGTTGCACCTGCTGCAGTTGTAACTGTAAGACCGTTGTCTGCCAATACGTCTGCTGCATCTGCTGTTAGCTTACCAAGCACGTTAGTGACCTGTACGTAGTCAGTTGAACCTGCTACGTCAGAACCTGTTGTGTTTGGGTTATATCCTGGAAAGCCATTCCAACCTGATTCTAGGTTGATGTGGTCACCCTTAGTTAAATCTAAACGGTTTGTGCGAGCATCGTTTGGTTGTGGAGCAAAGTTGCCCCATACAAAATCAACTGCTACTTCACCTGCGGTGTCTAACTGAGCACCAGCGTTATTTACTGCCATGGTTTTCTACTTTCTCTAGAGAGGGTTGTAATTTCCCCATGCGCTTAGGGGAACCTTAAAGATAGTATCCAAGACTATTGACTTAATGTCAGCGTTTATTCCTCACAGATGTGGTCATCAAGGTCTTTTTGAATTAAGATAGCTTCACAATGACGACATTTAAAGAATCTGATGTCATCTAATCCAACGTGTAAAGAGTCAGCGTCACGCGCTTCTATTGACATCTCTGGTTCAGCTAAAACTTCTGGAGGAAAAGGTCCTCTAGGGGCGTGTACTACTGAAGGTATTGCGTGACCCTGTACCGCAAATTTGCGAATAACAGGCATTATTCTTCAGGTGTTGCTGGTTCTTCTTCAACAACAGGTTCTTCAACAACTGGGGTTTCCTCTACAGGTGCAGTCTTTGAAGTTTTCTTAACTGACTTTGGTGCTAAAGCCTCAAATGCATCAGATTGTTCTTTAACCATTTCTTCAGAACGCTTTAACAAACCAGCATTTTTGCTGTTGTTAAGAAACTTTGGTAAATGCAGAGAACAGTAAGGGATAGTGTGAGAAGGGGTAATTTCATAAACCCAAACTGAAGTGTTATCGCAATTAGCGCATGATGTCATTGTTCTACTCCTTAGTTAACAATCCCACTTACGAAGTGAGAGAGCCTTTCTTGTTGGTCTTCCTTTTTCGTCCTTCATAGGACCAGGCATACCGCCCATCCTAGCGCAGAAAGATTTACGACGTGCTGCAGACTTCGGTGATTTTTTTGCTTGGTCTGCTGATACAGGTGGCTTTAGATTATGTCCTTGTGCTTTTGCGGAAGCTCTACCCTTAGCATTTAATCCGCCTTCAGGGTTCTTGCCCTCTTTGCGAGTCCATGCAGCTGTCTTGTGTGCTTTTTTATGTGTTTTCTTTTTGGTAGTCATTACTTCTTCTTAATGCCAACCATGCGACCAGTTGTTTTATCACGAGTCACTGTTGGCTGTCCTTTAGCAACAGCTTTCTTAGCAGGAGCTTTCTTAGCAGGAGCAGCAGTAGGTGTAGGGTTTTTTAAAGAAACCATTCTTCCACCAGCTCCACGTGTCACTGTTGGTTGTGGTCCTTTAGGAGCTTCTGGTGTTGCCGCAGGTGCAGATGCACGATTGCTTGGCATACCAACAAATGATTTAGTTTGTCTTGGAGCAACTGTTGGTGTTGGGTTAGTTGCAGGGCTTGGTGGAGTCTTTAACGTGAATTTTGCTTTAACACCATTGCCAGAAAATTCAGCGGGAGTTCCGCCTTGTCCAGATGCAGCAATACGATTCATTAGTTCACCAGCGTGCTTATGTGCAACTACAGCTTCATTAACTGTATTTTTAGAAGTGTTGTTTGCTTCAGTAACTCTGAGTCCAGACTCTGTACGAAGCTTGTCTGTAGAAAGATGGTGGTCAACAGCTCTTTTTTCTAACTCATTGCGATGGTCAAGAACAGTCTTTTTAATTATGTGACGATTACTTGCGGCAGTTTCTTTAAGTCTTTGTGTATGCTCTTGCGCAGATAGTGCCGATGTTTGACCATGCTCTTGCGCAGACAACCCAGATTGAATATTCCCTGCGTGTGTAGCGTAATCTTTTGCTAACTCATTACCGTGATGAGCTGCTTCCATATTCATACCATGTTGTAAAACCATTTGACCTGTGCTGTGAGAGCGAGCAGACAGGTTACCAAAGAAGTTGCTTGGCCCAGAAAGGTTTACTGGCTTGTTGTATCTGCTTAGGTCCATGTGCTAATAGTCCCTTACTTTTCTAGTTCTTTTGGGTTATTCATTAAGCAAGTTTCAATGCTAATCAGTCTTTCACTCAAGTCCTCAAAAGCATCCATTATCAACACCTGATTTTCGTATAGTCTGTCTACACGGTCTTTTACAGTTGTGAAACCACCGTTTTGGCTTAGTTCGCCATCCATGTTGTTAAGGCGTTCCATAACTCCTGAGACTCGGTCACGACCTGGGGACTCTTCTTCGCCTTCCCAATCCCGCATAAACCGTTCCATCCATTGAGCCCAACGTTTAACTTTCTTATACATCGGACTCAAGAGCACCCCCAAGCTAATGAGAGCACCAGCAACAATACCTATTGTCATAAAAGTGTTTGTCACTGGTGCTACTCCTCTAAATTACTTCTTTGAACCGAAGCCGTATGATGGGTCTTTTGGGTTTACAAACTTTGCTGCTGGACCAAGAAGACCTGCAACAAATGCGTTAGCTAAAGTCTTTGGGTCTGTAATGCCGCTCATATAGAGCGCTGCAACAGCAGCAACAGATGCACGAAGCCAAGTAGCTCCTGCAGCCTTAAGTGTGTTGATATCCATGTTTCTCCTTACTGAGTGCCCTACTCAGAGACAATAGTCTCGTATTATTCTCGGTTACGCAGTGGATATGTGATTACCCAAGCAAAGATTGTTCCAACAATTGCATAACCAACAACTGTTTTTGCAGAACCATCTAGAACTACCCAGGCAATAAACATGCCAAGTAATGTCCAGAGTTGGTCAATCATATCTTTTAGTACTCTCATGGCTTACGTCTCCTTACGCCTTTAGATTCACCTGATGAGCCTCCACCACCAGAATTTCCGCCCCCACTATTTCCTCCAGAGGAAGAACCTCCAGTAGAACTTGTTGCAGCACCTACTGCGTTCATAGCAGCACCTGCAGCAATAACTGTTGCAACAACCATCTTGGTTGCTTCTTCACGTTCTTGTGGAGACATGTCTGCACCCACACTTCCAAGCGCTGCTAATGCTGCGCCTGGGTCCGAAAATACTGTTGCTAATAGTTCTCCAGGATTTTCTAACAACTCAACTTGTGCAGCAACTTCAGCTGTAATTACAACTGCATTACCGTTTTCATCGGTACGAACATCAACTGGTGTTTCTGGTGGTAAGTCTTTGTATTCAATTCCTGCTTCTTGTATTGCAGATGCGGAAAGTACTTCACCAGGAGCAACTGAGGCTATAAGCGCAGCTGCAACAACCGTTTTTTGTTCTTCAGTTAGTTTACCTTCTTCAGCAGCCTTCTTCAGTGCTTCTGCTTCTGCTTTTTTAGCTGCTTTTTCTGCAGCAAGTTTTTCTGCTTCTGCTTTTGCATCTTCTTCATCTTGTGCTTTTGCTTCAGCTTCTGCTGCTGCTTTTTCTTCTTCAGCTTTAGCAGCTTCTTCTGCTTTTGCTTCTGCCTCTGCTTCAGCTTCTGCTGCTGCTTCCTCTGCTGCAATGCGGTCTTCTTCTGCTTTAGCGGCAGCCTCTTCAGCAGCAATTCTTTCTTCTTCTAAACGTGCTTCTTCTTCAGCCTTTGCTGCTGCTTCTGCCTCTGCTGCAAGTCTGTCTTCCTCTGCTTTTGCAGCCGCTTCTTCTGCTGCTATACGGTCAGCCTCTGCTTGTGCTGCTGCTTCTTCTGCAGCAATTCTTTCTTCTTCAGCTTTAGCAGCGGCTGCTTCTGCAGCTATTCTCTCCGCCTCTGCTTTTGCTGCTGCAGCTTCGGCAGCTAGTCTGTCAGCTTCTGCTTGCGCTGCGGCTTGCGCTGCTGCTGCATCTTGTGCGGCTTGCGCTGCTGCTGCTTTTTCTGCGGCAATTCTTGCAGCCTCTTGTTCTGCTGCTAATTTTGCTGCTGCTTCTTGTTCAAGTCTTGCTTTTTCTGCTGCCGCAACTGCTGCAAGTCGTGCAGCTTCTGCTTGAGCTGCAGCTTGTTCAGCGGCGATGCGTGCAGCTTCTGCGGCTGCTGCTTGTTCGGCAGCTATACGTGCAGCCTCTGCTGCTGCAGCTGCTGCTTGCTCTGCTGCTATACGAGCCATGTTTGGAACTAGCAGCGATACAGTGTTTGATTGCGCAGAGTAAAGATGTTGCGTATCGTTATCGGAACGAATAGAGAACTGATAAGTGCAATCTAATCCACCACTTCCAGCAAAAACTTCTTGTCCTATAGTAATAGTTGTGTTTAGGGCGTTAGCATCCCCAACGTTTCCTGTTGCAATTCCCCAACCTGCAGAAGTACCGTTACTAAAGAAAATTGCATAGCGCTCTGGTGCAGTGCCGCCAATAGGCGCATTCCATGCAAGTGTTACGGTTCCGCTCTCTATGGTTGCAACTAGATTTGTGGGAGCGTTTATTACTGGCGCAACATAAGGTGGGATAGCTGCTAAAGCAGTTTGTGCGTTAGCAAGACGTTGCTGAGCTGCTTGTAGTACAGACAACAAAGCTGGGTCATGAATCATCATTGGAGTTGACGCTCCAAACCAAGCAGCAGGTGTTACTTGCCAGTTTCCAGATGGCTGAGAAACGTAAAGAGTGGAACAAGCTCCACCACCATTTTCGTAATACCAGCCATCAATAGAGTAAGAAACTCCTGCTGTAAGAGTTATGGGTGTACCCCAAGAACCGCCACACCCCTTATCACGCCACTCATCAATGACTACTTGACCGTTAATAGTTAAGTAAAAACCATCATCAGCAATATTTCTAAACCTATAATCCCCTGTATCTGGAACAGTTAAAGTTCCAAAGTAGTGAATCGTCACACGGTCACCATTGCAACCCATAACTGAGCCCCCACCCCAGTTAGCTGCAATTTGCGAGATTGTTGCGGTAGCACAAAGGTTTGCTTCGTCAGGAGTCCTGCTAATTGTGTTGTTGTAAACCTTTACGTTTAATCCTGCAGAAGATGTTGCAGTTGAAGTGTCAGGTATTAGAAAAGTGTCATAGTTTGTCTGTGCAGCATTGACCGCTGCTTGTGCAGCAGTAACTTCTTGGGTCGCTGCAGCAACTTGTGCGTTGTACTCATCTAGAGTAACTGCATGTGCTTGTGTTACGGATACTGCTGGCAAAAGTGCCGCAGATAAAAGTACGAATAGTGCTGCGAATGTTCGCAGTGCTTTCATTAACCCCTCAAAAGTTAATAAGACCCTCTGAGGATATTAAAGCAGAAGTTACATTGGTTTTCTTAGTTTATTAACAATTTGTTTTGAACCAACATCACCTGAAGCATTAACAGACTCTCCTTGAACACCGCGTCCTGCACTTGCCCAAGAAAAAATAGATGCACGTGTTTCTGACTTGATAGTTGATTTAGCAATTTGAAATCTTTGTTCAACACCTTTTCGGTTGTTAACTTTAAGAGGTCTTCGGTTTAACTGCGGCTCCATTAGTACCCGCCACCACCGCTATCTCCGCCTGCTCCTGCAACGTCCCCGTAACTTCCAGCAGATGTTCCTCCCATTCCACTGTTATCACTTGCTGAAGCTCCTGAAGAAGGCTCTAAGTTACCTGGAGTATTATTAGAGTCAGGCTGTGTTTGCAAAAGGTTTCCAGCCATTAGAGCACCTGTCATGTATGGATAAGAACCCC
>Ga0222712_10005935_pt1 | contig 12193 bp, 10 predicted proteins | sample C33_657DmetaG_FD_165043 | JGI IMG/M metagenome (GOLD analysis project Ga0222712, IMG submission 165043) | Estuarine water microbial communities from San Francisco Bay, California, United States - C33_657D | ecosystem: Environmental > Aquatic > Marine > Unclassified | place: USA: California...
AGAGGCGAAGAATGGTTGCCCTCTGCCCCTGTTCATATCTTACTCTGGGAATACCTTGGATGGAAAGATGCGATGCCACAATGGGCACATTTTCCGCTGATATTGAAACCAGACGGACAAGGAAAGCTAAGCAAGAGAGATGGCGACAGGCTTGGGTTTCCTGTGTTTGCCATGGACTGGAAAGATCCTAAATCAGATGAACTGACAAAAGGATTCAAGGAAATGGGATTCCTTCCAGAGGCCTTCATTAACATGCTCGCATTGCTGGGATGGAACGACGGAAGCGGTAAAGAACTTTTTACCAAAGAAGAACTTGTTGAACATTTTTCTGTTGAAAGAATTCATAAAGCGGGCGCCAAATTTGATTTTGAAAAAGCAAAATGGTACAACCAAGAATGGATAAAAACAAGCACTACGGAAAAGCTGCTGCCATTGGTGAAAACTTTATTACAATCCAATGGAATTGAGGCAACCACTGAGCTACTGGAAAAAACAATTCCCCTTACGAAAGAGCGGTGTCATTTGCTAAATGATTTTGTTGGACAACTCACCTATTTTTTCAATGCCCCTAAAGAATTGGACAGTGCATCTGTACTTCCAAAGTGGGATGCATCAAAATCGAACTTCTTTTCTTCGTTTATGCAGGGATTAGAAAGTATCCCCGAATGGACAAACGTAGAAATTGAAAATTGTTTTAAGTCAACCGCGTCAACACACGAGATAAAGCCAGGAGACGTACAACTTCCTTTTCGTATCATGTTGGTGGGTGGAAAATTTGGACCTCCCGTATTTGAAATCGCAGCAATCATTGGAAAAGAATCAACACTGGAAAGAATAAAGAACGGACTGCATACTTTCAATAAAGCATAAACACATGAATGCCCCACATAGACCTTTACGTATTCTCATTGCGAAAGTTGGACTGGATGGTCACGACAGAGGGGCTAAAGTTATTGCAACATCATTGCGAGACGAAGGAATGGAAGTGATTTATACCGGTCTGAGGCAAACCCCTGAAATGGTGGTAGCTGCTGCCCTGCAAGAGGATGTGGATGCAATTGGCGTAAGTATATTGTCGGGAGCACACATGACTGTTTTTCCTAAGATCATCGAGTTGATGAAAAAAAATAAACTGGATGATGTGTTGCTCACAGGCGGTGGCATTATACCAGAGAACGATATGAAGCAACTGGAAGCATTGGGCGTTGGAAAATTATTTGCTCCTGGCACGGTTTCAAAAGAAATTGCCGATTATATCCGCTCGTGGGTTGCAGAACATAGAACATTTTAATTCAATCGTATGTATTCAACACTGATTATTGCATCAAACGAAGGATTGTTGAACATCGTTATCAACCGTCCCGATAAACTCAATGCGCTGAATACAACTGTGTTGGAAGAACTCAAAGAAGTTGTTCAAAAATTCAAAAATGATCCTGCATTAAAAGGAGCCATCATAACAGGAGCAGGCGAAAAATCATTTGTTGCTGGCGCCGATATTGGAGGTTTTTTACAAGCCGAACGATCTCAAGGAGAAGAGCTGGCTAGAAAGGGCCAAGAAATTTTTTCAATGATCGAAGAAACAGAAAAACCAATTCTAGCGGCAGTCAACGGATACGCATTGGGTGGAGGATGTGAATTGGCCATGAGCTGTCATTTCAGGTATGCATCGGAAAATGCTCGATTTGGTCAACCGGAAATCAATTTGGGAATCATCCCAGGATATGGTGGCACACAACGTTTACCAAAATTAATTGGAAGAGGAAGGGCGCTTGAAATGATGTTGCGGGGAGATGCTATCGATGCTGCAGAAGCTTATCGCATAGGATTGGTAAACAAAGTTCTGGCCGCAGAGAAATTAATGGAAGAAGCAGAAGCAACGATGCGATTGATTATTTCAAAACCAGCACCTGCTATCGCGGCATTGATAAAAGCAACGAATGCAGGGTTTGAAGACAAGGGATACGGATTCGAACAAGAGGCGAAATCATTTGCAAAAGCATTTTCTACGGACGAAATGGTAGAAGGTGTTACGGCATTTTTAGAAAAAAGAAAACCCAATTTCAAGTAAATTTGCACATTCAATACAATACCATGGAATACAGGATAGAAAAAGATACGATGGGTGAAGTGAAAGTGCCTGCAGACGCATACTTTGGCGCACAAACTCAACGCAGCATCGATAATTTCAAAATTGCGCAAGACAGCAATAAAATGCCAATAGAAATCATTCGTGCATTTGCGTATTTAAAAAAAGCCGCAGCCATCACCAACTTCGAAGCAGGAGTACTGAGCGAAGAAAAGAGTAAACTAATCGGTCAAGTATGCGATGAAATTCTTGAAGGTAAACTTGATAACTATTTCCCTTTGGTTGTATGGCAAACAGGAAGTGGAACACAAAGCAACATGAATGTAAACGAAGTAGTTGCATACAGAGGTCATGTTGTAAAAGGCGGCTCCCTTGCTGATAAAGAAAAATTTCTCCACCCCAACGACGATGTAAATAAATCACAATCCTCCAACGATACCTTCCCTACTGCCATGCACATTGCTGCATACAAGATGGTCGTTGAAGTTACATTACCAGGCATCGAAAAATTACGCAATACCCTTGCAGAAAAAAGCAAAACCTTCATGCATGTGGTTAAAATCGGTAGAACACATTTCATGGATGCCACCCCATTGACATTGGGACAAGAATTCAGTGGATATGTTTCACAGTTGGACCACGGTATAAAAGCAATCAAGAACACTTTGGCACATTTATCCGAATTGGCATTGGGCGGAACCGCTGTTGGAACAGGTATCAACACACCCGAAAACTATTCCACCAACGTTGCAAGACATATTGCTGCTCTCACAAAACTTCCATTTGTATCCGCTGAAAATAAATTCGAGGCATTGGCAGCACACGATGCAATTGTTGAAGCACATGGCGCACTGAAAACAGTTGCCGTAAGTATCATGAAAATCGCAAATGATATTCGAATGCTATCCTCCGGACCTCGCAGTGGCATTGGAGAAATATATATCCCAGACAACGAACCAGGTTCTTCCATCATGCCAGGAAAAGTAAATCCCACACAATGCGAAGCATTGACCATGATAGCAGCACAAGTGTTAGGAAATGATGTTGCCATCAATATAGGAGGTGCCACCGGACATTTTGAATTGAATGTTTTCAAACCACTTATGATCTATAACTTCTTGCACAGTGCAAGACTGATTGGTGACGGCTGTGTAAGCTTCAATGATAAATGTGCAGTGGGTATTGAACCACTTTACGACAACATCGACAAACATTTGAACAATTCCTTGATGTTGGTGACCGCGCTGAATACCAAAATCGGATATTACAAAGCAGCAGAAATAGCTCAAAAAGCCCACAAGGAAGGAACCACACTAAAGGAAATGGCCGTCAAGCTTGGTTATTTAACAGAAGCCGAATTCGATGCGTGGGTGGTGCCGGCAGATATGGTTGGGAAGATATAAATTTCTCAGAATGCAATTGTTATCGCTGACTTGCGATCAACAAATTCAGATCGGTGTATTTCAACTTGAAGCGTTGAGACAAATGAAAATTGGTCAAAGAACCTTTGAAAAGATAGATGCCGTTACGAATATTCAAATTGTGCCACACCAATTTTTCCAATCCTCCCTCATCTCCAATACGCATTAATAGAGGCATCAATACATTGCTGATGGCTTGAGAGGCCGTTCGTGCAAATCCTGATGGAATATTAGGAACACCGTAATGAATTACATCGTATTTTCTTGTTACTGGTTTTTCGTGAGAAGTAACTTCTGAAGTTTCAAAGCAGCCTCCTCGGTCGATGCTGACATCAACAATCACACTACCCGGACGCATCATTGAAACCATTTCTTCGGTAACTACCACAGGCGTTCTTCCTCCTGAGGAATTGAGTGCCCCCACCGCTACGTCGCATGTCTTCAATTGTTTTGCCAAGATCTTAGGTTCCAAAACGGAGGTCCACATACGCACTCCTATATTATTTTGGAGGCGTTTTAATTTGTAGATGTTGTTATCAAAAACTTTTACACTGGCACCCATTGCCAAAGCAGTTCTGGCGGCATGTTCTCCGACAATGCCTGCGCCTATAATAATAACTTTTGTAGGGGGAATACCAGAAATACCGCCCAACAACATCCCTTTACCATTGTTGGCACTGCTCAAGTATTGTCCTGCAATCAGCATCACCGCACTTCCGGCAATTTCACTCATGCTTCGAACGATAGGATTGTGACCTGATTCGTCTTTCAAATTCTCAAAAGACAAGGCCGTTACTTTTTTCTCCATCATCTTCTCCAAAATATGTGTTTTCATAACAGGGAGATGAATAGGAGAAATAATGGTTTGTCCCACAGATAGCAAGGGAAGCTCCTTATCAGAAACGGGAGCAGATTTCACAATCATATCACTGGTAAAAATTTCTTTTTTATCGTGTATGATTCTTGCTCCTGCGTCTGCATAATCCGAATCCGAAAAATGTGCACCTTCGCCTGCTTTATGTTCAACCGAAACCATGTGGCCATTGTTCACCAACACACCAACCGCATCGGGAGTAAGCGCAATTCTATTTTCCTGAAATTCACTTTCCTTGGGAATAGCAATGGACAGGGAGGAAGCAGCAGGCTTGATATCAAGCGTTTCCTCTAACGTTTCGTAGCTGATACTTGTACTAACAAAAGGTTTTTTCGCCATCGATTAAAAATACAATTGAAGATACTCATTTTTCCGATGAAATGATTTCAATGAAACGCTCATCATAATGCACAGAACTGAGGCGCACGGTCATATAATTATCGGGTAATAAACCGAAAGCTTTCTGCGGCCATTCCACCAGACAAAGGGCATTGCTGTAAAAATATTCTTCGATGCCAGCGCGGTAAGCTTCCTCTTCGGTGGAAATTCTATACAAATCAATATGAACCACCTGATCAAAATCACTTCCTGGGGTGGTATGATAACAATTTAAAAGAGAAAAAGTAGGACTGCTAACATGGTCGATTACTCCCAACTGCTTACAGATGGCTTTAATCAGAGTGGTTTTACCTGCACCCAATTCCCCTTCGAAACAAATCACACGACTGGGTGGGATGATCTTAATGATTGCATGAGCAACATCATCCAACTCACTCAATTTGAAGGTTCTTTTCAAGAGATGCATATACTGCGAAGGTAATTTAATCTGTAATTTTGTGGTATGGAAACAGTCAAGTGGAAAGTGGAAGGAATGACCTGTGCAAATTGTGCACTTACCATTAATAAGTACCTCGACAAAAAAGGCATGTCAAATATTCGGGTGAACCCAATTGATGGGGATGTTTCCTTTGACATGCTGGAATCTTCCAAGACAGACGAGATTAAAAAAGGGATTGATGATTTGGGATATCATGTCATTGATAAACCCCTGGAGGGAACTACCCCAAAAAGACCTTTTCTTTCTACTACCCTTCACCGCTTTCTTTTCTGCTTGCCGTTTACTTTAATCCTCATGTTGCATATGCTGGAATCAATCATCCACATTCATTGGTTGATGAATCCATGGGTTCAACTTGGGTTGTGTTTACCGGTTTTTATTGTGGGAATGAATTTCTTTGGGAAAAGTGCCATTATTAGCATTCGAAATAAAATGCCCAACATGAATGTGTTAGTGGCATTGGGAGCCTCTGCAGCCTTTTTATATAGTTTACTCGGAACGCTGATAGGGCAGGCAGATGAATTTCTCTTTTATGAAACGGCTGCAACCATCATTACATTGGTATTTTTCGGCAACTATTTAGAAGATGCCTCAATGCAATCCACTCAACGAGCACTGAAGGCATTGATGAAATCACAAAAAGTGATGGCGAACATGATTGCTTTTGATGAAAATCATCAGGAGGTGATCTTGCCTATTGAAAATACCCAACTCAAAGTAGGTGACTTAATTCTAATTAGAAGTGGCGAGCAAGTTCCTATCGATAGTAAAATATTATGGGGAGATTCCCATGTAAACGAATCATTGCTGACAGGGGAAACGATTCCTATTCATAAAAAAGCAAAAGATAAAATTATTGGGGGAAGTATTCTCGAATCTGGTTCGGTGAAAGCACAAGTAACTGCGGTGGGAGATGATACGGTCTTATCGGGTATCTTAAATTTAGTAAAGCAAGCACAGGGCGAGAAACCACCTATTCAGCACCTGGCAGATAAAATAAGTGGCATATTTGTGCCGATAGTAATCTCCGTTGCCTTACTCACATTCATAGGCAACTACATCTATCTAAAAGAATTCACGCCTGCACTCATGCGCAGCATCGCAGTACTGGTTATTGCTTGCCCCTGTGCTATGGGGCTCGCGACACCTGCGGCCATTGCAGTTGGATTGGGAAGGGCAGCAAGAACTGGTATCTTATTCAGAAATGCAACCAGTTTAGAAAATTTCAAAAATATCAGGCAGATTGTTTTTGATAAAACAGGTACACTTACAACAGGTTCATTTACGATGTCTGATTACCAAATCAATGGAGTAGACGAAGATCAATTCAAATCAATTGTATTCTCTTTAGAAAAATACTCTACTCATCCCATTGCTGTTTCCATTACAACTTCATTTAAGACGAATAAAGAGATCAGATGGAAATCGATTGAAGAAGTCAAAGGCATTGGAATGAAAGGAATCGATAACGAAGGAAACGAATACTGGGCCGGTTCGTATAAAATAGCAAAAGAACTTACAACGGAAGGCAATCATAATGTATACATCGTAAGGAACAACGTATTGATTGGTTGGCTGGATGTGCAGGACGAAATTCGAACAGAAGCGAAAGAGGTAATTACCTACTTGAAAAAGATGAACTTAAAAACCATCTTGTTGAGCGGAGACAGAAAAGAAAAATGCCTGCGTATTCAAAACGAATTGGGTTTAGATGAAATATATGCCGAGCAGAGTCCAGAAGAAAAACTTAAGATCATCACCGCGCTTAACAAGGAAACACCTACCGCTATGGTGGGAGATGGCATCAACGATGCTCCTGCATTGGCAAAAGCCACCATCGGCATATCATTGAGCGAAGCTTCGCAACTTGCCATTCAGAGCGCACAGGTGGTACTAATGAATGCAGGTTTAAAAAAATTACCCACTGCACTCGGATTGGGAAAGCATACTTATATTACCATCAAACAAAATTTATTTTGGGCATTCTTTTATAATATCATTGCTATTCCAGTAGCGGCGTTTGGGTTGCTCACGCCAACATTTGGTGCGCTGGTCATGGGATTGAGTGATGTAGTATTGGCCATTAATTCAGTTCGACTATTCATAAAAAAGGTAATTTGATCCATGTCTGAAATGACCCCAAGAGAAGTGTTGAAAAAGTATTGGGGATATGATTCCTTCAGACCCCTGCAGGAGCAAATCATTCAATCCATCGTTGATGGAAAGGATACACTTGCCATCCTTCCGACGGGTGGAGGAAAATCCATCTGTTTTCAAGTTCCGGCTCTTTTATCAAAAGGAACTTGCCTGGTTGTGTCCCCATTGATTGCTTTGATGCAAGATCAGGTTGAACGTCTGAATAAAATGCATATTGCAGCCAAGGCCATAACCACTGGATTGAGCCTGAGTGAAATAGACGACATCATGGATGCCTGCGAAGAGAACGAATTGAAATTTCTCTACATATCTCCTGAACGACTGGGCAATAAAAGATTTTTAGAACGATTACCGGATTTTCCTGTTACACTTCTGGCAATTGATGAGGCGCATTGTATTTCTCAATGGGGATATGATTTTAGGCCCTCCTATTTAAAAATAGCTGATATCAAACCGTTGTTAGACAATGTACCTATCATTGCATTGACAGCCTCGGCAACTCCAAAAGTGAAAATAGATATCGCTGATAAATTACAACTTCATCAACCATCCATATTTTTTGGATCCTTCAAAAGAGAAAATCTTGCCTATAAAAACATCCAAACAGAAGATAAAATCAATACACTGATTCAACTCATTAAGCATGCATCAGGCTCCAGTATTGTCTATTGTAAAACCAGAAGAAGAGCAAAAGAGTTCTCTGATTTGTTGAATCAATTTCAACTCAAGGCTGATTTCTACCATGCAGGACTCACGCAGGAACAACGTTCAGAAAAACAACAAGACTGGATAGCAGGAATCACACCCTGCATAGTATGTACGAATGCGTTTGGAATGGGGATTGACAAACCGGATGTTCGCTTGGTCGTGCACATGGATGTTCCAGATTGTCTTGAAAACTACTACCAAGAGGCCGGCAGAGCAGGAAGAGACGAACAATATGCAGAAGCGGTTTTACTATTTAGAAAACAAGAATTGGAAGAACTTAAATTATTGCCTGAAACAAAGTTTCCCAGCATTGCTACGATTCGAAAAGTATACAAAGCACTCGGAAATTATTGTCAACTTCCATCCGGAAGTGGAAAAGGAATGAATTTCGATTTTGATATGCAACTGTTTCTGAATTCTTTCAAAGTAAGTTTGAATGAAGTACTCTATAGTCTGGAAACATTGAAACAGGAAGGAATCATACATTACCAAGACCAAGTATTTTCTCCGTCAACTGTCGTATTTCTATCCGATCGAACATCACTGGAAAGTTTTGAGAAAGAATATCCTGCACTAGAGCCTCTTATTAAATTATTATTAAGAACCTATGGCGGAATATTTGATGTAGCAATCAAAATAAATGAAAAACAACTCGCCTGGTTACTTAAAACGGATATCACGTATGTGAAAACCGATTTGATGAAGCTTCATCAAAAAGGCATCATCGAGTACCTCGCTGCCAAGGAAACTACACAGATTGTTTTTTTAGAAGATAGAATTGTATCGGAAGAACTTCATATTAACTATCCTCTCTATCAGGAAAGAAAAAAAGAATATACCAACCGCATTGAAAAAATGATATACTATACCGAGTCATTAGAATGCAGATCGATTGTGTTATCAAATTACTTCGGGGATACAAACAATGTTGCATGCGGGAAATGCGACTTCTGTCTCTCTACCAATAAATCAGCTACCGATAAAAAAGTCGTTTTCGAACTAATTAAAAAAATTAAAAAAGAATTGCAATCACATGAACGAACAATAGCAGAACTAGAATTAATTCTAGATAAAGAAAAGTCAATTATAAATGAAGCGTTAAAAATTTTGCAAGAGGAAGGATTGATTCAATTAAACAGGGATGGCAAATTAGTGATGAAATAAAAAAGGGCCAGGATAGAAATCCAGCCCGTTTTAAAATCCAATATCCTATGAAAAACCATTGTGAAGGTATGTATACAAATCATATTTGTCATATAAAAAGTCCAAAATTTTTAAAATAAAAATCCATTTTTTTAAAAATCGGTCCTAAAATCACATTTGTAACCTTTTTTCACCAAATAAAAATGGGTAAAAAACGAACATTTGTTAGATAATATTCAAAATAATGTTCATTTTTAGAAATTTCTACATTTCCTCCTCTCTTTCAAGCATCAATATTGCACTTTGTTGAATAATGTAGAATTTATTACCCTCGTAAACAATTTCAGTAGCTGAACTGACCAGAAAAATTGCAAGATCACCCTCTCTGGCCTGTAACGGTATATACTTGACCTTCTCGTCATCGCTTTTCCAAGGCTCCTCTTCAACAGGCATGGGAATGATGAAACCTGGACCGGTTTTTACAACCACCCCCTGCTGAACCTTTTCTTTCTCCTGCACCCCTGGTGGAAGATACAGTCCACTTTCGGTTTTTTCGTTTGGTTTCGAGGGGCGTATCAGAACCCTGTCGCCTATCACAATTAATTTTTTAAACGTATTGTCAGAAGTCAGTCGCATATGGTTGAATTTATTTCTTGATAGCAAATTCCAAAAAACATGGCTGTTTAACAAAATTTTATTCTGGATCAGCGATACTTATCCTCAACTTCAATTTATTTTGTCTAAAACAAGCAATATGTCATCTCAATCAAAACATAAAATTCTACTGTGCGAAGACGACGCGAACCTTGGACTCGTACTCAAGAACTTCTTAGAGTTGAATGAATTTGAAGTAGTATTGGAAAGAGACGGTAGATTGGGACTCGCAGCTTTTCAAAGAGAAAAGTTCGACATCTGCCTTTTGGATGTAATGATGCCCAAAATGGATGGTTTTGCTCTTGCAGAAGAAATCAGGGATATCAATCCGGATATTCCGTTGTTCTTTCTCTCTGCAAAATCTATGAAAGAAGATCAAATCAAAGGTTATAAACTTGGAGCAGATGATTACATCACTAAACCTTTTGACTCCGAACTTTTGCTTTTCAAGATCAAAGCAATCTTGAAAAGAAACGAGGAACAACACAAAGAGCAAGAAAATATTGAATACGATTTGGGTAAATACCACTTTATCCCAAAATTAAGAGAGCTTTCCATAGAAGGTAGCAAAGTAACGCTCTCGCCAAAAGAAAATGAATTGCTTAAAATGTTAAGCGAATACAAGAACGACCTGCTACAGAGGGAATTGGCTTTGAAGAAAATTTGGGGCAACGATAATTACTTCAATGGAAGAAGCATGGATGTATACATTGCTAAACTCAGAAAATATTTGAAAGACGATGCTAACGTGGAAATCGTCAACATCCATGGAAATGGTTTCAGGCTAATTGTAAAATCCTGATCGCGCTGAAATTAAAAGAGTAAATTTTCGCTGCCTGCTCTTGGTGCTCTTCCTAAATGCTCGTAAGCACGTACAGTAACTTCTCTCCCCCGCATAGTGCGCTGTAAAAAACCTTCTTGTATAAGGAAAGGCTCGTACACATCCTCGATCGTACCTGCTTCCTCTCCTACTGCTGTTGCCAGAGTACCCAGCCCAACAGGTCCGCCTTTGAATTTATCGATGATCGTTGCCAATATTCTGTTATCCATTTCATCCAATCCATGATCATCCACTTGCAAAGCCTTCAACGCATGTTGTGTGATATCCAAACTCACAACTCCATTCCCTAAAACCTGAGCAAAATCTCTAACCCGCTTTAAAAGACCGTTGGCGATTCGTGGAGTAGCACGACTCCTGCAGGCAATTTCTTTTGCTGCATCGGAGGTGATTTTGGTATTCAAAATACCGGCAGATCGCACAATGATTTTTTCCAACACTTCGCTGTTGTAATATTCCAATCGAGACTTGATTGCGAAACGAGATAACAAAGGTGCTGTCAGCAATCCACTTCTTGTAGTAGCCCCAATAAGGGTAAAAGGATTCAAATTGATTTGAATGGTTTTGGCACTTGGACCGCCATCAATCATGATATCAATTTTGAAATCTTCCATTGCAGAGTAGAGATATTCCTCCACCACATTACTCAACCGATGAATCTCATCTATAAACAAGACATCATTTGTTTCCAAACTGGTTAAAAGCCCTGCCAAATCTGCTGGTTTCTCGATCACAGGTCCTGAAGTTTCCTTGATATTGGCTCCCATTTCTCTTGCAACGATGCGCGACAAAGTAGTTTTTCCCAATCCGGGTGGTCCGTGAAACAACACATGATCAAGCGACTCTCCGCGGAGCTGAGCGGCCTTGATAAAAACTTTCAGATTATCGATGATGCCTGGTTGGCCAGAGAAGTCTTCCAGACTGATAGGACGAATAGTGTTTTCGAATTCATTATCACCAGTAATTCCCGGGGCAGCGTTCGGATCCAAATGTGGATTCATCATACCATGAAATTACATGATTCCTAGGGAATGAAGAGGAAGAAGATCTGGATTAGATAACTACATTGATCATCTTGTTTTTCACATAGATGATTTTTTTGGGAGGCTTTCCATCCAACCACTTTTGAACGATGGTATCCGCCATCACCAGTTGCTCGATCTCCGACTGAGTAACAGTCAGGTCAACCATCAGGGTGGTTCTTGTTTTACCATTGATGGCAACTGGATATTCCTTGGAAGTTTCTACTAAATATTTTTCTTCTACAAGGGGATAGCTGGCGTCCAATACGGAACCCTCAGCGCCGATTGCATTCCACAACTCCTCGCAAATATGAGGTGCATAAGGTGATAATACTACCAGAAATTTTTCCAACAATTGAGTAGAACGACATGATAAATCAGTCAATTCATTTACTCCAATCATAAAGGCACTCACCGCTGTATTAAAAGAAAATTTTTCTGTGTCCTCT
>Ga0222712_10005936_pt1 | contig 12192 bp, 9 predicted proteins | sample C33_657DmetaG_FD_165043 | JGI IMG/M metagenome (GOLD analysis project Ga0222712, IMG submission 165043) | Estuarine water microbial communities from San Francisco Bay, California, United States - C33_657D | ecosystem: Environmental > Aquatic > Marine > Unclassified | place: USA: California...
GCCCGCCCGGCCCGCGAAGGCGAGGAGATCGTCCTGCTCGACGGCAAGAAGGTGAAGCTCGAGCCCGGCGTCTGCGTCATCGCCGACGCCCAGCGCCCGCTCGTCGTCGCCGGCGTGATGGGGGGCGCCGAGTCCGGCGTGACCGCGTCCACGACCGACGTCCTCCTCGAGTCCGCCTGGTTCCGTCCCGGCGAGATCCGCCGCGTCGCCCGCCGCCTCGGCGTGTCGACCGATTCCTCCCATCGCTTCGCCCGTGACGTGGATCCGGCCGGCGTCGAGCTCGCCTCGCGCCTCGCCACCGACCTCCTCGTCGAGCTCGCCGGCGCCCAGGTGGTCGGTCCCGCCGTCGCCGTCGGTAAGCCGCCGCGCGCCGACGTCACGATCGAGCTCCCCGCCGGCTACGTCGCCGCGAAGCTCGGCACGCCGGTCGCCGACGCCGACGTCTCCGCGGCCTTCGCCCGCCTCGGTTTCACGGTGAAGGCTTCCGCCGCCGGTTTCTCGGTGCTGGTGCCTTCGTTCCGCTCCGACGTGACCCGGCCGATCGACCTCGTCGAGGAGTTCATCCGCATCCACGGCACCGATAAGGTGCCCGCCGGCCGCCCGATCGCCCCGCTGCCGGGCGAGGAGGACGCGCTGACGTCCGTCTTCACCCGCGAGGTCTCCGCCCGTCTCGTCGGCGCCGGTTTCACGGAGTGCTGCCACTACTCGCTCCGCGACGCCGCCGAGCTCGCTCGCACGCTCGGCGCCGACCAGGCCGCCCTCGTCGCGATGGATAATCCGCTGACCGCCGAGCAGACGCACCTCCGCGCTTCGCTCGTCCCCGGCCTCGCCGGCGCCCTCGCCCTGAACCTCTCGGTCCACGCCGATCCCCGCGGCCTCTTCGAGGTCGGCACGGTCTTCCGTCCGCAGGCCGACGGCACGGTGCGCGAATTCCTCTCCGTCGCCTTCGCGATGGTCGCCGATCCGGTGACGCGTTCTTGGAAGTCGCGCGAGGCCTTCGACGGCCTCCGCGCGAAGCGCCTCCTGCAGGATGCCGCCGCCCTCGCCGGCGTCGCCGCCGTCCGCCTTTCCTTCGCGCCCGCCACCGGCGGCCTCTGGCAGGCCGACCATGCCGCCGCCCTGGTCGACCGCGGCCGCGCCGCGGAAGGCGCCTGCGGCGTCCTCGACCTCCGCTGGACACGTTCCCTCGGCCTCAAGAGCTCCGTCATCGCCGGCGAAGTCTGCTTCCCGCGCGCGGCCTTCGCCGAGGCCCGCAAGATCCCGCGCTTCGAGGCGTTCTCGTCCTTCCCGCCCGTCACCAAGGACGTCGCGGTCATCGTCCCGGTCGGCGTCGCCGCCGCCGAGGTCGAAAGCCGCGTCCGCCAAGGCGCGTCCAAGGCCGCCGGCAAGGAGTTCGCGCTGGAGTCGGTCCACTGCTTCGACGTCTTCACCGGCCCGGGCCTGCCCGAAGGCCACCGCAGCCTCGCCTTCGAGATCCGCTGGCGCCACGCGGCCCGCACGCTCACCGACGAGGAGACCAACCAGGCCCTCGGCGTCGTCATCGCCACCCTCGAGAAGGGCGCCGGCTGGACCGTCCGCCGCTGATCCCATGGCCGAAGGTTTCGACATCGACCACCTCGCGAAGCTCGCCCGCCTCAGCCTCACGGCCGAGGAGAAGGCGCTCTACTCCGCGCAGCTCAACCAGATCCTGGGCCACTTCCAGGCGCTGGCCCAGGCCGACCTGCCCGCGACGATCGACGATGCCCGCGTCGTCGACGAAGCGGCCCTGCGCTCCGACGAGCCGGGCCCTGTCCTCGGCGCCGAGGCCGTCACCCGCATCGCCCCCGCCTCGCGCGACGGGCAGATCTCCGTCCCGCGCGTCGTGGACGACGAAGCGTAAGCCATGGCCGACGCGCTCCATACGCTTTCCGCCGCCGAGCTCGGCCGCCGCTTCGCGGCCGGTACGCTCACGTCCCGCGCCCTCTGCGAAGCCCTCATCGCCCGCTACCGGGCGGTCAACGACCAGGTCGGCGCCTTCACGCACCTCGACCAGGCCGACGTGCTCGCGCAGGCCGACGCTTCCGACGCCCGCCGCCGGGCAGGTCAGGGCAGGGGCCCGCTCGAAGGCATCCCGGTCGCGATCAAGGACAACATCGCGGTCAAGGGCCAGCCGCTCACGTGCTCCAGCAAGATGCTCGCGCCCCTGGTCTCGCCTTACGACGCGCATGTCGCCGAACGTCTCCGCGCCGCCGGCGCGATCCTCTACGGGCGCCTGAACATGGACGAGTTCGCGATGGGCTCCTCCACCGAGAATTCGGCGCTTCGCAAGACCTTCAACCCCTGGGACCTCGGCCGCATCCCCGGCGGTTCCTCCGGCGGCAGCGCCGCCGCCCTCGCGGCCGGCCTCGTGCCGCTCTCGCTCGGTTCCGACACCGGGGGCTCGATCCGTCAGCCCGCCTCGCATTGCGGTGTGGTCGGCCTCAAGCCCACCTATGGCCTGATCTCCCGCTTCGGGCTGGTCGCCTTCGCCTCGTCGCTCGACCAGATCGGCCCGATGGCCCGCAGCGTCGAGGACTGCGAACTCCTGCTCGACGCGCTGGCCTCCGCCGACGCGCGTGACATGACCTGCTTCGGTCCGTCCGACCGCGCCCTCACGCCGGCCGGCGACGCCAAGCAGCTCCGCATCGGCATCCCGAAGGGTTTCCTCGGCAAGGGCGTCGCCCCCGAGGTCGCCGCCGCGGTCAACGCCGCCGTCGAATTCTACCGCGCCCAAGGCTGCGCGATCGCCGAGGTCGAACTGCCCTCCGCCGACCTCGCCGTCCCGACCTACTACGTCGTCGCGACCGCCGAGGCTTCCTCGAACCTCGGCCGCTACGACGGCGTCCGCTACGGCCATCGCTCCGCCTCCGCCGGGACGCCGGTCGAGATGATGATCGCCAGCCGCTCCGAAGGCTTCGGCCCCGAGGTGAAGCGTCGCATCCTGCTCGGCACCTTCGTGCTCAGCGCCGGTTATGCCGACGCCTACTATGTCCGCGCCCTCCGCGCCCGCGCCAAGATCCGCGCCGAGTACCTCGCCGCCCTCGCCGGCGTCGACGTGCTGCTCACCCCGACCGTCCCGACCCCCGCCTTCAAGGTCGGCGAGAAGGCCTCGGACCCGCTGCAGCTCTACCTCGAGGATATCTTCACGATTCCCGCGAACCTCGCCGGCCTCCCGGCGATCTCGGTCCCCTGCGGCAAGTCCGGCCATCTCCCGGTCGGCTTCCACCTCGTCGGCGCGCCGCTCTCCGAAGCCAAGCTCCTCGCCGCGGGCCGCCTCTTCGAGGCCGCCCATGGTTACGCCCACCAGCAAGCCGCCCTATGAGCCACGCACCTTCTGATTGGGAAGTCGTCATCGGCCTCGAGGTCCACGTGCAGCTGCACACCCGCGCCAAGGTCTTCGCGTCCTCCCCCTGGGGTTTCGGCCAGGAGCCCAACGAGCAGGTCGACCCGGTCGTCCTCGGCCTCCCCGGCACGCTGCCGGTGGTGAACCGCGAAGCGGTCGAAAAAGCCATCCTCTTCGGCCTCGTCGTGGGCGCCGAGATCCCGGAGCGCTGCGCCTGGGACCGTAAGAACTATTTCTACCCGGACAACCCGAAGAACTACCAGCTCACCCAGAAGGACTTCCCGGTCGTCGTCGGCGGCCAGGTCGAGATCGAGCTGCCGGGCGCCTCGCGCAACGTGATGGGCGAGCACAAGTTCATCCGCCTCCACCACGCCCACCTCGAGGAGGACGTGGGCAAGCTCAGCCACGCGGGCAGCGGCTCGCTGGTCGACTACAACCGCGCCGGCGTGCCGCTCCTCGAGATCGTCACCGAGCCCGACCTGCGTTCCGCCGCCGAGGCCGAGGCCTTCCTCCGCGCTCTCGTCGCGATGCTCACCCAGGCCGGCGTGGCCGATTGCGACATGGAGAAGGGCCAGCTGCGTTGCGACTGCAACGTCTCGGTCCGCCGTCGCGGCGCCGAGAAGCTCGGTACCCGCACCGAGACCAAGAACCTCAACTCGATCTCAAGCGTCCGCGACACGGTCATCTACGAGACCGCCCGCCAGATCCGCGAACTCGAGGCCGGCCGCCCGATCACGCAGGAGACCCGCGGCTGGAACGCCGAGCTCGCCCGTGGCTACGTGCTGCGCGACAAGGAAGACGCCCACGACTACCGCTACTTCCCGGATCCGGACATCCCGACCTTGAAGATCTCGCGGGAGACCGTCACGCGCCTCGCCAAGCAGGTCCCCGAGAACCTCTACGACCGCCAGCGCCGCTACATCGAGAAGCTCGGCCTGCCTTACACCGCCGCCGCGGTGCTCGTCGCCAATCGGGAGCTCGCCGAATGGTTCGAGCAGGCCGTCGCCGCCCACCCCGCCAACCCCTCCGGCCTCGCCAACCTCGTGGCCAACGACCTGCTCCGCGACCTCGCCGCCTCGGCCGGCGCCGCCGACGCGTTCGACGAGGCCGCCCCGGCCCCGGTCTCCCTCGCGTCCTGTCCGATCAAGCCCGCGCAGCTCGCCGGTCTCGTGAAGCTCACCGACGACGGCGTGATCTCCAAACAGCAGGCCAAGGAGGTCTTCGCCGAGATGTTCAAGTCGGGCAAGGACGCCGCCGCCATCGTGGACGCCAAGGGGCTCCGCCAGAACAGCGACACCGGCGAGCTCGAGAAGATCGTCCAGGAAGTCATCGCCGACCCGGCCGTCGCCAAGTCCATCGCCGAATACCGCGCCGGCAACGAGAAGGCCATCAACGCGCTCAAGGGTCCGATCATGAAGCGCACGCAGGGCAAGGCCAACCCGGTCCTCATCGACCAGCTGCTCCGGAAGGCCCTCGGATGAGCGCCCCCGCCGCTTCCGAGTCGCCCTGGGCCGCCGGGGTCAAGGCCGCGCGCGACAACGCGCTCCCCTCCCTCCTGATCCTCCTGGGCGCGCTGGCGTTGGTCGTCAGCTACTACCAGGTGCCCGCCGTCCGGGCGTGGCTCGACGTCATCGGCGAGGTCAACCGCGCCAACCCGACCGCCTTCGCCATGCTCTGCACCGGCTTCTCGGCCGGCTTCATCCCGTGGGTCTTTCGCATGGTCTTCCCGAGCCTGCGCCCCGCGCGTCCCGGGCTCGACCTGCTCCACAGCGTGCTCTGGTGGATGTTCATGGGGCTCGTCGTGAGCTACTTCTACGCGCTGCAGGGCTGGTGGTTCGGCACGGAGCCCTCCCTGCGCGTCGTCACCCTCAAGGTGCTCGTCGACCAGTCCTGCTTCACCGTCCTCTGCGGCGCGCCCTTCAACGCGATCTCGCACCTCTGGAAAGACTCCAACTGGGACACCGCCAAGCTGCGCTCGGCGATGGGGCCGGGCTGGTACCGGCGCCTCGTGCTGCCGAACCTCCTGCCCAACTTCCTCGTCTGGTTCCCGGGCAACGCCCTTTTCTACAGCATGCCGCCGGAACTCCAGTTGCCCGTGGCCAATTGCATCGGTTGCTTCTGGGCGCTCATGTGCGTGCGGATCGCCCGCCATTCCGGCGTGAAGCATTGAGAGTTAAGTGAGCTGGCACGCGGGCAAGGCATTCAGTTAAGGGCCAGGGCTAGGGCCATGCGTTGGAGAACTGTCACGCTGGTGAGGGGCGCCGGATGAGGACCAGGGACGGGGACAGGCGACAGGAAACGCGAGGCCATGGAAGCATTTGACTTCCTGTCCCTGTCCCTAGCCCTAGCCCTTTCTAGTTCTCCCCCTTGCCCCCTTGCCCCGTGTCCCCTAATCTTCGCCATGCTTAGGTTCGCCTTGTTCGCCCCGCTCGCGTTGCTCGCCGGCGCCCCGGTCCTGGAATTCCGCGGTACGGCGGAGCGACCCGCGGCCGTCCTCGCCCGTCCGGCGGAGGAGGGCATCCACCTCGTCACGATCGCGTTCGGCGGGGACGACGTCGACTCCGTCACCACCGTCAAGGCCGAGGCCCGTCGCCTGCTCGCCTTGAACATCGCCGTCCCGAAGGGCCGCACGGAAACCCGGAGCTTCCTCGTCGATGTCCGCCGGCCCGAGTACGCCGGCGGGCGCGTCGCCCTCAAGACGCGCGAGGGCGGCGCCCCGGACTGGGACGACCGGCTTTCGCTCGAGTTCATCGGCCCGACCGCCCGCGCCCGCGTCGTGTCCATCCAGCCGGCCTCGCCCGCGACCGTGCGCGTCTTCCTCGCCGGCGACTCGACCGTCACCGACCAGAACTTCGAGCCATACGTCGGCTGGGGCCAGGCCCTCCCGCTCTTCCTCGGCGACCGCGCGGTCGTCGCGAATCACGCCGAATCCGGCCGCGCCCTGCGGTCCTTCCAGGGGGAGCACCGCCTCGACAAGATCCTCGCCCAGCTGCGGGCGGGCGACTTCGTGCTCATCCAGTTCGGCCATAACGACCAGAAGGAGAAAGGGGAGGGCGTCGGCGCTTTCACCACCTACGCCGCCCGCCTGCGGGCCTACGTCGACGCGATCCAGGCCAAGGGCGGCAAGCCCGTGCTGGTGACCGCCGTCGCCCGGCGTCGCTTCGACGCGCAAGGCCAGGTCGTCGAGTCCTTGGGCGACTTCCCCGCGGCGGTCCGCCAGGTCGCGAAGGAAAGGGGCCTCCCGCTGATCGATCTCAACGCGTCCTCGAAGCAAGTCTATCAGGCGCTCGGCGTCGAGCGCAGCAAGCTGGCCCTGTTGCACTACCCGGCCAACACCTTCCCGGGCCAGACCGAGCCGCTCCGGGACGATACCCATTTCAGCGCCTACGGCGCCTATGTGATGGCCCGCTGCGTGGTGGAAGGCATCCGCGCCGGCGTCCCCGAGCTGGCGGCTTTCCTGGCCCCGTCCGTCAAGCCGTTCGACCCGACCCATCCGGACGACCCGACGCAGGTGGTGATTCCCGCCAGTTCCTTGGTCAAGGGCGAGAAGCCGGAAGGCAAATAAGCGCGCCGGGGCATCCCTCGCTTGAATCCCCGCCGGGGATGGGCGAGGCTGGACCTCGTGCCCGACCTTTTCGGCGAAATCGAACCCGGCGTCGCCGAGGTGGTCCCGTTCGACGGCGGGGCCCGGGCCTACTCGTATTCGGTCCCCGCGGGTCTGAAGGACACCTTGCAGGTCGGCCAGCTCGTCCGCGTGCCGCTGGGCGGCCGGGTGAGCCTCGGCGTCGTCTGGCGCTACCCGGCGGAGCCGCCGCCCGCCGCGAAACTGCGCAGCATCATCTTGCTGGAGCATGAGCAGCCGGTGATGACCCCGGACTGCTGCAAGCTCGCCGAGTGGATGGCCGGCTACTATGGCTGCGGCCTCAATTCCGTCCTCGAGACCGTCTTGCCCGCCGCCATCCGCAAAGGGGTCCGTCCGGTCCTCCGGCGACTCCTCACGTTGGTGGCCCCGCCCGCGCCCGAGGCCCTCGAGAAACTCCGGCGCAAGGCCCCGCGCCAGGCCCAGGTGATCGACTACCTCGCCGGGCAGCCCGGGCCCGCGGACCGCGCCAAGATGGTCGAAGGCCTCGGCGTGGCTCAGCCGGCCGTCGACGCCCTGATCAAGTCCGGGGTCGTGAAGGAGGACGCCAGCGTCCTCTGGCGCGTGGCCTACGACGACCCCTTCGCCGAAGGCGAGACCGTGGCCGTGCGCGGGCATGACCTCAACCCGCAGCAGGTCACGGCGGTGGCCTCCATCTCGGAGACGCTCGACCGCAAGGCCTTCCGGGCCCACCTCCTGCACGGCGTCACCGGTTCCGGCAAGACCGAGGTCTACGTCGCCCTCATCCGCAAGGTCGTCGCCGAGGGCGGCTCCGCCATCTTCCTCGTCCCCGAGGTCGCCCTCACGCCGCAGACCGTCGGCCGGCTCCGGTCGCGCCTGGCCGACCTCGGCGCGAAGGTCGTCGTCTGGCACAGCCACCTTTCCGCCGGGGAGCGCTTCGACGCGTGGATGGCCATGTCGCTCGGCCAGGCCCGCGTGGTGGTCGGCGCGCGCTCGGCGATCTTCGCCCCCTTGCCGAACCTGCGGCTCATCGTCGTCGACGAGGAGCACGAGCCCTCCTTCAAGCAAGGGGAGACCCCGATGTACCACGGTCGCGATGTCGCGGTGATGCGGGCCTCGATGCTCGGCATCCCCTGCGTGCTCGGCTCCGCCACGCCCTCGCTCGAGACCTGGAAGAACGCGCAGGCCGGCCGTTACGTCCTCGATGCCATGCCCAAGCGGGTCGACGACCGGCCGATGCCGGCGTTCCGCATCGTGGACATGCGCCGCGAGGTGCTCCATCTCAAGGGCCAGCACATCCTCTCGCGCGAGCTGACGGACGGCATCCGCGAGCGCCTGCAGCGCCGGGAGCAGTCGATCCTCTTCCTCAACCGGCGCGGTCATTCCCGCTCCCTGGTCTGCCCGGATTGCGGCGAGGCGGTCCAGTGCGGCCGGTGTAGCGTCTCGCTGACCCTGCATCGCACCGACGACACCGCCCGGTGCCACCTCTGCAACCACCAGGAGCGCGCCCCCGTCGTCTGCCCGAAGTGCCGCTCCCCGAAGGTCCGCTGGAAGGGCTACGGCACGCAGAAGGTCGAGGAGACCCTCGCCCACCTCTTCCCGCGCGCCAAGGTCGCCCGCATCGACGCCGACACCATGTCGCGCAAGGACCGCTTCCGCGAGGTGCTCTCCGACTTCCGCGCCGGCAAGTACGACCTGCTGCTGGGCACGCAGATGATCGCCAAGGGGCTCGACTTCCCGCGGGTCACCCTGGTCGGGATCATCGACGCGGACCTCTCGCTCCAGCTGCCCGATTTCCGGGCGGGTGAGCGCACCTTCCAGCTGCTCACGCAGGTGGCGGGGCGCGCCGGTCGCGGCGACCTGGAGGGCGTCGTGGTGGTGCAGAGTTTCCAGCCCGCGACGGACCCCATCCAGTTCGCCAAGCGGCTCGACTTCGAAGGTTTCGCGTCCGCGGAGCTGGAGCGCCGGGCCGAGTTCGGCTACCCGCCGGAGCGGCACCTCATCCGCCACGTTTTCCGCGGACGCAACGCCGAGAAGGTCAACTTCGTCGCCGACGCCTGGGTCAAGGAGCTCGAGCGCCTGCACCCCGGCGTCGCCGAGGTCCGCGGGCCCGCGCCCTGTCCCTTCGAGAAGGTCCAGGACCAGCATCGCGTGCACATCTGGTACCTCGTGAGCGGGGTCAAATCCTTCCTCGCCGCCTTGTTGCCGCTCCGCGCCAAGTTCCTGCGCGACGAGGACGTCATCGATGTGATCGACGTCGACGCGCAGGATTGCGCGTAGGTTCAGAGTGCTGAGTCGAGTACTGAGTCGATGGCTGAATCGAGTGCAGGATCGATTAATGAGACAACGGTCAGAAAGGGCATAGGAGCCTCGATCGATTTGTTCTCTCCCTCGACTCAGCACTCTGTCCTCGACTCAGCACTCGATCCAGCACTCCCCCGCTCGCCTCTCACCACCACCGCTTGCGCTTCATCCAGAGGGTGATGAGCGTCGCGACGAGCAGCATCGAGCCGAGCGCGAAGAAATAGCCGTACTTCTCGCCCCACTCGGTATGGATCTCGGGCATGAAATGGAAGTTCATGCCCCAGAGGCCCACGAGGAAGGTCAGCGGAATGAACACCGAGGACATCACCGTCAGCACGCGGATGACCTCGCTGGTCTTCCGCTCCTGCTGGGTGTGGTGGTATTCCTGGAGGTCCTGCAGGATCATGCGCGCGTGCTCGATGCGGTCGGCCGCGCGGATCGCGTGGTCGTAGAGGTCGCGCAGGAAGATGTCCAAGGAGGAGGGCAGGAGCCCGTGTTCGTAGTGTTCGAGGACGCTGACCATGTCCTTGAGCGGCTGGGCCAGGCGGCTGAGGCGCACCACGATGCGCTTGAGCCGGTAGACCTCGTTGAGGTCCCAGTCGTCGGTCCCCTTGAGGATGGAGTCCTCCAGCTCGGTGATGGCGTCCTCGATCTCCTCGGTCTGGACCAGCAGGCGGTCGACCAAGGTGTCGAGCAGCGAGTAGACGAGGTAGCCGGAGCCCCAGCGACGGATGTTGCCCTTGTTCTCGGAAAGCCGCTTCTCGACCGCGGCGAAGACCGGCTCGTCGTTCTCGTGGAAGGAGATGACCCAGTTCTGGGCGGCGACGATGGAGATCTGCTGGCCCCGCGGGGTGTCTTCCTCGACCCCGATGCGCACCGCGCGGGCGACGGCCAGGATCTTGTCGCCGTGCTCCTCGAACTTCGGCCGGGAGGTGTTCGTCAGGACGTCCTCCTGGGCCAGCATCGGGATGTCGAAGAAGGCCCCGACGATGTGGACGATCTGCGGGTCGGTGATCCCGAGGACCTGCACCCAGACCATCCCCGGACGCCCGACATATTTCCCGACGCCGTCGAGCTCCGCGAACTCGTCGACCTTGCAGCCGCCTTCCTCGTAGGAGTAGACCCGGAACTTCGTCGGGACATTCGATTCGAAGGGGGAGGCGGCCGGCAGCTGCCCCGGGGCGCGGCCGATCTCGGTGTCCTCGAAGGCGGCCTCGCCCGGCAGCGGGGCGGCGTCGGCCTTCAGGCCGAGTCGGCGGCGCAATTCCTCCAGGCGACGCTGGATGAAGGACCGGGCGCGAGCCTTGTCCTTTTCACGCTTCTCCTGGTGCCGACTCATCCTCCCCAGTTTCCGCAGGGCCCCGGACTTGTCAACGGGGAGGTGCCGGGCGCGCTCAGGCCTTCTTCCGGCCCTTGCTGTTGCGGCGACCTTGGCGATTGATGCCCAGCGACTCCATCTTCCCCTGCTGCACTTTCTGGAAGAGGTTGTTCGAATTGGTGACCCCGAGGCAATAGAGCGAAGCGGCGACGAACTCGGCCTGCTCGGACTTCACCAGGCCGGCGTTGGTCAGCCATTCCGCCAGCGCGTGGTGGAAATTGGCCGGGCTGATGTCCATCTTCTCGCCGCCGTGCCGGAGCCAGACCTCCGCCCGGAGCTCCATCGTGCAATTGCCCTTTTTTTCGCAGACCTCGAGGATCTTGCGGAGGGTATCCTTGCTGGGCTCGGGGGATTTGGACGACGGGACCTCGGACATGGAAGAGAAGGAAGTGCGGCGGTGGCCGCCGTGCTTCATTGGTAGTTGCTCGACAGTTTACTGTGAACAACTAACTCGCCACTGTCACCAAGTATTATAATACTATAAAACATAAGAACCCGCGGCGGAGCGCCGCGCGAAGCACCCCGGTGGTGGTCGCGACAGGACTTGAACCTGTGACTTCAGCAATGTGAATGCTGCGCTCTAACCAACTGAGCTACGCGACCGGCACCGGGTCTTCCTAGATAGCCTCCGGAGCAGGGGGCGGGCAAGACTGAATTGGCCCGGATTACCCCGCGGGCAGGCCTCCGGCGGCTTGCAACCGCCCGCCAAGCCCCAATCTTGGCGGGGATGGACACCGCCGCCAACCCAGCCGCCCCCCGCGTGGCCGACGAGCGCCTGATCCGCCTGACGGCGGCGGCTGGTCGCAAGGTGCTGGCCTTGGCCACCCGGGAGGCCCAAGGCGCCTTCCTGCGCGTCGCCATCACCGGCGGCGGGTGCAACGGGCTCTCCTACAAGATGCGTTTCGTCGGCGAGCCCAAGGCGGCTGACATCCTGGTAAGGTCGGAGGGCGTCGAGGTTCTCGTCGATCCCAAGTCCGCCCTCTACCTCCGCGGCACCCAGCTCGATTATTCCGACAAGATGATCGGCGGGGGCTTCAAGTTCTCGAACCCGAACGCCAAGGCGAGTTGCTCGTGCGGGGAGAGTTTTTCGCTTTAACGAGAAGACGGATTTTTCGCGCGCGTGCACTTAGGTAGGGACGGTCAGCCCTACCGAGATGCCAAGAGACTTTTGGGTCAGGGGCCGGCGCCAGATCCAGGGGCAGGAATGCAGCTTCTTCCAAGGGTCTCGTGTTTCCTAACGCCTGCCCCTGACCCTAGCCCTGGCCCCAGCCCTTGCGGCATCACCCCTGCCGCCATGACCTTTGCCAGCGTGCCAACTCTCCATCGCCTGCCCCTGTCCCTGACGCCTTACCCTTCCCTATCACCCTTGCCCCCTTGCCAGCCAGCCCCCTAGTTTCCCCGGGTGTTCACCCTGCTCAAGACCGACACGACGACGGCCGCGCGCCTCGGCGTACTGAAGACCCCCCACGGGGAGGTACGCACGCCGGTCTTCATGCCCGTCGGCACCCAGGCCACGGTCAAGGGGCTCTCCCCGCAGCAGGTCGCCGA
>Ga0222712_10005938_pt1 | contig 12189 bp, 9 predicted proteins | sample C33_657DmetaG_FD_165043 | JGI IMG/M metagenome (GOLD analysis project Ga0222712, IMG submission 165043) | Estuarine water microbial communities from San Francisco Bay, California, United States - C33_657D | ecosystem: Environmental > Aquatic > Marine > Unclassified | place: USA: California...
GCTCACCAATACAAAGGCAAACAAGGTACCGAAGCTTGTCAGGTCACCAGCTACATGTCCTGGAACGAATGCGGCAAATGCGCCAACAAAAACGAAAAGGATCATGTTTGATTTGTATGGGGTCTTGAACTTTGGATGCAGGTCACCAAAAGCTTTTGGTATCAGGCCATCATTGCTCATGGTATAAAATATACGGCTTTGCCCCATCAACATCACCAGAATCACTGAGGAGAAGCCAGCAAGGATGGCAACTGTAACTGCAGTAGCAAGCCAGCTGTATTCCTTCATGTAGGTGGCAATGGTATAGGCTACTGAAGCTTCACGTCCTTTTTCAGGATCAACAAATTCCTTCCAGTTGGTAACGCCTGTCAATACATGACCAAAAAGGATGTAGAGGATTGTACAAACCACCAGTGAGCCTAATATTCCAATTGGCATATCACGCTTGGGGTTTTTGGCTTCCTGCGCAGCAGTGGATACAGCATCAAAACCAATAAATGCAAAAAATACAATACCAGCTCCACCAAGGATTCCACCCCAGCCATGTTTGTTCCATGGGCTGTAATCGGCAATTACTTTGCCAGCCTGATCCATTACTGGCGGCTCATTGGCCGGAATCAGATAGGGTACATAGTTTGCCGGGTTGATGAATTTCCATCCGAGTGCAATGAAAACCAGTACAACAGCAACTTTTACGAAAACGATGATGGCATTTACCATGGCAGATTCTTGCGTTCCTTTGATGAGCAAAAGGGTTAGCAACAAGAGGATGATCAGCGCAGGCGCATTCATGATACCTGCATGCAAAATACCAGAGGAGTCGGTATAGCTTTCAAAAGGCGAGTGGCACCATTCATAGGGAATACCGCCTCCCAACAGTTTATTGAGGTATTCGCTCCATGCAATAGAAACGGTGGCAGCTCCCAGTGCATATTCCATGATGAGCGCCCATCCAATGATCCAGGCAACGAGTTCTCCCATGGTAACATAAGAGTATGCATAGGCACTTCCTGCAATGGGTATCATTGATGCAAATTCTGCGTAGCATAGACCAGCAAATGCACAGCCTACAGCTGCTACAATAAACGAAAGTGTAACGCCTGGACCAGCGGCCTGTCCTGCGGCTGCAGCAGTTCTTACAAAAAGTCCAGCTCCGATGATGGCACCAATGCCCAATGCAATAAGGTTTCCTGCACCCAGGGTGCGCTTGAGTCCCTTTTCCGAATCTTCGGCCTGGGCAAGCAACGCTTCAAGTGATTTTCTTCTGAATAAACTCATAGCAATTCTTTGGTTAAATGGTTCACTAAAGTTCTAAAATAGCCAATTATTCGGTTAGATGAATATTTTATTTCAGTCCCTAAATAAAATTCCGAAATCGGTCCAAATCGTTTATTTTACGAACCTTAACACAAATATTTTTTTGATCATGAAGGGCTCTTCCGGTAAACTTACCTTATATATTCTCATCGCAATGGTTTTGGGAATTGGTGTTGGATATTTTGTGCACCAGCAATCCAGTCCAGAAACCATCAAGGCATTTTCGACCAATATCAAGTTGCTGACCACCATCTTCTTGAGGCTGGTACAAATGGTCATTGCCCCCCTTGTTTTTACAACCCTTGTAGTGGGCATTGCAAAACTGGGTGATCTGGGTTCAGTGGGAAGGGTAGGCGGAAAAGCAATGCTCTGGTTCATCTCTGCATCATTGGCAAGCCTTTTGCTGGGCATGGTATTGGTCAACTTTTTCAAGCCAGGGGCTGCCATCAACCTTGGTTCTGCCGATTTGGAAGGGGCCAAAGACCTGATTGGCAAAACACAGGAGTTTTCTTTGCAGAAATTCATTGAGCATGTATTCCCCAAAAGCGTTTTCGAAGCAATGGCCACCAATGAAATCCTCCAACTGGTGGTATTCAGTATTTTCTTTGGTGTAGGCACTACTGCATTGGGCGAAAAAGGAAAAGTAATTGTAAAGGCACTCGATGCAGCCGCCCATATCATTCTTAAAATGGTTGGGTATGTCATGAACTTTGCGCCCTTGGGCGTATTCGGGGCAATTGCAGCCGTTATTGCCACAAAAGGATTGGAAGTATTTTCTTTTTATGGCCAATATTTGCTGGCTTTTATCATCGGCATTGCCTGTCTTTGGGTCCTCCTTTTGACTGTTGGTTACATGGTATTGGGCAAACGCCTTTGGGAATTGCTCAGAACCATCTCGCAGCCCTTGTTGATCGCCTTCAGCACAACCAGCAGTGAAGCGGTATTCCCCAAGCTGACAACAGAGTTGGAAAAATTTGGCTGTAAGGACAAGATTGTTTCATTCATTCTGCCGCTCGGATACAGTTTCAATCTTGATGGCAGCATGATGTACATGACATTTGCAAGCCTTGCCATTGCACAGGCCTATGGCATTCATCTTGATTTGGGAACGCAGCTGACCATGTTGATTGTTTTGATGTTGACCAGCAAGGGAATTGCGGGTGTTCCCAGGGCTTCTCTTGTTGTTGTTACGGCTACCTGCGCCATGTTCAACATTCCTCCTGAAGGGATTGCATTGATCATTCCAATTGATCATTTCTGCGACATGTTCAGGACCATGACGAATGTGGTGGGCAATGCGCTGGCCACCACTGCGGTGAGCAAATGGGAAGGAGAACTGGCTCCTGCAGCCATTTCGGAAGAATCTATTTAATTAAAAAATCAGTTGTATGTTGGAGTTGGCTATTCAGTGGAAAGATTTTTTGAATCCTGAGTTTTATATTCAGCATGGAGGATTGTGGTTGTTCCTGTTCATCGTTTTCGCGGAGACAGGCTTGTTCGCAGGTTTTTTCTTGCCTGGTGATTCTTTGCTTTTCGTGGCGGGTATTTATAGCAATGAGCTCGCTGCAGAGTTATTCAATTTGAACAATGATTTGCTCAATCTGTTGTTGCTCGCTTTGTTGGTAATTTTTTCAGGAGTACTTGGAAACATGGTTGGATATTGGTTCGGAGCGGCCAGTGGGTCTTATTTGTTCAGAAAAGAGGATACCTTCTTTTTCAAGAAAAAACACCTGCTCACTGCCAAGGATTTCTATGACAAGCATGGCGGTGGCGCCATTGTCTTTGCAAGGTTCCTGCCCATCATCAGAACATTTGCCCCCATCATCGCCGGTATCGTACGCATGGAAAAACACAAATTTACTTTTTACAACATTGTTGGTTGTATCGCTTGGGCTGTCATCATGCTGTTTGCAGGGCACTACCTCTATAAATTTTTCCTCAATCAGTTTGGTTTTGATTTGAAGGAAAGACTAGAAATCATTGTGTTGGGGATAATATTTATTACCACTGCACCGGTATTGATCAAGTTGATTGGTAAAAGAAAAAATTGATGTTGCAGCAGCTTAATCCAGAAACTGCACCAATCATGTATTGCATTATTTTATGCCAGCATCATAAAGTCCAAACAAATAATGGAGGCGATTAGTCTACCTCATTGTAATTCAGCTTTTTCATAAACGTTTCCTGGGTGTATTTTGCTGCCACCAGTGCAATCAGAATTACAATGATTCCTGTTAAAGCTCCACTTGTCAGCAGATTCCAATGCCAGGTTTCCTGAAAAAGATTAAGGAACATCATGTTCATCAGCGGCAAAGAGCCCCTCACCATGTTGGGAATTGTTGTTGCAGCAGTTGCCCTGAGGTTTGTTCCAAACTGTTCTGCACCCATGGTGACAAATATGGCCCAGAAACCACTGCTGAAGCCCAATAAGGCACAAATGACATACATGGTATAATCTGAATTGTTGAATTGGCTGAAATACAATCCGCAGGAGATGATCGTCAGTCCGTAAAAAATGAACAATGCCTTCTTCCTGCTTCTGAAATATTGGCTTACAAATCCAATCGCGATGTCGCCAAGTGAAATGCCAATGTAACCAAACATGGTGGCTTGGCCAGAGTCGATTTTGTTGTTTTCATACAGTTCTCCTGCGAAACGATTGCTGTAATTCATCAAAATACCAATTACATACCAAGTGGGCAGTCCAATCAGGATGGCCAGCGCGTATTTCTTGAATCGATTCAAATTGGTAAAAAACATGAAAAAATTCCCTTTCTGGATATTCATATTTTTAGTCTTGTGAAACATCAGGCTTTCCACAATGCTGACACGCATCAGCAAGAGACAGATGCCCATCACACCTCCAATTTTATAGCAAAGTCTCCAGTCGTTTGTCAGTTTAAAAACAAAAAATGCAAATACAGCACCAAGCAGACCAATCCCAGCTACAAGTGATGTGCCCATTCCTCTCCTGCTTCTTGGAAGCAATTCACTGACCAGGGTGATACCAGCACCCAGCTCACCTGCCAGTCCTATACCACCGATAAATCGGGCCCATGCATACTGCTCAACAGTTTGTACATAACCAGTGGCGAAATTGGCAACCGAATAGAGCAGGATGGAACCAAAAAGCACACTCAATCTTCCTTTTTTATCACCTATCACCCCCCAAAGAATACCTCCAATCAACAAGCCGGTCATTTGCCAATTGATTACGGTGGTACTGGCCTCCAGCATGGGTAATGGCAAATCTTTAACACCAATGCCTATCAGACTTGGTTTCCTGACAATAGAAAACAGCAATAGCTCATAGATGTCTACAAAATAACCAAGAGATGCAACAATTAAAGTGATTGTGATATTCTTTCCCTGATCAGGCTTCATGCGATTCTGATTTATATATTTTTCAATGTACACAATTTTAAAATAATTGTATATTTTGTACGGGACTTATTGTTGAGTGAACATGACAAAATAACCCTCACCCTTTGCGGAAATTACCAAACCCATCATTATGGTTTCTACCCCTACAGAAAAGTCATCACGGTTTTTGATTCTTGTTGCTTCACTTGGATATTTCGTAGACATTTATGATTTGCTCATTTTTTCAATTGTCCGAGAACCAAGTCTCAAAGCCATAGGAGTGGCTGACAATGAAATTGTAGGGGTAAGTTCAATGATCATCAATTGGCAGATGATAGGCCTGCTGCTTGGGGGCATTTTGTGGGGCATCATGGGTGATAAACGTGGCAGGCTCAGTGTATTGTTTGGTTCGATATTGTTGTATTCCGTTACCAATTTTATCAATGGTTTTGTACAGACTGTTGATCAGTACGCACTGTTGCGGTTTATCACCGGAATTGGACTTGCGGGAGAGCTGGGTGCCGGAATTACGCTGGTCAGTGAAATGATGCCAAAGAACAAACGGGGCATCATGACCAGTTTTATTGCAGGTGTTGGGGTATTTGGTGCGGTTCTCGCTTATTTTATTTTCAAATTCACGGGCGATTGGCGTTTGTGTTACAAAATAGGTGGCGTGCTTGGCTTGGGGTTATTGTTGTTGCGCGTAAGCGTCGCTGAAAGCATCATGTACAAGCGTGCAGCCGGGGAGCAAGTGCAGAAAGGAAATATCTTGCAATTGTTTCTGCGTCGTGCTTTATTGAAGAAATACATGCTGGCCATTCTGGTGGGTATTCCTTCTTGGTTTATTGTTGGTATTCTTATCACACTCAGCAATAGATTTGCGGTTGAACTGTTTGGCAGTACAACACTTGTTGCCGGAGCATGTGTAATGTATGGCTATATTGGTAATGCATTTGGGGATATCACAGTGGGTATCATCAGTCAATATTATGAGAGTAGAAAAAAAGCCCTGTATTTCATGTATGCATGTTGTATACTGACCATTGCTGTGTATTTCAGCCCATTCAATAGCTCTGATACGACCATGTATATCATTTGTTTTTTTCTTGGTTATGCCTCCGGCTTTTGGGCCATCATTGTTACCATGGGAGCTGAACATTTTGGAACAAACCTCAGAGCAACTGCGGCAACAACAATTCCCAATATGGTAAGGGGCTCATTGCCCTTGATGAACCTGCTTTTCAATAACTACTTTATCAAGACACTCCATTGGTCCATGGTTAAGAGTGGGGTGATTACAGCCTCCATTGTGGTGTTTATCGCGTTGATCGCTTTGGCCTTCACAGAGGAAACTTTCCACAAGGACTTGGATTATATTGAGGAGTAGGGTATGCAGCAGGAGTTGTGGGTTCTGGGTTGTGGGTTTTGAGTTATTGGTTGTTGGTTGTGGGTTATGAGTTGTGACGGTAAGAGATTGGTGATAAATGAATCAAATAGCAAAAGGGGCCAAGTTTTACTTGAGCCCCTTTTTTATTGCAGTCAGTAAATGTATGCCTTCTTCCCTTCCTCCATTAAACCCATACGCCTCTAAACCCACAACCTACAACCCTTACCCCAACACCTCATTCATCGACCTCACAGCGGCAGCGCTTTTTTCAAAGGCTTCCTGCTCTGCTGCAGTCAATTCAAGAGGCAGGATTTTCTCCCAGCCATTCTTTCCAATGGTAACAGGTACACCCAGGCAAATGTCTGATTGTCCATATTCACCATCCAAGGCAACGCAACAGGTGAAGAGTTTTTTCTCATCTCTCAAAATGCTGGCAACAAGTGCTGCACCGGCTGCACCAGGTGCATACCAGGCAGAAGTTCCAATCAGTTTGGTCAAGGTTGCACCGCCTACCATGGTATCGGCAACAATTTTCTCCTGCTGTTCAGCAGTCAGAAACTGTGTAACGGGAATGCTGTTCCAGGTTGCCTTGCTGATCAAAGGAATCATGGTAGTATCGCCATGTCCACCAATCACAATAGCATTCAGGTCGCTTGCGCTGCATCCCAGGTGCTGGGTAAGCTGGTATTTGAAACGGCTGCTATCCAATGTACCACCCATTCCAATGATCCTGTGCTTGGGCAAACCAGTAGATTTCAATGCCAGGTAGGTCATGGTATCCATCGGATTGCTGATCACGATGATGATGGTATTGGGGGAATATTTCAAAACGTTCTCACAAACAGTCTTTACGATACCGGCGTTTGTTCCGATCAGTTCTTCCCTGGTCATGCCTGGTTTACGGGGAATACCGGAAGTGATCACCACCACTTCGCTGTTTGCTGTTTTGGCGTAGTCGTTGGTTGATCCGGTGATGACGGTATCAAATCCCAGCAATGCTGCAGTTTGCTGCATGTCCTGGGCTTTTCCTTCTGCAAGACCTTCTTTGATGTCCAACAAAACAAGGTCTGTACATACTCCGGCGCGTGCGATATTGTCTGCACAAGTTGCGCCAACAGCTCCTGCTCCAATTACGGTTACTTTCATTTTGCTTTTTTTATGTTGATAAGAGATTGTTTGCGGCGCAAAGGTATGATGTTATTTGCCAAATTGGATTACCTTTGCCTCCTCAAAACACAGTTATGGCAAATACATCGGATATTTCAAGGGGTATGATCGTCAAGCTTGACGGCAGTCTTTATACAATCATCGAGTTCGGCGAAAACAAAACAGCGAGGGCTGCAGCCAAGGTTTGGGCCAAGCTCAAGGGGGTAGACAACAGCCGCTCCATAGAGAAGACCTGGAACAGCGGAGACACCATCTACCCGGTAAGGGTTGAAAGGAAGAGTTACCAGTATCTCTACAAGGACGATACCGGATACAATTTCATGGACAATGAGACCTTCGAGCAGATCGCTGTGGCAGAAACCTTGGTTGATGCACCCCAATTCCTGACCGAAGACCAGGAAGTTTCAGTACTGATCAACACAGAAACCGATATGCCAATGAGCGTTGAGCTGCCGGACAAGGTGGTTTCCAGGGTAACCTATTCTGAGCCTGGTCTCAGGGGCGATACTGCTACCAGGACGCTGAAGCCAGCCACTGTTGCAACAGGTGCAACCGTGATGGTTCCGCTTTTTGTGAATGAGGGAGATGTGATCCGAATCAATACAAAAACCGGAGAATACATCGAAAGAGTAAAAGATTAGTTTTTGCGATATTTTGGTCATTTTGACCATATTTTACCCCGATTTTTAATCAAATCGGGGTTTTTTATTGAAAAAAATGCCAAAATTTAATTTGGTCACAAAGCATTTTTACCCCACCTTTACGCCCCGGATTAACCAAAAAAAATAACAACATGGACCTCAAACAAATTCAGGATCTTGTCAAGATGGTTAACAAGTCCAACATCAGTGAACTGACCATAGAAGAAAAGGACATCAAGATTACAATCAAGCAAAAGGAAGATAAGTATGTAACGGCAGCACCTGTTCAACAGGTACAATCCCTTCCTGCAGTAGCAGCTGCTCCAGTTGCGGCTGCACCCGTTGCTGCAATGGCTGAAACTCCGGTTGCGAGCAACCTGATCACCATCAAGAGCCCAATGATTGGTACGTTTTACCGCAAGCCATCTCCTGACAAGCCCAATTTGGTAGACGAAGGGGATGAAGTCAAATCTGGTAAAGTCGTTTGCATCATTGAAGCCATGAAGCTGTTCAATGAGATTGAAAGTGAGGTCAGTGGTAAAATTGTCAAGGTATTGGTGGAAGATTCAACACCGGTTGAGTTTGATCAACCCCTGTTTCTTGTTGAGCCTGCATAGTCCATTGTATTTGGGCTTGATTTCATTCATTTAAATTGTTGGCATGACCAAAGATTCCAAAAAGAGTTTCAATAAGATATTGATTGCAAATAGGGGAGAAATAGCCCTTCGTGTAATAAGGACCTGTAAGGAAATGGGCATCAAGACTGTAGCAGTTTATTCCACTGCAGACAAGGATAGTCTTCATGTAAAGTTTGCTGATGAGGCAGTCTGCATCGGAAGGCCTTCCAGTTCAGACTCCTATTTGAACATCCCGCACCTCATGGCAGCCATGGAGATTACCAATGCGGATGCAGTGCATCCAGGCTATGGCTTTTTGGCTGAAAATGCCAGGTTTGCTGAGATCTGTGGTGAACATGGAGTAAAATTCATTGGACCAACACCCGACCAGATCAGGTCCATGGGGGATAAGATCACGGCCAAGGAAACCATGATCAAGGCGGGTGTTCCAGTTGTTCCCGGAAGTGGAGGGTTGCTCTCAAGTGTGGCGGAAGCAGAGGTAATTGCCAAGGAAATTGGCTACCCAGTGATACTGAAGGCAACTGCCGGTGGTGGTGGAAAGGGCATGAGGGTTGTTTGGGAAGAGCGTGAAATTGAAAAAGCCTATACCACAGCAAAAGCAGAAGCCCTTGCATCTTTCAAAAATGATGGCGTCTACATGGAAAAATTTGTAGAAGAGCCCAGGCACATTGAAATTCAGGTTGCAGGTGATCGGTATGGTACCGTTTGCCACATGAGTGAAAGGGATTGTTCCATTCAACGCCGCCACCAAAAATTGGTGGAGGAATCACCCTCTCCATTCATGACAGACGAGTTGCGTGAGCGAATGGGTGCTGCTGCTGTCAAGGCTGCACAAGCCATCGGCTATGAAAGTGTAGGCACCATTGAATTCCTGGTAGACAAGCACAGGAATTTTTATTTCATGGAAATGAATACCCGCATTCAGGTTGAGCATTGCGTAACGGAAGAAGTTACCAATTTTGACCTGATCAAGGAACAAATCAAAATTGCTGCAGGGGAACCCATTTCTGGCAAGCATTATATCCCAGAGATGCATGCTATTGAATGCCGCATCAACGCAGAGGACCCATACAATGATTTTCGTCCAAGTCCGGGTAAGATCACTGTACTCCACCAACCCGGAGGACATGGCATCAGGATTGATTCTCACGTGTATGCTGGTTACGTTATCCCTCCTTATTATGATTCAATGATTGCCAAGATCATTGCTGTGGCAAGGACCCGTAAGGAGGCAATTGATACCATGAGCAGGGCATTGAGTGAATATGTGATAGAAGGTGTAAAAACCACCATTCCATTCCATCAGCAACTGATGCGGAATGATGATTTCATCAAAGGAAATTTCACCACAAAATTCCTTGAAACATTCAAGATGCAATAACCATCTGCTTCAAGTTATTCCAAAATAAAAGCCCCGCAAATGCGGGGCTTTCTTATGATGCAATTTAGAGGGATTAGCGCAAGAACAAGAGCTCTCTGTATTTTGGAAGTTCCCACTCTGAATCGTCAACAAGCAATTCAAGCTTGTCTACTGAGTAGCGGATTTCGTCAAAATAAGGCTTCACCTTCTCGCAATATGCGATGGCTTTCTCTCTTGAAGTGGCTAGGGCATTTGCTACTTTTCTTGCTTCGGTCATTTCCTCTGCCAACACCTGAACCTTGTTGATGTGTTCAGAGATCTCAACCAGAACGTTCATCTGAGCCTTGTAGCTTTCAGCGGGAACACCCACTTCTTTCAAACCTTTGATGTTTTCAAGAAGCACATTCTGGTAGCGGATAGACGCTGGAAGGATATGGTTTCCAGCAAGATCTCCAATGACGCGGCCTTCAATCTGTACATACTTGATGTATTTCTCCAATTCAATCTCATGGCGGGCTTCAAGCTCAACATGTGACAAAACCTTGTGCTTGTGGAAAAGGTGCTTGGCCTTGTCTGTAACCAATGAATCCAAAGCAAGAGGAGTAGTCTTGAGGTTGGGCAATCCACGCTTGGCGGCTTCTTCCTGCCACTCATCACTGTATCCATCACCTTCAAACAATACTGCCTTGGAAGCTTTGATGTAATTTTTGAGGATTTGCATGATGGCAACTTCCTTCTTGTCTCCTTTCTCAATCAAGGCATCAACCTCGATTTTGAAGGAACTCAGTGTCTCAGCCATGATGGTGTTCAGCACAGTCATGTTGTAGGCACAGTTGGCAGAAGATCCAACAGCACGGAACTCAAATTTGTTTCCTGTAAATGCGAATGGTGAAGTCCTGTTCCTGTCGGTATTGTCAAGCAACAATTCAGGAATGTTCTTGTGGATATCGAGCTTCAACATCACCTCATCCTGCTCGTCAAATTTGTCACCAACACGCTCTTCTACTGCATTCAATACCTTGGTCAGGTATCCGCCAATGTAGGCAGAAATGATCGCAGGAGGTGCTTCGTTTGCACCAAGGCGGTGGTCATTGCCTGCTGATGCAATGGCTGCACGGAGAAGGTCTGCATGATCATGAACCGCCTTTATGGTGTTCACGAAAAATGCAAGGAACATGAGGTTTGTTTTTGGCGTCTTGCCAGGTGCAAGCAGGTTGACACCAGTGTCAGTTGCCATGCTCCAGTTGTTGTGCTTTCCGCTTCCGTTGATGCCTGCAAAAGGTTTCTCATGCAAGAGTACACGGAGCTTGTGGCGCTTCGCAACACGGGTCATCACGTCCATCAACAAAGTGTTGTGGTCAACCGCAAGGTTCAGTTCTTCGAAGATGGGGGCACACTCAAACTGTGCAGGAGCCACCTCGTTGTGGCGGGTGCGGAGAGGAATACCCAACCTGTAAGATTCATATTCGAAATCCCTCATGAAGGCGTAAACCCTTTCAGGGATGGCACCAAAATAGTGGTCTTCCAATTGTTGTCCTTTGGCTGGAGAGTGACCGAAGACGGTTCTTCCAGTCATGATCAAATCAGGGCGGGCGTTGGCCAGACCTTCATCAATCACGAAATATTCCTGCTCCCATCCGAGGGTTGCAGTCACCTTGCCTACATTCTTGTCAAAGTAGTGGCAGACGTCAACAGCAGCCTTGTTCAAGGCATCGATTGATTTCAGCAAAGGAGCCTTGTAGTCAAGACATTCGCCGGTATAGGAAACAAAGATGGTTGGTACACAAAGTGTAAGTCCTTGTCCAATGTTCATGATGAAGGCAGGGGAGGTGGGGTCCCATGCAGTATAACCACGGGCCTCAAAAGTTGCACGGATGCCACCGCTTGGGAAAGAAGAGGCATCGGGTTCTTGTTGTGTCAATGCATTGCCATCAAACTCTTCAATTGCAGAACCATCACTTTTGAGGGTAAAAAATGAGTCATGCTTTTCTGCAGAAGTACCGGTCAAGGGTTGGAACCAGTGCGTGTAATGGGTAACGCCTTTTCCTTGTGCCCATTGTCTTATGCCGGCTGCGATCTGACCCGCCGCGCTTCTGTCAATTTTTTGTCCTGTTTTGATGGAGCTTACCAAACTTTTGTAAGCATCATCGCTCAGGAATTCCCTGGCTGTCTTTAATGTAAATACATTCTCACCAAAGATATCAGTAATCTTGGCAGGACTTTCAACACTCACTTCCCCATTGACGGAAGTAAGGTTGTCAATTGCTTTGAAACGTAGTGATTGCATAATTGTGGATTTTTGAAGACACAAAATTC
>Ga0222712_10005939_pt1 | contig 12189 bp, 14 predicted proteins | sample C33_657DmetaG_FD_165043 | JGI IMG/M metagenome (GOLD analysis project Ga0222712, IMG submission 165043) | Estuarine water microbial communities from San Francisco Bay, California, United States - C33_657D | ecosystem: Environmental > Aquatic > Marine > Unclassified | place: USA: California...
ATGCTAAAAATCAAAACGGACGTGTATATCCTAAAGACACATTAGAACGTGAAGTAGAAAAATATATCTCCGGACCAATAGCTGAAAATAGAGCATTAGGTGAATTAGACCATCCAGACTCATCAATCATCAATCTTAAAAACGTATGTCACAACATTAAACGTTTATGGTGGGATGGAGACGATTTAATGGGTGAAATTGAAGTGCTTCCAACACCATCAGGCAATATATTGAAAGAATTATTCATCAATAATATAACGGTTGGTATATCGTCTCGTGGTATGGGTTCTGTTAAACCATTAGGTGAAGGTACAGTTGAAGTACAAGATGATTTTGAATTACTATGTTGGGATTTCGTATCAACACCATCAACACAAGGTGCATTTATGAGACCAGTTGGATTAAATGAAAATTACACACCAGCATCAAAATATAGTAAGTATAACAGCGTTAATAAAGTATTATCTAACATTATCTGTTCACAAACAGGTATTTGTTGTTTAAAATAAAATCTAGGAATACTATAATGTTTAAATTATTAGATATACTAAAAGAAGTTGAAAATGAAAATTTAGATAATGATATAAAATCAGCTTTGTCTAGTTTTGATGATACTGTAAAATCTGAATTTGAAAAAGCATCAAAACAAGAAAATGAAGGTATATTAACAGCTACAGCTCTTACACTAGCAATCCCGGGTATTATAAATGGTATTGGTAAAATAGCTCAATTAATAGCTCAAAAAGGAAAATTTAATCTAACAAAGAAAAATGATCCGGCATGGTACATGGTTATACAACGTGTGACTGAAAAAATTGATGATTATTTAGATACACCTCTTAATTTTGCTATGAAACCATTTATACAAGATGATGAGAAAAGAAAAAAAGTATCTAAAATATTAAAAGCATTAGTATTAGCGACTATGTCAATTATGGGTTCTGTTAATTTAGATTCAATTAAAAGTACAACTGCTTTAATAAATCAACTAGCGGGCGAATCATCAAAAGAAATACTACAAGCAATAGCTGAACATAGTATGCCTAACCTAATTAAAATTAGTAAGAATATATTAACAAAAATATTATAAAACAGGCAATACCTCCTCCTATGATAGTATCATAGGACCAATCCCAACCCCGTAAGGTTAGGATTTCTTTTTCGCTTTCATATCTCCTTATATATTTATTACCAGCCCTCATATAGGAGTATCTAATATCCTATTACAGTTATTAATTATTTTATATTGCTTCCACTCTAATAAGCAATCATTACAAAACCACATTATTTAAACATGGAAAATCAAGAATTGTTTAAGCAAGCAATCGCTGACGCTAAAGCTGTGCGTGAAGCCGCAATTAGCAACGCTAAAGCTGCCTTAGAAGAAACATTCAGTTCTAACATCATGTCTATGTTGACTCAAAAAATTAACGAGTTAGAAGAAGACACTGAAGAAGAAGGAATGAAAGAAGAAGGCAAAATGGCAAAAGAAGAAGGTATGGAAACAGCTATCGGATATGAAGCTGGTCACCAAAAACCTCAAATTGAAGAAGAAGGTTACGAAGAAGAATCTAAATCTATGGAAGAAATGGAACTTGAAGAAATTTTAGCTGAACTTGAAAAAGAAGAAAAAGGTGAAATGGAAGAAGGTAAAAAGAAATCTAAAGATGAAGATGAAAAAGAAGAATTAGAAGAAACTGCTGACGCTGATGCTGATGACAAAATGGAAGAAGCTAAGAAAGAAGAAGAAGCTAAAGGTGATGATGAAGTAACTGAATTAACAGTTGACGAATTAAAAGACATCATTAAAGACGTATTAAAAGACGTTATGGGTGGTAAAGAAGAAGAACCAGCTGAAGAACCAGCTGAGGAACCAACCGAAGAACCAGCTGAAGATGAAAAATCAATCGACTTAGACGAACTATTAGCTGAATTAGCAAAAGACGCTGAAGAAGACAAAATGGAAGAAGGTAAAAAAGAAGAAGATAAAATGGAAGAAGGTAAGAAAAAAGAAGAAGAATCTAAAGACAAAAAAGATTTAGAAGAAGCTATCAAAACCATCAAAGTTTTACAATCTGAACTTAACGAAGTTAACCTTTTAAACGCTAAACTTCTTTACACAAACAAATTATTCAAAGCTAAATCACTTTCTGAATCTCAAAAAGTAAATGTTTTAAAAGCATTTGACAGAGCAGAAAATGTGAAAGAAGCTAAGAAAATTTACGCTACTTTAAGTGAATCATTCACATCTAAAGCAGCTCCAAAATCACAAATTAAAGAATCAGTTGGATTTGCTTCAAAAGCATCTGGTGTTGCACCAAAACAACCGATCGTAGAAAGCGAATCTGCTATTCGCCGTATGCAACAATTAGCAGGTATTATTAAATAAACCAAAAAATCAATTTTAAAAAACAAAATTTTATTCTACAATGAGTACAGTTCAAAATTTAATCGAATCTGCTAACCCATGGCAGTCACAGCAAGGAGATGCGTCTCGCTTAGCTGGTAAATGGGCAAAATCAGGTTTGTTAGAAGGTCTTAAAGACTATGACAAATCAAACATGGCTGTTATGCTTGAAAACCAAGCAAAACAATTAGTTGTTGAATCTTCTCAAACTGGTACTGGTGGTACTTTCACTCCAGGAACTGGTGAACAATGGGCTGGTGTAGCTTTACCATTGGTTCGTAAAGTATTTGGTCAAATCGCTTCTAAAGAATTTGTTAGCGTTCAACCAATGTCTTTACCTGCTGGATTGGTTTTCTTCTTAGATTTCCAATATGGTACTACTAAAAATCCATTCACTTCTGGTCAATCAATGTATGGTACTGAAGATAGCGTAGAAGGATTTGGTAACTTAGCTCAAGGTGGTCTTTATGGCGCTGGTCGTTTTGGTTATTCAATCAACCAATTCTCTGCTTCTGTTACTGTAACTACTGCTTCTGATGTAGCTTCTGCATCTTTTGCTCAAGTTAACTTTGATACTAACTATTCTAGTTCAATCGTAGGTGGTACTGACTCTGCTTTATTAAATGTTAAAGCGATCACAGTTGCTACTTCATCTATTGCTAACTTCGATCCAAACGCAGTTCGCGCAATCTCTATCATCTCTGGTTCTATCGCTGAAGCTGATAACTTACACCAATTCAACTATGTTAGTGGTGCTAACGTAATTTTATTTGTTACTGCATCTGCTGCTGAAATCGCTGGTCCTACATCTGCTATGACAGTTTACTTCAATAAGAAAACTGCTGATAACGCTCGTGGTGACTTTGAAGATGGTGCTGCATATTCTAACACAGGTGGAAACGCAGGTGTTGCAATTGCTATCCCAGAAATTAATGTTCAATTAAGAAGTGAAACTATTGCTGCTAAAACACGTAAATTGAAAGCACAATGGACTCCAGAGTTCGCTCAAGACTTAAACGCTTACCAAAACTTAGATGCTGAAGCTGAATTAACTTCTATGTTATCTGAATATATCTCTTTAGAGATTGACTTAGAAATCTTAGATATGTTAATCCAAAACGCTCCAATCCAAGAATTTTGGTCAGCAAAAGTAGGTAACCAAATCAATGCTGGTAACACTGCATTTACTAACAACGTAAGTGGTGTTTACTACACTCAAATGACTTGGTTCCAAACTTTAGGTATTAAATTACAAAAAGTATCTAATACAATTCACCAACGTACTTTAAGAGGTGGTGCTAACTTCATGGTAGTTTCTCCAACTGTAGCTACAATCTTAGAATCAATCCCTGGATTCGCAGCTGATACAGACGGTGCAGCAGATAACATGAAATATGCGTTTGGCGTACAAAAAATCGGTCAATTAAACAGCCGTTACAAAGTGTACAAAAACCCATACATGTTAGAAAACACTATCTTAATGGGCTTTAGAGGTAACCAATTCTTAGAAACTGGTGCTGTTTATGCTCCATACGTTCCATTGATCATGACTCCGTTAGTGTACGATCCAGCTACCTTCACTCCACGTAAAGGTATTATGACTCGTTACGCTAAGAAAATGGTTCGTCCTGAATTCTATGGTAAAGTAACTATCGCTGACTTGAACGTAATCTAGTCGACATAGTGTCATAAAATAAAAGGCCCGAGCGTTAAGCTCGGGCTTTTTTATTATATTTATATGAAACAAATAATGTTATATGAAAGAACCTAACCGTGAAAGAAAAACGGACATTAAGTTAATTAATGCCGTTCAGTTAAATGATGAACAAAAAGAAGCAAAAAGGTTAATAGTAGAAAATCAAATAGTGGTTGTGACAGGAAGAGCAGGTTCTGGTAAGTCATTAGTTTGTGCTCAAGCAGCTCTAGATTTTTTAAAGAAAAAACAAATTAATTGCATTTATAATACACGTGCAGCAATTGAAGTAGGAAAAAGCCTAGGTTATTTACCAGGCGCATTAAATGAAAAGTTTGATCCATACATGGAAGCATTGCTTGAAAATTTAGCTAAATGTTGTTCAGACAAAAATGAAATCCCTAAATTATTAGCGGATGAAAAAATTAAAGCATTGCCTGTACAGTTTATTAGAGGTAAAACAATAGACGATATACTAATTGTAGAAGAGGCTCAAAACTTAACTAAGGGTGAGATGTTGGCTATATTAACTCGTTTAGGTAAAACCGGTAAAATCGTTATTAATGGCGATAATGAGCAAACTGATATCAAAAATCCAACAGGTGAAATAAATGGTTTAACATATGTTATTGAGTTATCTAAAAAGATTGAAGAAATCAAATGGATTAAACTAGCTACTAACCATCGTTCAGACTTAGTTGGTAAGATATTGGACTTTGAATACGGGAAGTAAGTATTATCAATATTTATATTAGAATAATACTAACATAAATGGCTAATAATTTATCATCAAACACTTTATTTGGACAAGGTTACGCCGGATTCGGAAACCTATCTACAGTTAAAGGTAACTGTCCGTTTGAATATTACTCTGACGACACTGAGTTTGTAAAAGACGCCCAATATTTAACTGGTTTTGTAGCACAACGTTTAGGCGTTGGTGGTACAGGAAATACTACAACTTACATTACTGACTTAACAGTATATGCTGCTTTTGAAGAAGCAGTTACTACATATGGTAATATGGTTTATCAATATAAAATTAGAGATAACTATATTAATATGGAAGGTGCTGACACATTACCTTTTATAAATAATGGATCTGTAATTGTAAACTCTGAAGACGTAAACTCAAGAGTTTATTGGTCAGCAGCTAGAACAGCAACATGGAGTGAAATTGGGAATGACACAGCATATTCATCTTCAGCAACTAATGGAGAAATATATGTTATATCAGCTTCAATTGATGACTTTGTAGCTCCAGATATTAAATTATTAAAAAACTATACATTCCCTTTCCAAAATATTCCTGGTATAGGAACAACTAACTTAAGTAGAGTTGTTTACAATCAGTTTAATAAATTTTTAGGTCCAACATCTGCATCTATAGATGGAAATGGTAATACAGTATACACAATATTAGATGGTAAAACCCATGTCTACTTTTTTATAAACGATCCTAATGTAAACGGTAAGAATACATCTTATTTTCCTAATGGTTATATACCAACTATATATAGCCAAAATAACATGAAATCTTATGAGTTAAATGGTAAATTAATAAATAACAATTTACAAACTCAAATTAGATTAGCTGAATCATATGCTCAAGAAGCAGGAGTAGGAGGTTTTGTTAATGAATATTCTGGATCACTTTATTTAGAACCAGGTAAACAAGTTTATGATTTGAATGCTTGGGCTTCATCTTCAGCTTCAATAGAAGAAGGAGATAGAATAGAGATTAGACAAATATTTTATCAAGAACCACCAGCAATTGTTCGTTATTTTGATCCATACGCTGGTACAGGTACTGGTGTTCAAGGTTTATTAGAAACATTTGGATTTGGTTCTTACTCTCCAGGTATCAACTTTATGTTAATGCCTGTATATTGGGATATTCAAAAGATTCAAGCAATTGAATTTAATGACCAAGTAAGAAAATCAGCTTTTAGTTTTGATTTAGTAAATAATCAATTAAGAATATTCCCTGTACCTGGTGACATGTATGAAGGCCATAGATTATGGTTTAGATATATGAAAGTAAGTGAAAAAAATAATATATTAGCTGGTAGTGACAAATCAAATATCATATCAGATGTAATGAATGTACCTTATAGAAATCCTGTTTACGCTAACATAAATCAAGTTGGTAGAATGTGGATTTATAGATACACTTTAGCATTATGTAAAGAGATTGAGGGTCAAATTAGAGCAACCTTCCAAAACACAGCAGTTGGTGCTGTTGTTGTTAATGGATCTGAATTATTAACTGACGCAAGAACAGAAAAAGCAGATTTATTAACTGAATTAAAAGAAATGTTAAACGAAGTATCACGTAGATCTCAACTTGAGAAAAAACAAGCTGAATCTGAGTTCACTCGTCAAACAATGAATCAAATACCATTATTAATTTACGCACTATAAAATGCCAGGATCAAATCCAATAGGACCACTAAACCCATTACCACCGGTGCCATCACAGACACCGAGTAATACTCCATCTAATACACCAAGTGTATCACCAGGGACTTCTCCTTCTGTTACACCAAGTGTTACTCCAAGTGTGTCCTTAACACCAAGTGTGACTCCATCTATAACACCAACAGTATCAAGAACTCCATCAGTTACACCAACAATTAGTATAACACCTAGTATAAGTGTGACTCCTTCTATAACACCTACTCCATCTCCATCTCCGGACTGTAGTAGTTTAAATATATTTGGACAAATGCAAGCTGCTGCTCTTCAATTTATGAGAACAGCATTTGGTTATTATAAAATAAATTTACACCAAACAAAGAAAAATATATATGGTGAAGCTTTAGAAAAATGGTATTATGAACCATTCTTAATTAAAGGAACCATTGATAGAGATAATGACTCAATTAGAGATGAAATGTTTGGGCCTGATATTGAAAAATCAATTAAAATTACTATGCCTAAAGTAGCATGGGAATCAGGAACAACAGGACAAATTGTAGGTTTAAATACAATACCAGAAATAGGAGATATAATATTGGATAGAACTACAGAAAGATATTATGAAGTACATAATATTGTTTATGGTTATATACCTATTGTCGCTAATATTGGTGTTGGAAGTGATAATTGTCCTCAAGCTGAATTAGTTACTTTTTCTTTAGAATGTCATCATACAAGAGTAAGTAGATTAAACTTATCACCATATAAATTATTATAATGGCTAGAATACAAAAACCAAGACCTAATACACTACGTGAAACGTTTGATGAAGTTTTAGGCTCTCAAGCGGCTGATCCAACATCAGGTCATCCTCCTATGCCAGTTAGAAATAGAGGAAATGATGTTTCTACTGCTGGTGATAGAGATAAAGATGTATCTATTAGTATAGTAGATATTGATACAGCCATTATAAAATATATTGAGGATAAAATCAAACCAAACGTTTTACAAGACGGAAAACGACTACCTGTTCCTGTAATGTATGGTTATCCTGAACGTTGGCAAACAATTCAAGAAAAAGGATATTTAAGAGAATATTCAGGCAGAATGATTGCTCCTGTTATTGTTCTTAAACGTGACAGTATGGAAGCAAATAGGAATTTAGGTACTAAAGTAGACGCTAATAATCCTCAAAACTTTCATGTGTTTGAATCATCATACACAAAGAAAAATCAATATGATAACTTTGCTGTCTTATCAAATAGAGAACCAGTTAAAGAATTTAAAATAGTTGTAGTCCCAGAATATGTCACTATGACTTATAGTGCTGTTATTTTTACTAATCACTTAGAACAAAATAATAAAATTATAGAAGCATTTCAATACGCTGCTAACACATATTGGGGACAAGAAGGTAGATTTCAGTTTAGAGCTCGTATAGATAGTTTTTCTACATCTACAGAATATAGTTCTGGAGAAGATAGAACAACAAGAACAACATTCACAATTATATTAAATGGATATATAATACCAGACACAGTAAATAGAGATATTTCTTATCCTAAAAAATTCTTATCTAAAGCGCAAGTCATATTCAATTTAGAAACAGATGATAGTGAAATATTTATATCTGGTGGTAAAACTAGAAAACGAAAAAACAATGCTGGAGTTGTACCAACCCAACCAGGCGGAGGAGGTAGTAGTGTGAATACTTTAGATTTACAATATTTAGCAGTTAACAAACCAGTTGAAGCAACAGCTGTTACATCTAACACAGCTACATTTGGTGGTCAAACTGTTAAACAAGTACCTAATGGTTCATCACTACCAGCTACAAGTGTAAATAATTTTGTATTTTATGCTGGTTCAATACCAATACCTCCAGGTGCTATAACATCGTTTAGTGGAGCTACTAACCCAGTATTAACAGTTAATACAACAGCATTAGGATACGATTTAACAGGATTAACAATAACAGCAATAGGTAAATTTGAATAATGTCATATAACGTACTCAGTAAGCAAATTACAACTCCCATATCATCATCCTTTACCGGCTCATTTGCTGGTCAGGGTAGTGGTTTAATAGATGTTACTGCTTCATTTATTGGGGGTGGTGCAACTGGTTATATCACATTATGGAGTTCATCTAATAGTTTAACTAGTAGCTTAATGTATCAAAGTGGCTCTAGTATAACATCAACAACAAACGATTTTTTCTTAATAAGCAATACAAATACATCATTAAAAGTATCAACAAGTGGAGTTGAAGTAACATCTTCAGCTCAAGTTCCGTTAAGAGTTAATAACGCCTCTAATCAAAATTTATTACAAGTATCACAAAGTGGAGTTATTACAGTTGCGACACAATCTTCAAACCCAACAGGAACAACAACAGCGGGAAACATATGGTTTACTTCTGCTTCGTTTTATGTGAGTCTTGAGGGATAACATATTTATATTAAACCCTATAAAATAATATAACATGGCAACTTGGAAAAAGGTCATTGTCTCTGGTAGTAATGCCGAGTTAAACCAAATAACCGCTAGTGGTGGGATCAACGCTACACTCCCTTCATCTGGTCAACCTAACTTTGTAGCGTATAATGTTGCTACAGGACAGTTTTCATATGCTGGTACAGGTTCATTTACAGCCGCTACAGCTTCATTTGTAACCGCCTCTAATGTTTATGGCCCTTATGGTGCTAGTAGTATATTAAGTGCTTCTTATGCTGTAACAGCCGCTTACGCATCTAATGGTGGAACATTAGTTAACTCATTATCACAAGGTACTGGTATATCTACCTTTACATTTAATGGTAGTTCAGCTCAAACAGTAGCAGTATCAGGTGCGTCAGCATTAAGTACAAATGCTATTACAAAATGGACTGGAAATGCATTTGCAAATTCTAGTTTAACAGATAATGGTACAGCGATTACTGGTACTACATCAATACAATTAACTGGTGCTTCATCAAATTTATCAGGCTCATTTAGTGGCTCATTTGCTGGTGCTTTAACAGGTACAGCATCTTATGCTACACAAGCTTTAACAGCTTCAAATGCTAATACAGCATCAAACATAGGCCCAGCTATAGCTAATAACACTAACAACTACATCTTGACTGCTCAAGGTACAGGTGTTGTAAATGGTGAATCTAATTTAACATTTGATGGTAGTTTATTAACAGTAACAGGTAATGCAACAATTACAGGTGACTTAACAGTTGCGGGTACAGCTTCATTCACTAACACTGATAACTTAAATGTAAAAGATAAGTTTATCTTAATCAATAGTGGATCAAGTACATTAGCTGATTCAGGTTGGGTAACTCAATATAACGCAGCTGGTTCTGGTTCAGCATTTTATTTAGAAGCTAGTTCAGCAGGTACATATGGTCGTTTCGCTGTAGCGTATGATGTAATAGGTACATCAACATCTTTAACAGCAGATGAGTTTGTAGTAACAGCAAAAGTAAACCAATCAGCACCAGGTGCCGCTACACCAACTTGGGGTGGTAACTCAACAAACGCTCAAGGTAATATGTGGTTAACATCAACTGGTGATATTTATATATGGGCATAAAACACAATCTAATTAGTTATGGCATTTATATCAAATCAACTTCAAGTTAGTAATCAATCTAACACAACAATATCAAATACAACTCCTGAGACGTCTAATCAACTTAGTCCTCAGGAGTTGATTTTTTTACTTGATACATTAAAACGAGCAACGTTTACTGGAGAACAAGTAGAAATAATGTATAACACTACATTAAAATTACAAAATCAATATTTAGAACAAAATAAAAAATAAAGTTATGTTTATAGTTACAATGGATTTCACTCCAAATGAATTAACATTTGTTAGACAAGCATTAGATCTTGTATCAATTAAAGGTACAGATGCTAAATTTTTAGCTAATCTTCAAACTAAAATTGAAGAAGAATTAATTAATCTTCAAAAAATGGCTGAAGAAGAAGAAAAGCGTAAAGTAGAAGTACAACAACAAATCATAGCAACTGAAGCAGCCAAGTCATCTAAAAAGTAATATTTATTGATATGGCATTCAATAATGGACCTCGAATAGTAACTAATGGATTAGTTCTGTGCTTAGATGCATCAGATCGAAATTCATACCCAGGTAGTGGAACTACTTGGTATGACGTATCTAACAATGGTAATCATGCTACATTATATAATGGTCCTACATTTTCAACTTCAAATGGAGGTATTTTTACATTTGACGGATCAAATGACTATGCTGATATTTCTTTAAATTTAAGAAATTCAAATAATACAGTATTAGTTATAGGAAGATATGTTTCAGCTACAGGTAGGATATTAGGTGGTATTTCAAATAACTATTTATGTGGTACTTGGAATACATACGTTAATCAATTCTATGCTGAAGGATGGATATCAGGACCATATGGCTCATCAGATACAAATTGGCACATATATCAAGGTTCAACAAATAATGGTGGAGCAGGCACAACAAATGGTACTCAATTTTATAATAATAGTACAGCAATAGTAGCTATTGGAAGTGGAGGGTATGGTCCAAACGGTATTAGATTAGGATCAGATGGTTTATATAATGAATATGCAAACTGTCAAATAGCATATGTAGCAGCATATAACAGATGTTTAACAGCTCCTGAATTTATTCAAAACTATAACGCTTTAAAAACACGCTTTAATTTAAGTTAGTATGGGAATATCCGGTGGACCAGATTTAATTCAAGATAATTTAGTATTATGTTTAGATGCTAGTGATAAAAATAGTTATCCTGGCTCAGGTACTACTTGGTATGATGTAAGTGGAAATAATAATCATACTACTTTAACAAATGGACCTGTATTTAATACAAGCGGAAGCGGTTGTATTTCTTTTGATGGTGTTGATGATTATGTAACTATAAATTCAACATCAACCTTAACAACATCAACTCCAACATTAATAGTTACTTGTACTACAAATAATGGAACAGTTGTAGCAAAAGGTGGTTACGGATCTCATTGGAATTATGGTTTATTAGGTCTTGGATCTACTACTTTTAAAGCTAGAAATAATAACGGAGATACTACAAGCCCTTCTTTCTCAGCTAGTTCGTCTCCATTTAATGTTTATGCGATAGCATGGGATGGTACTAATATGCAATTCTATAGAAATGGTATTTTTGGAGGAAGTTCTAGTACTAATTATAGTCCTAGTAACCAAAATTCTTTATATTTAAGAATAGGATGTGCTTGGAGTAATAATGCCTCTCAAAATGTTGAGTTCTATTCTGGAAAGATAGCATCGGTTCAAATATATAATCGCACCCTCTCAGCATCAGAAATAAAACAAAACTACAACGCACAAAAATCCCGTTTCGGTTTATAATATGGCTACACAATACGCAAATGGAAAAATAGTAACAGATGGATTAGCATTAGCCTTAGATATTGCTGATAAAAATTCATATCCTGGTAGTGGAACTACTTGGTACGATGTAAGTGGGAATAATAGACATTTTACCTGGTTCACATCACCAACAACTGGAATTGATGGATCAGTAAATTATTTTACAACACTAAGTAATAGATGTACAGGACCAGCTTCAAATACATTTGGTATAAATAATACTACAGGATATACAATATTTTAGTTAGTAAACAA
>Ga0222712_10005940_pt1 | contig 12187 bp, 8 predicted proteins | sample C33_657DmetaG_FD_165043 | JGI IMG/M metagenome (GOLD analysis project Ga0222712, IMG submission 165043) | Estuarine water microbial communities from San Francisco Bay, California, United States - C33_657D | ecosystem: Environmental > Aquatic > Marine > Unclassified | place: USA: California...
GCTAACGCAGATTATCCTTACTGAGATTGCCCACCTGAAAAAGATGCCTGATTTAGCGTATAAGATTGAGAACTACAAACCTCAACCTGACCCAATGCAAGAGCAGTTACAACAACTTGAGATTGCCAAGCTACAAGCTGAGATTGCCAAGCTTAATGCTGAAGCTCAAGAGGCTTCTGCTAAGTCACAAGTACAAGGTGCTAAGGTTGCTGTTGAACAAGCTCGTGCAGAGAGTATGCAGGGTGATGCAGACTTAAAGACACAGAAGTTTGTGAATGAGCAGACAGGTGAAAACCATGTACGTGATTTACAGAAGCAAACTTTAACCAATCAAAGTGCCTTAGACCTAGAAAATGTGAAGGGTGAGCAAGCTATGGCATCACAGAAATTTCAACATAATGCAGGTATATTGAAGAGTATGGCTGACGCAGAGCTTCAAGGTACTAGACAAACTAACCAAAACCCTATTTAATTTACTTACTTAAATAAATATGTAAGTACTTAATTAAATGAGTAACACTGTATATAGCTTATTAGCTCAACACCGTGAAGAGGCACAACTAGGGGAAGCGGTAGAACAGTTAAAAGTTCTGCCTGCTTTTCATAAGGTTTTTGATGTTCACTTATTTACTGATGAAGTTTCTTCATTGGTTTATCAGTTAGCTGAATTAGATAAAACCAGTGCTGAATATAGTGCAGTGATAGATAAGTTAAATGCAATTAGTTATTTAAAGAAGTTCTTACACGACCTAGCCGTAAAAGGCTCTGAAGCCAATCAACATATTATTGAAGCTCAGAGTTATTTACATGAAGAAGACGAGGAATAACTATGACAGTAGAAGCCCAAGTAACAGACACCTCTAATCAAGAAAATGAATTAGCAGCAATGTCTGATGATGAGTTTCTTAATGCTATTGAACCTTTACCAGTAGAGCCTCAGCCTGAAGAAGCTGTAACAACACCTGAAGTTGTAGAAACTCAGCCTGTTATTACAGAAACTCAAGTACCTGAAGCGACTACTGTTACTACAACTAAAGCACCCGAAGGTACACCTGGTACTCCCAACGAAGAAGTAACTACCGCAGCAGAAGCTTCAACAGTTAATCATCAAGAGTTTTATGAAAAACTGACTAAGCCCTTTAAAGCCAATGGTCGAGAGATTCAAATTACTGACCCTGATGATGCTATTAAGCTAATGCAAATGGGTACAGACTACAACCGCAAGATGCAAGAGCTTAAACCACTCAAGCAGTTAAAAGCGGTAATGACACAGCATAGTATCAGTGATGAAGACTTAGCTCTTCTTATTGATATTAAACAGAATAAACCTGAAGCCATTGCCAAGATTGTTAAAGATAGTGGTATTGACCTATATGGTTTTGATGTTGGACAAGCTGATAAGTATGTACCTACACAGCCTCAAGTACCTGTTACTAATGATGCGTTAGACAGTGTGCTTGAAGACTTAAAAGTATCATCCCCTACCTTTGCACAGACCATCCAAGTGGTAGGTAATCAGTGGGATGAAGCTAGTCGTAATGTTCTTGTACAACACCCTGAAGTAATTCGTATTATTGATGCTCAAATAGCTAATGGTACATACGCTAAGATTGCTCAGGTTGTGGAGTATGAACGTACACTCGGTAGATTAACGGGTTTATCAGACTTAGAGGCATACACAGCAGTTGAGCGTAAATTAATAGCAGCTAATCAACCTGCCCCTGTAGCTCAACCCCCTGTGCCTGTTGTAGTTCCACCAGTCAAAGCACCTGTTGCAGATGCACGTAAAAGTGCTGCACCTCCTCGCCAAACAACAGCAAGTACACGTCCAATCCCTATTAATTCTCCTGCCTTAAGTGATGATGAGTTTTTGAAACAACTCGCAGCACAAGGGCTTGCTTAGGAATATGAAAAATGACTCAGACTTATAATGCACCTCCTAGTACTGCTTCTGATATTGGTACTCAGTTTAATACCCATTACTATGACCGTAAGGCTCTCATTGAAGCTAGACGCGAACAGTTCTTCGGTCAATTAGCTGATGTTACTTCCATGCCTAAAAACATGGGTAAAACCATTAAGAAGTACCATTACATTCCTTTACTTGATGCACAGAACATTAACGATCAAGGTATTGATGCCGCAGGTGTAACCATTGCGAATACTGAATGGTTTGTACGTTATCCAAGTGCTACATACTCTGTTTTAAATGCCTCAGCAGCAGCTTTTGTTGCAGCTATCAATAACAACATTGACAGTAATGGTTCTGCTCGTACAGTAGCAGCCGCAGGGACAGCAGGTGCTACTCATACCCCTGTTACACTGACTGGTTCTTTAACTGTTAAGTACCTTAACAGCACCAAGAAAGATGCTGCTTTAGCTTTAAACATTGGCGCACAGGCTTATCAAGGTTCGGGTAACTTATATGGCTCATCGAAAGATATTGGCTATATTCCCAGTAAGTTGCCATTGTTAAGTGAAACCGCAGGTAAAGTTAACCGTGTTGGTTTCAAGCGCAAAGACTTAGAAGGTACTTTTGAAAACTTTGGTTTCCATAGTGCTTACTCCACTGATTCTTTAAACTTTGATACTGATGCTGATTTGATGATGCACCTTAACCGTGAAACCGTTAATGCTGCTATGAAAATCACCGAAGATGCCTTAATGGTTGACTTGATTACCAATGCAGGTGTTATCCGTTACACAGGTAATGCAACTTCCAATGCTACGTTAGATGAAGCTGATGCTTTGGTTTACAAAGATTTGCAACAATTATCCATTGATTTGGATAACAACCGTTGCCCTAAAGAAACCAAAATCATTACAGGTACACGTTTAACTGACACTAAAGTAGTGCCTTCTTGTCGTATTGCTTACTGTGGTTCGGAGTTAATTCCTACCCTTGAAGCAATGGAAGACCTACACAGTAATCCTGCATGGAAGCCTGTAGAGTCCTATGCAGCAGGTACTACAGTGTTGACAGGTGAGCGTGGTAGTATTGGTGACTTCCGCTTTATCATTGTCCCTGACATGGTAAAGTTTGTAGGTCAAGGTGGTGCTGATTCTTCAGGCACACACTACGCCACTAACGGTAAGTTAGATGTATTACCTATCTTAGTTGTAGGTAGTGAATCCTTTACTACTATTGGTTTCAATACTGATGGTAAATCCAGTAAGTTTAAAACTGTCCATAAGAAGCCTGAAGACTTATACTCTTTAGATAATCCTTATGGTAAAACTGGTTTTATGTCTATCGAGTGGTACTACGGTTTCATGTTGTTACGTGGTGAGCGTATTGCCTTAATCAAAACAGTCGGTATTATGTAATACTATGTGCGTACCTACTTACGTAGGTACGCACTTATTAACGAGGATTTATAAATGACAGTATCTTTAGAACAGCTAAAAGAACAGGCAGATGATTTGGGTATTAAGTATAGCCCCAACATCTCTGCTGCTACGTTACAACAACGTATTGCAGACCATCTTAATGCTGATGAAGGTTTAAGTGTTGCTACTGAACAGGTAGTTCCTGTGTTATCCAAAGCAGATAAAATCAAACAAATTCGTGCTGAAGCCTTAGCTTTAAAGCGTGTAATTATTACTTCAATGGACACCTCTAAGCGTGACTATCACGGTGAAGTGTTCCAAGTTGCTAATCGTATTATGAATGTTAAGCGGTTCGTTCCCTTTGGTTATCCTACCCACGTAGAAGAGGTATTGCTTAATCAAATTCAAGAACGCCAAATGCGTATGACAATCCCTGAGACTCGTGACAAAGCACCTGAATCCCGTTTAGTACCTGCTTTTGGTATTAAAGAGTTGCCTCCTTTAACTGCTAAAGAATTAGCAGATTTAGCTAAAGCACAACAAGCTCGTAATAGTATTGCGTAATAAGTAAGTTGGAGTAATACATGACTACTACACCTATTGATAATACCTCAATCACAACTGGTTTTAATGTTGATGAATTAACTGAAGGTACACTAACAGGTAAGGGAGTATTTGATGTATTACTCCAAACATTACGTTTACACTTAGACCGTGAATTTAACAGCAATCGTATTACAGGCACAGCGTATGCTACTGTGTACTCTCAGGCTATTACAGCTTTCCTAGCCCAAGCAGCACAATATGCTATTAGTAAAGCTAAGTTGCCTTTAGAGCTTCAGTTGTTACAAGAACAGATTAATTTAACTCAGAAACAGCAATATCAAATTACTGCTGCTATACGCCAAACAGATTATGTGACTGATTACCAACTACCAAGTGAAGTTGCTAATAAAACTAAACAGACTGAGTTATTGGCTTATGAGTTAACTAACATTAAGCCAGTAGAGTTAAGCATTGCTCAACAAGATTTAGCTTTAAAAACAGCACAAGCTGATTTAGTTGAATATGATTTAACAACACTTAAACCACAAGAGTTAGCTTTACTACAGCAACAAGTAGCAGTTCAGCTATACACAGTTCAAACAAGAATGCCTGCTGAAGTAGCTAATATCCAAGCAGAAACAGCTTTAAAAGCTTATGATTTAACAGATATTAAACCAACTGAAAAAGCACAAATAACCCAACAAACAGCTAATTTAAGTAGTCAACAAGCTCAAATTGAAGCTACAACTAACAGGCTTATATATGAGACTGTTAATAAGCTCCCCGAAGAGGTTCAGTTAATTAAACTAAACCAAGATCAGTTAATCGCACAGAATAATAAGATAGCTACTGATACTGTAGTGACTATCAAACAAGGGCATTTGACTGATGCACAAACTTGTCAGGTTACTGCTCAAACCAACCAAGTTAATGCAGAGGTAGCTTTAAAGTTACCTGAAGAAGTAGCATTGCTAGAACTAAACCAAGCACAAGTAACTGCCCAGACTGCACAGGTAGCCTATACAACTGCTAACTTATTACCTAAACAGTTGGCTCAATTGACCGCACAGATTGCAGAAACAACAGCACAGACTGCACAAGCAACTTACACCACAACTAACTTATTGCCTGCACAGTTGGCTCAACTGACTGCACAAACCGCAGGGACGACTGCACAGACTGCTCAAGTAACCTATACAACTGCAAATGTATTGCCTGCCCAGTTAAGTAATACAGTGGCTCAGACTGCGAGTGTGGATGCACAGACAGACTTGTACATTCAGAAGAAGATAACTGAAACAGTTCAGACAGCAGGTGCTCCAGCAGCAGGTTCAGTCATGGGTGTACAGAATGCCTTGATGCAACAGCAAACTAAAAACTACTTACGTGATGCTGAACAGAAAGCGGCTAAGATAATGATTGAGACATGGGCTGTACGTCAGAATACTGATGGTGGGCAATCTGTTGCCACTAACAATTTAGCAGATAGTCACATTGCTACGGCTGTGGGTGCGTTACTTGCTGGTATCACATAAGCATGGGTATCTTCAGTGGTAAGAAGGAGACTAAGGCATACACAACTATTCAGCGTATGTCTGGCAATGATGATATTGTCCTGTCTTCTAAAGTAGCTACATTGCATTATATTTTAGAGAATGCAGGTAAAACCTCTGCCTCTGTGAATGATAAGTCCTTAACGGATTACATGATTCAGTATGGGAGTAACGCCTTACCGCGTAGGTGTCAACGAGCACACAACTATGCTGATGCTGATAACTACGCTTATGGTTTGCCAACGGCAGGGGAAGCTACAGTACAAGGGGTAAACCTATCTACCGCAGTCAAAGCCTATCTTGATGCAACATCAGGCCATACAGTGACTATGGTTTATGCGTTCATTGGTGATGCCAATTATCAGCACTTCTTGTGGAAGAAACTAGAAGATGCTTATGGATATAACCCTACAACTAATGAATTGGCTTACTTCACCACACTTCATGGTTTCCCGTGTTACCTTCAGACAGGTAAATTAGTCTTTGGTTCTGCTACTATCCAAAGTACTGAGACTGGTTCAACACTTGACCAGTATGGTTACTCTATGGAGAGTGGAGAGTGCCTTACACGAAGCCAAGACTTAGAAGCTGCTTTCGTTACTCCTGATGTGGACACGGATGAGCTTGATGCTTATGCAGAAGTATCTTATCAGTACGCTGAAGTTATCCCTGATGTGACAGACCCTCCTGATGCAGTAGTTAATAACTTAAGCACGATAAGTATTGATGGATATGCTGAGAAAGATAGTTCAGTACAAATACTTGTAAACACTGTGCCGACTGCAACAGTAACCGCAGACGTTAATGGGTACTTCACATATACCTTTGGTACTGCACTTACCGCAGGTGATGTGGTTAAAACAATCGTTGAGGATGCAGCAGCGAATACATCTGCTGGCTTAGATAAGACTGTTCCGTACACCAATGGTTCACCTGCTACAGTGGGTACGGATAAAACCATTACCGAAATTGTGCATACTGAAGACATTACCTTCGACTTCTTGGATTACATTCCTAGTGCTGTTATCACTCCACCTTCTGAAGCAGATGAGCCTCCTATTACTATCAGTGGTAGTGAGGATTTCGTACAAGAGTATGACTACATTCATGCTTGCTACACCTACGTTGTAGGCGCAGTAACACACATTGCTTACTTAACTTATCAATACGGTTCTGGGACTATTTCAGCTCTTGATGAGTTATTTGAAATGTCTGCTTCTACGGGAGAGTTCTACCCTAGATTGTATGCTCGGTTAAACAGTCAGAGCTTACCTGAGACTCTCAGCACCAGTTCAGATGAGTATAAATCCAGTAAGAAGCTGGCTAAGTTAATGGGTATTGATTGGGTAGATTGGAGTGCACAACTCCATTCATCCATTGCTGATATTGACGATGTAAGGCAGATATTCTTAATGATAGCTGCACCCATGAATACCAGTGACCCTGTTATCACTGAGTACCAATACCGCTACTGGACTAAGATATTCGATGAGTTAACTACAAATGTCACCACAGGCGCGTTAGCAGGTACAGGTGCAAGAATAGGTAAGGTACTTGAGATTAAAGATACTCAGTACACTAATTATATTGGTTTCAATGCAGTCAATGTTACGACAGTCACAGGCACTATTGGTGCGGTAGGTACTTATAACACTGAGTACATAAATGACCGAATGACATACGTTGATACTCACTATGCCCCAAGTACAGGTAGAGGTGCTCTTTACATGGGAGGCATAGTACTTACCCCTGCACATCATGTTTACCGTTACCAAGATAGTCTGACCACTTATAAAGAGGTTAAAGTATTTGGTGCTGTAAGTACTCACTCATTTGCAGGGTATTCCACAAGTGCTGTGGGTACTGAAGAGAACTTGATTATTCCACTAGATAAGTCTGCATTACCTCACATGACCAGCAATGAGAAAGAGATACTGTTTAACAAGTGTCTCTATCTTGTGATTAACCTTACCAAAGTTATTAAAACCAAGTGGTATCAGAGAGGTGCATTCAAGGTAATCATGGTAGTTGTTGCTGTGGCTATCACCGTGTTTTCTGGTGGTGCTGCTGGAGGTATTGGGGCTTTCTTAGTAAACCTCGTAACTAACATTGCTATAGGCGCACTCATTAATATCATTATCACAGAGCTGGTTAAGACTGGGATAATCAGTGGTAAGTTTGCAGCATTTGTAGCAGCAGTTTCATTTATCTTAGGGGCATTGAGAGGTAGCGTTGATGTTAAGTTATTGAACTTAACTGCGGTTCAGTTAATGAGTGTATCCATAACTGCCTTCCAGATTGCTGCAAAGACTTATGAGTTCCAGTACAAGAAACTACAGCAAGAGGCCAGTGCATTCTCTGCTGAAGCCCAAAAGAAACAGGCAGCATTAGACAAAGCTAAAGAGCTGCTAGGCGACCCGTTAATACCGTTGGAATTAGAGTTGCTAGTATCGAATGACCGTAGTAAAGTGTTCATAACACTTGGGGAATCTCCTGATGATTTCATGGCAAAAGGCTCAATGAATGTCATTGAAACATTACAGGGATTTGTCTCCAACTACGTTGAGATAATGATGCAACCCCCAAACTTACAGCAGCTTTTAAACCAATCTCAGAGAGGTGACAGTGATGAGCGAATTACAGCGTAATGGTGCTTACCCACAATCCAGTAGTGTTAACGGGTACTTAATGGGTGCTTTACCTAACTTAATAAATACAGGTGGTTATATCCCCAGTAACCAAAGTATGAGTTTTGCGCTTAATCAACCAAAGTTATATGCTCCAACAAACCATGCACAGTTTGACGGCAGAATGAATCTTGTAGGCGATGATAAACCTTTCAATTGGCAACCACCTGTACCCCCTACTGGTGGCACACCCATGACTGATAAAATCAATACAGGTCTTGGTGTATTCAATTCAGCATTAGGTGCAATCAGTGCGTACAAATTACTTAAGTTAGGTAAGGATAATCTGAATTTCCAGAAGGAATCCTTTGCTAAGAATTATGAAGCATCTAAGAACACTACCAATGCACAGCTAGAGAATGCTCAGAGAGTACGGGTTAGTGCTGACCCTACAAATGCTATGAGTGTTGCAGACTACATGGCTAAATACGGAGTGAAGTAACATGGTTATTAATTGGAACAATGTTGCTGCACCCAATTTAGATGAGAGTAACAGTCTCTTTGCTCAAGCCATTGCTAGTCTTAAAGATGCTGGTGCTGGCTTGAAAGATACTGCTAAGGACTACCAAACGGTAGTCCGTAACAGGAATCATGCCATATTACAGGACTACATTAATAGTGCTAAGACACCTGAAGAGTTACAGTCTGAGGGGTTTCAAACTGGATTAGCTAAACTAACAGGGAATATGGCAGGGGAGTATGATGCTTTAGCTAAAGCACAGTTAGTTAATAAAGCTTACGATTCTTTGTTATCACGTAAAGCAAACCAAGTGTCTATAGACACTAATCAATTTAACCTAGATACAGGGAGAAAAAATCAACTCACAAAAGAGTTCACCAATAAAATACTGGCAGCACCCCCTGAACAACGTGATGCTTTAAAGCAAGCTGCTGTAGATGCAAATGCGTTTGACCCTAGTGCGTATCAACAGTATGTGCAGGGTGAAGGAGCTATTCTCAATCAGAATAACGTCCGTAAATTGTTTGATGCTACCTACAATGCAACTGTAGAGAATGCCAATCTTGCCCCTGAGGTAACAAGACATGGTATGCTGATTGCTGATCGTAATGCTGCAACAGCAGAAATGAACGCCCGTACTAACAAGCTACAGGCTGAAGCAGTCGCAGCAAAGGCAGAAGCAGAGAGACGTGCAAAACAAAACGAAAAAAATCCTGCTTTATTACTATTATCAGGTATAGATAAAATTGATGCAGCCTATAATTCTGATTTACTTAAACCATCGGGTGATCCAAAAGTAGCAGATTCATTAGAAACTTGGTGGGAGGGTAAAAATAGTTATGTTAGGTCTGACACAGATTTAGACAATATTAAGACCATTCTAAGCACAGACCCTAAAACTGCAAAATTACCTGGTAAAATGCAAGTTGCTATTGCAGATATAGCATATACCACAATAATGAATGAAAACGCGCTTGGGCGTAATGTGTTTAATACAGGAAGTGCAACAGAGCAAGCTGAAAAGGCTGTTAAAGCTGCTATTGATAAAGTAGAAACACAAAAGAATGATTATTTGTACTCACAAAAAATACCTTTATACAGGGATGCTGTGAGACAGCAAATGATTCAGACAGGTACTCGTGACCCAGTAGAGGCTGCACGTAATGTGGGTATGAATGAGTATGAGATGTATCGTACTAACATACGTACACCTTTACAGAATATGGCTGAAAGCTTGTATGAATCTAGCGGAAGTACACTACCTAAAGAACAGTTTGTAGATAAGTTTATTTATAGATCAGTTAACAAAGAGCCAGTTGATGATTTAATTAAACCAACAGATGTAGCCCCTGAAGCTGACTATAGTAATGTGTATAGACCCTCACCTGGAAGGGGTTCAGGAGGTATTAAAAGAAAAGCTACAGAAATAGTTCCCAGTGTGCAAAATAGTACCCCTACTTCTACTGATTCTTTACAAGAACAGCAACAACGTATGGAAGCTGCTGCTCTTGCAAGATTAACAGCAGCAGCACTAAAGCAAAATGGGCGGCCTCCTGTAACACCTGCACTAACAGCTAAACCTGAAGAAACTAAACCAAGAGAGCTTACACCTGCTGAGAAGCAGCAAGCTGAACGTATGAATCAAGAGGCTTTGGTTAGGTTAACAGGCGCAAAGCTTGAAGAAAAGCAAGCTGAAGTACAGAAGCAATTCTCCACTACACCTCTCAAGGAGCTTGCTAAAGCTGTTACACCTGTACCAAACCCTTTAGTGCCTGTAGAGTCTCAAAATGCTTACAAGGTTAAAGAAAATAATCTTAGTATTAACTTAAGTACAGGTAAGAGTGTACCAAGTAAAGATCCCGTACCTATGCCTAATGTGCCGTGGGGTAAGCCTGTTGAAGTCGTAACTATGAACCCTATGGTTGCTAAGTTACCTCAATATAAAGCTGTTGCTACCTTTATAGAGGATGGGGATACTTTCAAGGCTACCAGTAAGCAGTACGCTACTAAAGGTATTAAAGCAAATGGTGGTGTGCTTTGTAGGATTGATAGTGTTGATGCACCTGAAACTCCTCACCCTGAACACGGAAAAAAAGGGCAACCTTATGGAGAGGAGGCACGTAAGAAACTACAGCAAATGATATTGAATAAGGAAATCTCTATTCGTATAGTTAAAGCCGCTAATGGAGACCCTAACGAGCCTGGTTTATACGGTAGAGATATATGTCAGATTGAGGTAGAAGGGGCTAATGTATCCACTGAGCTTATACGCGCAGGTGCAGCATGGTTGTATCGAGAATACAATAACTACTTTACAGGATTAGAAACTGTTGAGGCAAATGCTAAGGCAGAAGGTAGAGGTTTGTTTAGTGACCCAAATGCAGTATATCCCCAAACTGCTAAACACAGTGGAAGCCTTAACCTTCGCTAATACAACGGACGAGTAATGCTTAGTTACTCGTCTTTAACTTTTAAAAAGCTAATGTCATTCTTAATAAATCTATAAGACCAGTAAATACTTATTGCAATTAGGGAAGGTATAAAAAAATCATCAGTATTTATACTGCCTGTAAACAGGGGTAAAAATACTGAAATCACTATAGCAATCCTATCTTTTTTATTCATACATATATCTCCTTTGGTTTAAGTAATCCTACCTTAACTTATAGGTGTATTAAAAGTGTTTTATTTTTAACTAATAAGTAAGTACTTACATACTTATCATTTTATAGTTACACTAAGTTATTGATAAAACTACTTAGGTAACAACTAATGTCTAAGAATCCATTTTTAAAATACGTAGAAGCAGCACAAAGACAAGATGAGAACTATAGCTATCTTAGGGCAGGTACTCCAAGCCTAGCTGCCGAGTATGCAGATATTAAGCTACAGCCTCAGTACGTCAATAAAACTCTTAATGATTATGCAGGTGATACTGCTGTAGATGCTACTAAAGCTGCAATGACCTTAGCTCAAACAGGTATTAGTGCTATAGATGCGGGTGCATTTGCTGCTGAAGGTTTAATTGGAATAGCTAGGGGAATTGGTAGTACAGTTGCACCTAACTATGTTGCTCCACCCGATATTCAAGAGTATGGTCAATTCTCTAAGCTATTAAATGACAATCTTGGTTTTAACATTGGTAAAGCCAAACAAACATTAGGTGAACTTGGTTACAGTGATATTCGTAAGAAGCAAGAAGCAGAATTAAATACAGGCTATAGCGAAAAAGAAATACAAGATTTTAAAGACCAATGGACTAATCAGTTCTACCTTCAGTATCAAGACTTAGCTAATAAAGGTGCTAGTCCGCTACAGTTAGAAGCATTCAAGTCTAAGTTTGAAGATGACTATAAACAAGCCTACACACAGATGATGGATAAATACCAAACCAGTTGGGATAAGTCATTAGGTGAAAACTTAGATATTATGGGACACGCCTTTGGTAAGGTAATGGATAACCCTGCACTTGGCTTTGGTGCTGCTATTGAATCATCAGGCTACTTAGTACCATCCCTTGCTGTATCACGCGGTATAGCTGCATTACAAGGGGCTAAGCTCGCAGCAACAGCATGGGGTAAAGCAGTTGCAGCAGGTACAGGTGAAGGTTT
>Ga0222712_10005941_pt1 | contig 12185 bp, 9 predicted proteins | sample C33_657DmetaG_FD_165043 | JGI IMG/M metagenome (GOLD analysis project Ga0222712, IMG submission 165043) | Estuarine water microbial communities from San Francisco Bay, California, United States - C33_657D | ecosystem: Environmental > Aquatic > Marine > Unclassified | place: USA: California...
TGTCTGATGCAGTTTGGGTCATCAGAAATTTTCGTCCCGATATCATTCTAACCAGATTTCCTGAAGATAGCAGAGCAGGACACGGACATCACTCAGGATCCGCAGTTATTGCTCGCGAAGCTTTTATTGCAGCAGCTGATCCTTCCCGGTTTCCTGAACAATTAAAATATGGAGTTACTCCCTGGAAAGCGAAAAGAATTATGTGGAATACTTCCAATTTCTTTGGAAACAATACTACGGCAGAAAATCAGATGAAGCTGGATGTTGGAGATTATCTACCTCTATTGGGTAAAAGTATAGGAGAAATTTCATCAGAAAGCAGAAGTCAGCACCGCTCACAGGGATTCGGTTCTGCCGCTGCACGTGGAGTAGCAATTGAATATTTTTCACATACGTTGGGTGATAAAGCAGATAAAGATCCAATGGATGGAATTGATTGTTCTTGGAATCGTTTGGAGGGAGGATCTGCCATCAGTTCAATGGTAGACAAATTGATTAGTTCGTACGACGTAAATCGTCCATCCGCATCTGTTTCTCAACTGTTGGAAATTCGAAAAGCCCTCGGCAGCATCAAGGATGAGTATTGGAAAAAGTTGAAATCAGCCGAAGTTGAAAAACTTATTAGAATGGTCATGGGAATCCATTTAGAGGCAATCAACGACAAACAATTTGTAAAACAGGGTGATTCGCTCAAAGTGAACCTAACCATCAATAATCGTTCATCCATATCAGCAACTGTCTCCAATTTTTCTATAGAGGGTATGGAAATGAGTCCTGGTGCAACTCTTTCCAATAATGTAAATTGGAATCAACTCATAACACTGCCTATTGCAAAAGATAGAGCCGTTTCACAACCCTATTGGTTGGCGAATCCGATGAACAAAGGAAGTTTTAATGTATCTGATCAGCAGCTGATTGGTATGGCAGAAAACAAGCCCACACTTCAGGTGAAAGTGAAATTGAAAATGTCTGGAGAAGATATGGATGTACTTGTGCCAGTCATGTTCAGAAATGTAGATCCTGCTATTGGTGAGTTCTTGCATCCTGTTTATGTGATTCCTTCTCAGGTTACGACCACTCCTCTCAATCCTCTATTGGTCAATACAAATTCTAAAGTAAACTCTGCCAATGCTTCCAACACCGGAAGCGATATTCCTTTCATGCACGTGATATCGTATGAACATATTCCAACCTTGGTTTATTTCAGTAAGAATGATCAAATGGTGGTAAAAGTTGATTTGAAAACAACGGGAAAGCGAATTGGCTATATCGTGGGAGCAGGAGATAAAGTTCCTGCTTCTATTGAGATGATGGGCTATGAATTGATTGAATTGAACAAGAATGATATTACTGCAGATCGACTCAAATCGCTCGATGCAGTTGTGGTGGGAGTAAGAGCCTATAACGTAAATGATTGGATGGACGAGAAGTACGATGTATTGATGGAATATGTTAGAAACGGTGGAAACATGGTAGTGCAATACAATACCAACAGTTTTGCAGGACCCTTATCCAAACTCAAAATAGGACCTAAACCTTTTACTGTTTCACGTGGACGAATTACAGAGGAAGATTGTGAAATCAAATTCTTGGATGAAAAAGATCCTGTGTTGAATTACCCCAATAAAATTACCTCTGAAGACTTCAAAGGATGGGTGCAGGAAAGAGGTATTTATTTCGCAGATGCATTTTCTCCAGATTATCGCGCACTCTTTTCTATGCACGATCAAAATGAAGCAGATCAAACTGGAAGTTTAATTGTTAGAAATGAAGGGAAGGGGCGCTTTATATATACAGGATTGGTATTCTATCGTGAACTTCCTGCCGGTGTACCGGGTGCATTCAGGTTGTTTGCGAATCTGATATCCAATCCAAATCTAAAAGTAAATGAAGTCAAATAGTCCCACTCGCTCTCCAGTATTTGGCCTGATTGTGGGGTTGGCCATAGGCGTATTGATCGCGCTTGTGAGGAGAAAAATTGCCCTGGGATTGCTGATAGGAATTTTAATTGCAGCAATTTTGTACAAACGGGATAGAAGATGAGCGCTATAGATTGGTTGGTGCTGGTATGCACGATGGTGTTGGTGGTTTTTTACGGTGTATACAAGGGAAGAGCAACCAAAGACATTGATGGCTATTTCAGGAGCAGTCGCCAATTACCTTGGTACATGGTTATGCTGAGTGTGATTGGAACGCAAGCAAGCGCCGTAACATTTCTATCCGGACCGGGGCAAGCATATGCAGATGGGATGCGCTTTATACAATACTATTTTGGATTGCCTCTGGCAACAATAGTGCTGTGCATCACGTTCATTCCGATTTTTCATAAACTGAATATCTATACTGCCTACGAGTATTTAGAGAAACGATTCGACAAAAAGACAAGGACCTTTACTTCGTTTTTATTTTTACTCTCACGGGCTTTGTCAACCGGAATCAGTGTATATGCACCTGCGATTATTCTTTCATCTGTTCTCGATTGGAATATCTATCTCACCAATGTGGTGATGGGAGGTATTGTGATAATTTATAGCGTAAGTGGTGGTGCAAGGGCAGTGGCTTACACACAACAATTGCAACTGATCATCATTTTTGCTGGGTTGTTTTTAGCTGCCTATCTATTGATTCAAATGATGCCCGAAGGAATGGGATTGGCTGCTGCGGTGAAAGTGGGCGATCAGTTTGGAAAGATGAATGTAATCACAACAGGTTTCACTGAGAAGGGCTTTAATTGGAACGATCGGTTCAACATCATCAGTGGTATCATTGGTGGTTTTTTTCTATCCCTTTCTTATTTTGGTACAGATCAAAGTCAGGTAGGAAGATACCTCACTGCCAGTTCCATCCGTCAGAGCAGGTGGGGGTTGATCATGAATGGAATCGTAAAAATTCCGATGCAATTTTTTATTTTGATGGTCGGGGTGCTGGTCTTTGTTTACTACACATACAATACTTCCCCTCTTTATTTCAATGACCTTGCAATAAGCAAATTGAAGAAGACGGCATACCGTGAGCAAATCATTGCTTTGGAAAAAGAGCACGATGCAAACAGTTTACAAAAAAAGAAAATCGTTGAGAGAAATCAATTGAATCACAAAGACGATATCGATGCTTTGAGGCAAATCAATCAGAGCGAGGAGTCTTTGAGAAACAAATTGAAATCCATCATCAAGGAATCCGGAATTCTTGTTGAGAGTAATGACACCAACTATGTATTCATTCGATTTGTAATGGATCATATGCCGCATGGGTTGATCGGATTATTGATTGCAGTGATATTCCTGGCGGCATGGGGCAGTATTGCAGCAGCATTGAATGCCCTCTCATCAGCCACATTGATTGATTTTCACAAACAATACATCAAATCGGATACTACCGAACAAGAGGAGTTTAGTTTATCTAGGATGTATACACTCTTTTGGGGTATTTTCTGTATCATATTCGCCCAGTTTGCCACGAACCTGGGTAGCTTAATCGAAGCAGTGAATATATTAGGCTCCTGGTTTTATGGAGTGATGCTAGGTATTTTTTTGGTAGCCTTCTATTTAAAATGGGTGGGAGGAAATGCGGTTTTTATTGCAGCTATTTTGGGAGAGTTGTTGGTGCTGGCCATGTATGCATTTACGGATATTGGCTGGTTGTGGCTGAATGTAATAGGAGCGTTGGCAGTAGTAGTGCTTAGTATAGTATTGGAAGCAGGATTAAAGAAGAAAGTACTGCGATTTTGAGTGTGCCCGGGGCGGGACTTGAACCCGCACTCGCTTTTTCGGCGAACAGGATTTTAAGTCCTGCGTGTCTACCAATTCCACCACCCGGGCAAAGAACAAAACTACTCAAAATGAAAAATTCCATCTGAAGATGGAACTTTTGAGCGGAAGACGAGATTCGAACCCGCGACCCTAACCTTGGCAAGGTTATGCTCTACCAGCTGAGCTACTTCCGCAAGAATAAGAGCTTTAATGGGCTGCAAAAATAATGATTAATGCAATCCGACAAACTATTTTCTTACTTGTATTTTGGGGTATACAATGAGCTTTCTTGAACTTCTACCTTTGGTTTGCCTTTGTAATGCTTAGAATACAAACCATAGCAGCCTCCCATAACAAACGCTAGGAATGCAAATAGTTGCACGTGAAAAAGAAAGCGGGAGGAGGATACCCAGTTTCTTCCGAAATCTTTCTGTTCTTCTGGATTTGTCGTACTGTGTTGCATAATAGGGATTTGCCCCGCAAAGGTAACAAAACCTGCTAAAATTTACTTTCAATTTTTAACAATTTCTGAAAAGTACTTTTTGCCCTTTACGAAGTAATCCCAGACGATATTTCCCGCATAGATGCCAGATGGGGTTGCAATTCTTTTAACGGGAAAAATGCTTGTTTTTTGATGAAAAAGAACCCAGTTGAAAAAGCCAACATGTGCTTTTGCCACTGCAAAAAAGAAAGTGGGTTTTCCTGAAACTAAATTTTTCCAGGCACTGATGGCATCCAAAACAAAGCGAATGGATACGGTATATAAACGTTGTAGCCCATTTAAATTTTTGAATAACATGATCAGGTTGTTCCTAAAATTTAAATATGTTTTTTGAGGATTTTCTTTCGACAAAGTGCCGCCGCCAACATGGTAAACAATGGATGAAGGGCAAGAAAGGATCTTATAGCCCGCCAATTGGAGTCGCCAGCAAAGATCGATCTCTTCTTGGTGAGCAAAAAAGTAACTATCAAATCCACCAACTTCAAAGAAAAGCTTTCTTCTTATAAACATCGCTGCGCCAGAAGCCCAAAAGATGTTTTGAACATCGTCGTATTGATGCCTGTCTATTTCAAGGGTATCAAAAATTCTGCCTCTTGAAAAAGGGTAGCCATAGGCATCGATCCATCCGCCGGATGCTCCTGCATACTCAAATTCATCTCGTTTATCAAATCGAAGAATTTTAGGCTGAATGGCAGCGATTTTTTCGTCTTTTTCGAATAGTGATATGATTGGTTTTATCCAGTTGGGCGTAACCTCAATATCTGAGTTCAACAAAACAATGTATTCTTCATTCAGGTCTTTCAATGATTCATTGTATCCGCCCGTGAAACCCTTGTTTTCGGTTAGTTCTATCACACTAATCTGCGGATAAGTATTTTTTAAAAATGCCACAGATGAATCGTTGGAACCATTGTCGGCAATATATATTTTTAATGAATCATAGCTGGATGCCATCACCGAAGGGAGAAACTGTTGAAGAAAATGTTGCCCATTCCAATTTAAAATGACAACTGCAACGGAGGGTGAATGGTGTGGATGACTCATGTAATTAGCAAAATAACAGCTTATCTATGAAAATAATTTGTGCGGTTGTTATAATTCGTCAAATTTGTTGCAACCAAGCAATTTCATGAATAAATTGTCTTACTGGAAAGGAGGATTGTCGATCATCGGTGCAGCTATTGTTATCGGTTCTTTTTTCTATTCAAATTTTTTAGCGGAAGAAATCTCGCAAAGAGAGAAAAAGATTGTGCAGGAATGGGTGGCAGCTCAAAAAGTTGTAGCCAATGCATTTGCAGGGGAGGATCTTTCTATTTCTTCCATAATCATTGCTGAACAAAAAACCATTCCAGTAATTGAAACAGATGAGAAGGACAGTGTAATGAGTTTCATAAATCTCGATAGCAATCGAGTAATAAGCGACAAAGAATTTCTTGCAGAACGTCTTAGGCAATTCAAATCACAAAATCACTTTATTACAACGTATTTAACCGAAGACGGAAAAAAATTCAACCGATATTATTACGGAGAATCGACTCTCCTAAAACAGGTGAGGTATTTTCCGATGGTGCAATTGTTGATGGTCATTATCTTTTTTATAACTGTATTGATTCTTATCAACAACCGACATAAATCAGTCCAAAATCAGCTCTGGGCTTCACTTGCAAAAGAAACAGCGCATCAACTGGGTACTCCAATATCAGCACTTTCTGGTTGGTCGATGCTCCTTCAGGAAGGCAAAGACCCGTCCAGTGTTTTGCCTGAAATGGAAAAAGATATCGATCGCCTGAGGTTGATTGCTGAACGTTTTGGTATGATTGGCGGTGTTCCAAAAAAGACCGAAACAGACATTGTTGCATTGGTTTTTCATGCTGTAGATTATGTTCGAAAACGAGCAGCCGAAAAAATCAACATCCAGGTTGTGCAATACCCAGATCACCCGGTTCAACTATATGTAGCACACGCCCTTATTGAGTGGGTGCTGGAGAACATTCTTAAAAATGCCCTCGATGCCATGGATGGTTTGGGGGAAATTAAAGTGGATATCTTTGAAACGGAAAGAGAAGTGTTTATCGACATCACCGATTCAGGAAAGGGAATGTCGTATTCCTTGCAAAAAGAAATATTTAATCCTGGTGTTACAACCAAAAAACGTGGATGGGGATTAGGCCTTACTCTTTCTAAAAGGGTAGTGGAGGAGTACCATCAGGGCCATCTTACAATAAAAAATTCTGAACCAGGAAAGGGAACAACATTTCGCATGGCACTTTTAAAATAACTCCACTTAGAGCTGGTTAATTTTTCATAAATTTACACCCCCGTTGCCCAGGTGGCGAAATTGGTAGACGCACTACCTTGAGGTGGTAGCGCTGGAAACGGCGTGCTGGTTCGAATCCAGTCTTGGGCACATGCTAAAATCCTGCACGTTGTGCAGGATTTTTAGTTTAATCCCTCCCAGTGGGAAAGCTGGCTCAACGCAGATAATCCAGTCTTTCCATTAAATTTCTATCTTGCCAATCCAAATGAAAAGGCTCTTATTCATTCTTTGTCTTGGAACATGTTCTTCCATTGTTGGTCAGGACAATATTATCATGAATCTGCAAAAGGAATCCCAAAAGGTTATCAAATTAAAAACAGATGCAGATCAATCAAAAAAATGGCAAAAGGGAATCCTGTATAATCTCACCTTTTCCCAAGCATCTCTCAGCAATTGGGCGGCTGGGGGTGATAAGTTTTCAATCTCAATAGGTTCTATCTTAAACATGTATGCTCGATACAGTAAAGAAAAATTGCGGTGGGACAATAACTTCGATTTCAACCTTGGATATGTGAATTCTACGAGTTTGGGAAGTAGAAAAAATGACGATCGATTCGATTTTGTTTCAAAAGTTGGTTACTCAGTGAATACGAAAACCAATCTTGCATTTCTTTCCAACTTACGATCTGGCTTTTTTAAAGGCTATACTTTTTCAGGCACGAAAAAGAACTTTACTTCCAATTTCATGTCGCCTGGCTACCTACTTAACAGTGCTGGTTTTGATTTTCGGCCTAAAAAAACCATTTCCTTGTTCTTGTCACCTTTTACTGCCAGATGGGTGTTTGTTACCGATCCTGTACTTTCTCAGAAGGGTTTGTATGGTGTAAAAACCGGACAAACCTCCAATTTTGAACTAGGGGCATATGCTACAATCAATTATTTAAAAGAAATCAATCCAAACGTCGTTTATAAAACCAAGCTCGATCTATTCTCGAACTATCGAAACAATCCGCAGAATATCGATGTGTTCATGACCAACGTATTGAGCGTAAAAATTTCAAAATTCTTCAATGTTACGTGGGGGGTTGACTTGATTTATGACGACGATGCAAAATTGTTTGGACCCAATAAAAATTTACCTGCCCTTCAGTTCAAATCACTCATAGGGCTGGGAATTCAACTAAAAAAATAACTACATCATCATGACCGATCAACTAAAATATTCTATTGCCCCCTTGCAGGAAGTGTTGGAGGAATTAAGAGAGAAATGCCCATGGGATAAAAAACAAACCATTCATACACTTCGACAACTAACCATTGAAGAGTGCTATGAATTGGCTGATGCCATCACCAAAGAAGATTGGCAAGAGATCAAAGAAGAATTAGGGGATGTTTTGCTACATATACTTTTCTATGCAAAGATTGCCAGTGAACAACAAAAGTTCACTATCGATGATGTAGTGGAGGCAATTAAAACAAAACTGATTGCGCGCCATCCACATATATATGGAGATGTGAAAGTGGAGAACGAAGAAGATGTGAAAAGGAACTGGGAGAGCTTAAAATTAAAAGAAGGGAAAACCTCTGTACTCAGTGGGGTGCCTACATCGCTTCCACCAATGGTGAAGGCCATGCGTCTTCAGGAAAAGGCAAAGCAGGTGGGATTTGAATGGGAAAACCGTGAGCAGGTTTGGGACAAAGTGATGGAGGAAATGGAAGAAGTGAAAGAGGCTATTAAGCAATTTGATGAGTCTAACTCAGAGCAATTGAAAATAAGGGTGGAAGAGGAGATGGGGGATTTGTTTTTTTCTTTGGTAAACTACTCGCGATTTCTTCGCATAGATCCCGATCAAGCACTTTCGAGGACCAATCATACTTTTATGACACGTTTCCAGCAAATGGAAGTTATAGTGCAACAACAAGGCAAGAATATGACGGATCTTTCTCTTCAAGAGTTAGATGCAATCTGGAACGAAGTCAAAAAGAAGTAATCAACTTTTATAATTGGAAAGGAATTGCTCGAATTCCGCCAACGAAAAACTGGATAGGTTGCTGCTCGGTTTCAGTCCTCCTTTTTGAGATGCCAACACACCATATTTAATATCCTTATAGCCTTCGATGGAATGCGCATCTGGATTGATGGAGAACAATGCGCCTTTGTTCTGAGCATCATTGATCCACTTCCAATCCATATCCAATCTTCTTGGATGTGCATTGATTTCAATAACTACTTTATTTGAGATGCATGCATCAATCACTTTTCTGTGATCAATAGGGTAACCTTCTCTACTGAGCAGGAGTCTTCCTGTAGGATGCCCCAAAATCCTGGTAAAGGGATTTTCAATGGCGGCCATAATCCGCTGCATGGCTTTTTCCTCGCTCATTTTTAAATTGGAATGGATGGATGCAATCACCAGATCAAAAGTTCCAAGTAGTCCGCTTGAATAGTCGAGGCTGCCATCATTGAGAATATCGCACTCAATACTTTTAAATATTTTGAACGGTGCGAATTGCTGATTAAGCTCGTCGATGTATTGGTGTTGTGCTTTGATTCGTTCTTCAGAAAGGCCATTGGCATAAAAGGCAGACTTGCTGTGGTCGCTGATAACAAGGTATTCGAACCCTTGTTGTATGCATGCTTTTGCCATTGCTTCTATCGTATTCAATCCATCGCTCCAATCGCTATGCGAATGAATGATTCCTTTGATATCGGAGGGTTGGATCAAATCGTTGAACATTTTCTCCTTGGCTACTTGAATAGTATTTGGTTCTTCTCTTAGGAAAGGAGGTATGTAGTGTATGCCAGCCTTCTGAAAGATCTCTTCCTCGGTTTTCACATTTTCTAATGAAGGAGTAAATTCATTTATCCAGGCATTCATAAACTCCTTAGATGCATTGAGTTGGAATTGATTTTTAATCAATGAAATAGGACTGCTGAAGATTACTTCGATTCTTACCTGTTCCTGACCGTTGAATTCGGCTGAATTATTCTCCTCGTTGAGCAATTCAAAACCATTGGAGAGCATAAATGTTTTTATCAAGGCAGCATCTGCATCTGTTAATAGGGAGATGTTATCTGTGGTGGGTAGTTGTCTGGCAATATCGCCCACGATAGTGGCTTGATTCGATGGGAACTCTTTTTGAAAGGTATTTTGAAGATGAGTGGCATATTCAATGATCTCCGCGTAGAGAAAATGCCCCTGATTTCTTAAATAGTACGTAATGGCATCAGCAACATTTTTTTGCGTCTTCTCTCCAAATCCTTTGTAAAGGAGTAATCTGTTTTCATTGCACGCATAAAGCAGTTCCCCAATCGATTCTATACCCATCTCTTTCCAAATAGTGCATATTTTTTTGGGGCCTAGCCCTTTGATCTGCATCATTTCAAGGATGCCTTGGGGAGTTTTTGCTATTAGATCATCCAATACAGTCAGTTTACCTGTATCCAGTAATTCAATTATTTTTTTTGCCGAGGATTCTCCGATTCCATTCAACTTGGGAATATCACTTCGGGGAATTTGTTCCAATTGTACGGGAAGTTTCTCGATGGAAAAGGCAGTGCTGGAGTAGGACTTTGACTTAAAGCTATTTTCCTGGTGGATGTCCATTAGTTTGCTCAAGAGACTGAACTGATCGGCAATGGCATAGTTGTCTGGCATGACGCAAAGATAAATAGGGGTATAAAAAAAGTCCCGCACGAGGCGGGACTTATTATTTTGCTTTGAAGAGAATTACTTCTTCTTAGCAGCTTTCTTAGCAGCTTTCTTCTTAGGAGCAGCCTTTTTAGCAGCTTTCTTCTTAGGAGCAGCTTTCTTAACAGCTTTTTTAGCGGCTTTCTTTTTAGGAGCAGCTTTTTTCTTTGCAGCTTTTTTAGCAGTTGCCATTTTGTTTAGAATTTAATGGTTAGAAAAATGGATTACAACGTAAAAGTAAACACACTTTTCCGAAACTGCAAAATTTTTTTTAACGAAAGTTTAAATGGCGACCGAAACGGGCTGAACAGAAACAAAGGTTTTGTTCCCTTTTGACTTTCTGAATTCAACAACTCCGTCTGATGTAGCGAAGATGGTGAAGTCTTTTCCAACGCCAACATTCTTACCTGGATGGTATTGTGTTCCACGTTGACGCAAGATGATGTTGCCTGAAATAGCAGGTTGTCCACCAAAGATTTTTATTCCCAATCTTTTGCTTTGTGAGTCGCGACCATTCTTTACACTACCTTCTCCTTTCTTATGTGCCATGACGTTAGAGTTTAAATCGTCTGAAAATTATTATTAAGCGATGCTTTCAATTTTGATCTTGGTATACAATTTACGGTGTCCGATTTTCTTACGGAATCCTTTTCTTCTTTTCATTTTGAATGCAATTACTTTATCGCCTTGTTTTTCGCTCAAGATTTCTGCATTCACCTTTTGCTTGATGTCTTTCCCAACTGTAAGATTGCCAGCATTGTCAACCAACAATACTTCTGGCTGAATTTTATCTCCGGTTTTGCCTTCGATGTGTGGAACGTACAATTCTTGGCCTGCTTCCACCTTGTATTGATGACCTGCTATCTTAACAATTGCGAACATGATTCAAAATTTTTAGGAGTGCGAAGGTAAGTAGATTTTGGCTTTTTAGCAAGTATCTCCCCAAAAAATCTTATCCGGATAAACACCAGATTTGCGGGTCGAAACCTACCTTTGCCCAACGTCTATTTCATTGAAAATGAACATAAAATCTCAGTTGGCGAAGCCTTTTGCCGACTACATATATAAAGGTATTCAGCGCTCCATGCGCACAGCCCTCGCTGATCAGACCAATATCCTCCAATACCTCCTCAAAAAAGGGCAATCCACCCAATTCGGAAAAGACCATCTTTTGAACCAGGTAGCTGACCATGCTGCTTTTCAACAAGCAGTCCCTATCAGGGATTATGAACTTCTCAAAGGGTATATCCAGGAGATTAAAGAGGGTAAGCCGAATATTCTATGGCCTGGGAAACCTATTTACTTGGCCAAGACCTCTGGAACCACCTCCGGAGCCAAGTACATTCCCATCACCAAAGATTCCATTCCCAATCATATCAATACTGCTCGAAATGCCTTGTTAACTTATATCGCTACTACCGGTAATGCACATTTTGTGGCTGGAAATATGATTTTTCTTTCGGGTTCACCCACCTTGGATCGAATTGGGGGGATACCAACGGGCAGATTAAGCGGAATCGTAAATCATCACATACCTGGATACCTCAAGAGAAACCAACTGCCAAGTTTTGAAACGAACTGTATCGAAGATTGGGAGACCAAGTTGGATAAAATAGTAGAAGAAACGATCAACCAAAACATGACATTGATAAGCGGCATTCCCCCATGGATGCAAATGTATTTTGATCGGTTGATGGAAAAAAAGGGAAAAAAGGTTGGAGATATTTTTCCGGAATTAAGTGTGTTGGTTCATGGGGGAGTCAATTTCACTCCCTACAAAACCAAATTGCTGGACAGCATCGGTAAAAAAGTAGATACCATTGAAACATTTCCTGCGTCGGAAGGATTCTTCGCTTTTCAAGATACACGTGAGGAAGAGGGATTATTACTGAATACCAACTCAGGAATATTTTTCGAATTCATCCCTTCCAGTGAAATTTTTAACGAGCATCCAACCCGATTGTCGTTGAAAGACGTGAAGCTGG
>Ga0222712_10005942_pt1 | contig 12182 bp, 22 predicted proteins | sample C33_657DmetaG_FD_165043 | JGI IMG/M metagenome (GOLD analysis project Ga0222712, IMG submission 165043) | Estuarine water microbial communities from San Francisco Bay, California, United States - C33_657D | ecosystem: Environmental > Aquatic > Marine > Unclassified | place: USA: California...
ACAATAATGTTAGATGGTACATTTTTCTTAATCACTTCCATGTAATCATTAATATCTTCATAATCCTTCTCATCTTGATAACGACAATACAAGTTGACCATTAATTTTTCAATGTTATCCACCATTGTGTTAATGGTTTCTAAATTTTGTTGAGAAGTCTTAATCATGGTAGTATCCTCTGTAGTTGATATGGTCATTATAATAGAAAAGGGTTGCATATGCAACCCCTTTCTTTAAATTATTTTATCATTTGGAAATATATCATTCCATCTATCAATCCATTTAGGCTCAGTTACTCTTGACTTCATAATGTCTTTATTGCCTATATCCATTCCCAATGATAAGCCCACTCAGACTCTGTTATCCTTAACTTCATAATGTCTCGATTGCCAATATTCCTTGTCCACCAATAATCCCACTCTGAGTCAGTAATCCTATCAATCATAATATCTTGATTGCCTACTCCATATAATTGATGTACAAATGATTTAAAAATAATACAGAATTTCCATTCCCGAAATCAATAGATTTCATATGACCCACCATATCATCTATCAAAACAAATGTAGTATTTGCCATTCATCTAATTGATTTTGTTTTAGGCATTGATTCACGGTATACCAATTTGGTGTTAAATTTATAGCAATGGTCTTCAATATAAACTGCTGGTTTATTATTGTTAGTCATCTTATATAGTTTATCACCTGCTTCTTCAACAATGGTTAAAGTAAAACCATTTGAAAATTTAATTTCCATAGTACCCTCAAATAAATTATTCCAAATTTCATGATTTTCAATTACCAAATTAATAGGTGCAACAAACCCATTTCAGTTTGCTAACTGTATCAGAATACGGATAATGATAATAAAAAGCCCATTTGTTTAAAATGAGGCTATTTTACTATGAATTTAACTATCAGTAAACTATTATTTTCCAGTTGAACCTATGCCATTATCACCTCGTTCCGTTAATTTGAGTTCATCTACTTCCTCAAACTCAAATTGTTCTACATCTACTAACATACATTGACAAACACGGTCAAATTTATTAACCAGTACACTATTAGTCATATTATCTAAAGTTAATTTAACCTTAACTTCACCTGTGTAATCAGAATCAATTACTCCAGTACAATTAGCCAACCTAACATCATACTTGAATCCTTGACTACTCCTACTGAAAGCTAACATAACCTTTCCTTCTGGAATATCAAAAGCCAACCCTGTACTAAAAATATGAGTTGGCTTATCAACTGTTAACAATACATCATCATCTAAACAATGTAAATCAAAACAAGCTGCTCCTTTGGTTGCATACTTTGGTACAATTGCTTGTTTGTTAAGTTTTTTAATTTTCAATTTATTCATATATTTTCCTTTAGTTTATGTGAATTTTTCTTTAAAAAGTTAGCCAATTTTAATATATTATTGAGTTGATAATATTCTTCTAATTTATCTAATTTAATCCAATTATAGTATTCCTTAGCCAATTGCATTTCAATTGAATTGTCTGAAATTACTTTATCATAAGGTGTCATTACATTAACCTCTTTTCTGTGAAATAGTTAGATTTCAATGTGTTAATTTTAAAATTATATCACTTTGGTAAAATTAGACCTAATTCTCTAATTTTAATCAATGCCTCAGCATTTCCCATAGCATCGTCAACAGGATGATGTGAATGTTTAGTCACTCTAAGATGTTTAAATGAAGTATAAACTGACTTATTCATACCTTTATAAATATCACTTATATTACGACTACCAAATCCAAATCTATTATTGCCTACATAACGATGTAAATAATAATTGATAAACTGCCAATCAAATCCATTATTATCACTCCAAAAAGTCACTTTTTCAAATTGACTTAACCACTTATCAAACTCTATCATAGTGGTTTCAGGTGATTTAAATGCCAAAGTTTGTTCTCTAGTAAAACCAGAAACTTTCAATGCTTCTGGTTGCCATTGTTTAGATATAGGCGCACATTCCCCATAGAAAGTTTTAGTCATATCATCTAAAGCCACTGCTCCAAAACTAATCATTGAATATAAACTAGGGCAAGGGCCATCTGCTTCAACATCTACTACAATATTCATAATATCTCACTTTTATTAAATTTACCAAAATACATCAATTCTTCTTTGACTTTATTAACCTTAGTTTTAACAACTCCATTGGAATCAAAATTAAAAGTATAAGTAAAATCAGTATCCATATATTCATTATAAGTAGGATATATTCTTGATTCTCTTAAATCATCTAGCATTACTAATTGATAATCAATATCATTTTTATAAAAATGCTCAAGTAACAAGTCATTTTGAAAATCAAATGCACTTTTAGGTAATTCTTTGTAAACTTTTTTACATCCAATTTTCTTAGAACCACTTAATAATTCACCTACATGGTTTCCATTTACATCAATCTCATCTACATATTCACCTAATACACCATACAAATATACCTCATAGTGATTAGAATATGTTTTTTTAATTGATATACCAAATCTAATATCGCCAATGTCTTTACCATTGGATAGAATTATAGCTGATTCAATTTCACTAGGAGTGAATACTTTAGGGTTATAATAATCTTCAATAATACTCATATATTCCACAAGATTAGGATATTCAGTGGAATAATATAACTTCTCTCTTATAGCAGTATATTGTATAAAATCAATTGCTTGTTTTTCTTTTTTCTTTTGACGTTTTTTAAACACATGATTTTTAAATCCTTCATATGTATCAAACAAGTGGATATTAGCATTACACCCTACTTCTTTTGCTAATTTAATAGCAAACATTGTGTATTCTCTAACAGAAATGCCATTCAATGTACAGTAAGCATCTACTGACATATTAGACACCAACTGTGATTTATAGTGATTGAACATTATAATTTACCTATGTTGAAGTATGCTAAAATTATAACATACTTCAAACGTAAGTCAATAATTATTTTACTACTCTAGTATTCCATTTCCCGATGACATACAGTTTTGCTCTTTCTACAAATTCAGGTGCATACATATAGCCTAGCCATCCATGTTCACGTTCATCCATCGTCATTAAATCGACTATTTGCACTGTACTCATGGCCATTCCACAATCACAATACAACTCATATTGAGTGCCTTTGCCATTTGGTAATGTAGGAACGTCTCCACAAAAAGGACAAGGTAATAAATTTTCCATAAGTAGCCTCATTTAATGTTAATGAAAGGTGTTACTCCACCTGCCATAGTAGTAGGTAAATTACCATCCCATTTTTCAATTGCTTTTAGTTGAACGTATTCCACACCGCCTTGAGCTTTAATAGCTTCTGATTGAATGCGAATGGATTCAGCTTCTGCTCTAGCCATTGCAATTTTTTGTTCAGCTTCAATACGAATACGTTGTAAATCATTTTCAGCTTTTAATGCTTGTTGGACAGATGTTTGTTTAGCCTCAATTGCATCATTGAAAGCCTTTGAAAATTTAAAATTAGTAATTTGAACATCTTCTAATATGATATTATAAGACGATAAATTGATTTTCAACAAAGAAGAAATTTCATTTTTAACAGCTTCACGTTGAATTAACAATTGCTCTGCTGTATATTTTGCTGCTACTGATTTGACAATTTCTTGAATACGTGGCTCAATGATTTTCTCATTAACATCTAAACCAGTTTTGGAATAAATTTCCTTTAGTTTATTATCATTCAAGTGATAATTTAAAGCAACTTGTGCAGTAACTTGTTGTAAGTCTTTAGTACCTGCATCACTAGGACTTGTTGTTTTTTGGGTACGAATATCCACTACTTGAGTTGACTGGATAAATGGGATTTTCATATGTAATCCCTCTCCCTCAACACTTGAGATATTACCAAAGGTGAATACAATTGATTTAGTGCCACTTTTAACAGTGTAAAATGAACTATTCAATGCACTAAATCCAATAATAGCTGCAATGCCATATGCAATGAATTTAGGTTTAAATTGTGGTAAATTTGACATTTTATTTCTCTAGTTTGAACTTGTGTAATTTGACAGTTAATTTATCAATTGAATTAGGAAACTCAGTTTCCACCAATTCAGTGATATATTCCTCTAATTTTTCTTTAATCAATTTAGAATTTACTTCTTTATCAATTGATTGCTCATTTTCACTGAATGAAAATTTAATACTTACTTCTCCAGTCATTTTCATGATAATATTGCTTCCTCAATAAACCCATCTACTTTGTCAGGTGAAATCCAACCTTGCCATTTTCCATCTTGCATACGGAAAAACATAATAGAGTTATATTTCAAATTTTCTTTAACACAACACTCTCTAACTTGAGTTAAAGTAGGCATATAATCAAATACATAGATTGTTTCACTGTATCCTGCTACCTCTAGTTGGTATTCACTGTGATTCATAATTAACTCCCCATATTTTCTATTCAAATATAGTATCATCTAATACTAAAGTAATCAAGTAAATAATAATATATTTTCATAGGAAACTAAAAAATGTCTGCTATATACATTCCCCATCGTCATGTGACATATAACTATGACAATGTTGATAACAGTAACATAAATCAACATAATGCAAGTACACATAGAATAGAATCTAGTGACATTGCCACTCCATTACAACACTCAAAATTCATTGAATCAAAATTAAAATCTAGTGGGGTCAATGTTAAAAGATTAAGTGATGTTCACCTAGAAGCAGATGATGTTAAAATAGAAACACACCTGAATGGAACATACTTATTAGGTAAAGATAAAAGTAAATTATATGACTTACACGATAAGATACATGGCATTAATAAAAAATCAAATTTTAAAGATGCCCTAAAGGGACTTTTAACTAATAAAAAACAAAACAATGAATTAAACACTACTAAACAAGAACTCATGTTTGAAGATGTAACCGAATCTCATATATTTGAATCAAAGGTAAATGACCAAACTAAAAGAATTAGGGTCAAAGCACCTAATAAACAATTGGCAGAGGAAGCTGCTGAATTATATTTTAAAATTTACCAAGCAGCTAAATAATAATATAACAATTCAAGGGAGAAAATAATGGAATATAATGTTATTGAATCTGATATTTTGAAAAGAGGCGGTGTAGAAAGAATCACTGTTTCTGCTGGCGGTTCTGGCTATGTACAAGCATCTACTACTGTTACTATCACAGGCGGAGGAGGCACAGGTGCAACTGCAACTGCAACTGTAGTTGACGGAGCAGTTACTGCTATCACTGTTACTACTACTGGCACAGGTTACACTTCCGTACCAACTGTTACTATTGGTGGTGTAGGTTCTAGTGCTACTGGTGTTGCAGTGTTAAATGACTTAGTATCACGTACTACTGTTGCTTTAGCTGTGACTAATTGGGTTGCTCAAGGCGGCGTTGTAATTGAAAAAATTAAAGGTAAAACCAAGTATTTCCAAACTATTGTTAAGCCGTAGTCTGTTTAATATTGCCAAACAAAAAGGACTCTTAATGAGTCCTTTTTTTATTCATCCATTCAGTTGCTAATAGCTCATTCTTGACAGTTCATTAGAATACATAATATTCTGATATTTTACAATTCACCTATAATGTAATTTTATAGGTGATTGTTTAGCCCACTACTAGCTTCCTATCAAGTTTGATATCATATCATCCTTTACTACTTTTCTTTAAATTAAACAAAATTTAATTTATAATCAGGAAACTTCAACATCATTTTTTTAATATGTCTGGTTAAATGAATAGGTAGTTTAATATCCATTGTTTTTGACGCCAATGCCTGTTCAAATTCTTTAGTATAATGTAGTTGTCCATTTTTATAATAAATCTTACACAAATTATTAGTGAAATGGTCAATATAATCCACTGTATCAGGCTGCATAATTACCACATCAACCGACATTCCTTTATAGTTTGTTCTATAGACATTAACAATACTATCTAACAAAGGTACATATTCAGTTCCATCGGCTGCTAACATAACACCTGCTAACATAAAACCACCGGGTAGTATTTTAGATAATAAATTCAAATCATCGGATGATTTGATATAAAAATCCAAATCACTAGCTGTTTTAGTAAATGACCAATCTCTAGGTGCGCCGCCAGCTAAAATAACATTGTCGTCTATAATAGATAACCTTGCCATTATTTCATCAGCAATTTTCTTTTGATTCTCAATGCTAATTTCTTTATTAATAGGTTCAATTTCAATTTTCATTTTATTTTCCTCTTTAATCACAATATACATTATAGCCACCTCAACCACTCTTTATTACTTGACATGGCCATTATAACAATAAAGGGTTGCATTAGCAACCCTTTATTTTAAGTTTTGTTTAATTTAATGATATCAGAGTATTCCATATTATATTCTAATATAACACTTTCATATCACTATCTTAAAATCTTTTCTATTTTTACTTTAGAGTGACATCTTTTAATTAAGTCTATTTCAATAGCAGCTTTTTTGGATAAATCAATTATTCTACCTTTGACATAAGGCCCTCTATCATTGATAGTAACCACCACTGATTTATTGTTAGATAAGTTAGTGACCTTGACTTTAGTACCAAAAGCAATTGTTTTAGATGCTGCTGTCAATTTATTCATATTGAATAATTCACCAGATGCTGTTTTCTTACCGTGATGTTTACCACCATACCAAGAAGCATATCCTATTTGTCCGGCATATGCTTTAGTTGAAAATAATAAGAATACCACTAAGGCTAATTTAGTTTTCATAATTTACTCCTAAAATTGATTATGAAATTGACTAGCCTTATTTGATTCTTAAATGTAACGTGAAAAAGTGTAGGCTAGTCATAAATTGTACAACTATTGCACAATTTTAGGGGTGAGTAATTATATAGTAGTTTTAAACAAAAGTAAATATAAATACAAATAAAATAGAAAATGAAAATACATACCACCCTCGTAAATGACAAAAAGAGCCTTTAAAAGCTCTTTTCTTTTTCAATCATTTCATTGCTAGGAGTCAATCCATTATATAACTGTTCTGCTCTTTCTTTAGAACGCCAATAATCAGGCTGGTCTGAAATAAAAACCAAATCAGGTTTAGTTAAATCGACAAATTCCCGTAGAAACACAAATGGTTTACCACTTATCAGAGTAGAATAAAATTCACTTATTTTATTAGGGTGAAACTTACCCATTGGTTTTGCCTCTCCGTATTTTGGCCAAGTTCCTAATTTTGAAGTGCCATGTAAAAATGCTTCTTCGCTGTCATGTGACTTATGTAAGATTGAATCTTGGTCATATTCTTCGCCCCATTTTTTAACTATTGACAATAATTTCCCATCATCCCTTCCCCTATCACCTATCACCAATAGAGAATCCTCCTTTACTTTCTTTTCATCTGGAGTATCTTTATTTTCTGTATAGTTTCCTTTGACCCTAAGATATCCATATCCAGCATCTCTAATTTTTTGTTTAAGCTCATCATTACGCCTATTATTTTCATCAACTGTCAAATTACCACGATGACCAGTTAATACTGCAACATTAGAATTAATAGTATGGAACAACACTCTACCCAATGAATGATTAGCAGATTCACTTAAAGTTTTTAACATACTATCTTTTAGATTACTCATTTTCTTTCTCCTTGCTTAAAATAGTAGCCAACAACTGCTCAATAACTTTTAACAATGTCAACTTACTAGAAGAACTCACATAATCTGGTAACTTAGGCACTTCTAAATCATGTCCAATTGAGTCATATGCTTCTTTTAAAATTTCATTACTATTCATATATCCACCTTATAAGTTTGGAGTTTTATTTACTTTATTATAACCATTATGAGACAATAAAGCATTGAAATCATTTACTGCATTTACTCTATCATAAATGCCCCCTCTACCACTTAATTGAGAAGTGGTGTTATGACTTTTAGCCAATTGCACCAATCTTAAATGGTCTTTGTCAACATCGTATGTACCATTATTACCAATTAAATTACTAATAGCCTTTGGCATTTTACCGTTATAGTCTATTCTAGTCATACTAGGAGGCAACAACACTGCTTTTTGGTCTGCATATTTCCAATCCCTACCCAATTCTTCTACTTTAGATTTATGTAAATTATATTCGTCAATGTTCCCTCTATTGAATGCTTCATTTGCTAATTTACGGTGATGTTCCATTTTAACATATCTATCACTATTTGCTCTAGTATAGTTGACATAACTATTTTGACCTCTTGTTTCAGATGTCATTGCTAATCTAGCTAAAGGACTGAACATTTTGGAGTGACACTCCCAAGCAACTTCTTCACCTTTAGCTCCAAATTGATTGCCATGTATACCATGTCCATAATAATCATGGACAGCCCTAAACATTTCATTCTCATTTAATCCAGTTTCAGGGTCAACATTGTGTAGAAATTCATGTCTATCTCCACCCCTATAAACAGTAAGGTTGTGATGGTGATGTATATCTTTCATCATCTCATTAGAACTACTATACCCCAAATCACCTGAATGAAATTGCATTCTTACAGGCATAGCCTTAAATTGATTTCTAGTTTCTATTGCCAAAGCAGAATAAGATTTGCGTAACAAATCATCATAGTCTTTAACACCATGTTCTTTAATCAATTCAGGATAGTGCCTTTTATATAAATCAAATACTATTTGTTTATATTCAGGAGTTGCCTTTACTGCTTCCTCATACACTCTACCAATAGCACCTTGTTTGCCTAATGTAGAAGGTGTATTGTGTACAGTAGAATCATATTCAGGTAGTCCATGTTCTCTATTATATTTCACAGCAGAATTAAATGCAATGTTCTTTGATTTATCAGCTACTACTTTCTTTACAATTGAATTAACCGCATCATTATATTCAATGCTGTTATTATTTCTATTTCCAATAACAGTGCCACTGTGTGTATGTCCATTTGGAGTAATAGTTCTTACTCCATTACTCTCTTTCACATGAAATGTCATATTTACTCCATATAATTTGTCTAGTTATTGTATTATTTAGCATAGTAACTTTGAATATGGCACGTTGATTAAACAATCTCATTAATCTAATCACTATAGTTTGATTGTGAGTTAACAACATTTCTTCAAAATGAAAATTATTTCCAACTTGATATGTAGTTGAATTTTTTAATATTTTTTTCAATCTGAGTTGCCTTAATTTGTTTTTATACAAAGGCAATACTTCATCCATAGGATTAAATGCAGTTATCAAATAACCGCATTGTCCCCTTTTTAATTTCAATTTACCTTTGATTTTAGCTAGGTGGTAGCCCATTGCCTATAACTCAATAAATGGATTATATTTCAATAATTCATCTGCCATTTTAAAATCAATTAACAATAAATTCGATTTTTTAGCTGATTGCCAATGGATATATTTCTTTTTCAATTTAAAAATATAACCAAAATGTTTATTTATTTTCTTAATAGCTGTTCTAACGGAAGTGGTATTAACTTTCAAATACTTAATACTTTCTTTTTCACTTACAATAAAATATAACATTTTATACCTCTAATATAGATTTAATTGATAAGGCTATGTGTTTAGCCAATTTACAAGGAACAGCATTGCCAACTTGCCAATAAGCTCTTTTAAAAGTCCCTTTGAAGATAAAGTCATCGGGGAATGTTTGTAATCTTGCCATTTCTCTCACTGAAATTACTCTATCTAACTCATAGTGTATATGAGTCCCACCGTGATTTTCTTTAACAGTCATGCTAGGTAATCCACTATATTGTCTCTTGTAAGCATCTCTAAAAGTTTCGTATAATGAATCACCAGCCTTAATTTTGTTAATTCTATCTATGAACTCACTAGAATGCCTAGTCCATTCATGATTTATTTTAGCATCTCTATCTAAAAATTTCAAGTCATCTATTGCATCATTTATAGTCAAATAGTTTGACTGATTCAATATCTGTCTAGGATATGGATTCGGATACCCAATATTATTCGCAACTATTATCACACGAGTTCTTAATTGAGGTACTTCAAATTGAGCAGACTCTAAAATCCTAACAGATGCAACATATCCTAAAGATGACAATGTTTCTATTATTTCTTGTAAAACTTTGCCATTTGACATTGTAATCATACCAGGTACATTTTCCATTACAATATACTTAGGTTTTAATACTTCAACTACCCTAAAATACTCTTTAAATAACACATTACGAGGGTCGTTTGGGTTACGTTTACCTGCCACCGAAAACCCTTGACAAGGTGGGCCACCAAATACAATATCAACTTTGCCCCATTTTAGTATATCAGAAACAGTTAATTCTTGTATAGGTTTATTATAATTTAAAACATCTTTGAAATTAGTGCTAATAGTCAAATGTGCATCTTTATCTATTTCAACTCCTCCTAATTTAACTAAACCAGCCATAGTAGCTCCAACTGACATACCACCTGCCCCTGAAAATAAATCCACAAATGTCAAGTTAGATTTACTACAATCTACATTAAGAGTATTAACTTCAACCCAATTATTATTCCATTCTTGATTATCCAATGTCAATTTTAAATTACTATATCTACTAATAGGCTCTTTCATTTCATACCTCAATATAATTTAATAATAAATCTTTGCCTTCTGTACCATAACCTCTTGGATTAGTCAAAAAATTACACCCCATTTGATGATAACATAATTGATTATGAATATGTCCATATATCCAATAATCAGGGAAATCGTCAATCTCCCATTCTAACCCACTATTACCAAAATAATAATTAGATAAACTATCAGGATACCCACAATTAATATAGAATGGAGGAAAATGCGTCAATACAATTTTAGTCTTAGCAGGTGACTTCAAAAACAATTGTAATGATTTCCTAGCATCAGTGTTCCAATCATTAGTTTCATATACTGTTAAATTACTAGCATATGTGCCTTTTATTTGAGCAAAATCACCAAATCCCTCTATCCATGATTCTGCTTGAGATGGTATATTACTCCAAAGGGTATCACCAAATATAGCAATATCTTGTTCTTGAAATTGAGTAGTGTGGTCTAATACTATTACATTTTTAAGTTTCTTTAGATTAAACTTCAACTTATTCAATCCACCTCTCAAAGTATAACCATAGTAATCATGATTGCCTAATACAATAAAAACTTTCTCAAATGAATAAGCTAACATTAAAACAAAATCATAATAACAGTCTATTGACTTATCAATGTAGGTAAAAGTATCACCTACAATAAAAAGCCAATCTTTTGTATTGCTTTCAAATAAATGATAAGGGAAATTGGCATATTGTGTTTCAAGGTGTAAATCAGACAGGAAATAACATCTTTTCAATGAATGCTCCTCATAGGCTCTATATTGCCCTCAGTTGATTTGTAATTGTAAATGAGTAGTAAGGTACTATATTGGATTAGATGCTCATAGGGTTGAGCTATGAGCCTCTAATGTTGAAAGTTAAAGAGTATCTAAAATTTCACTTATCAAAGTTAATTGTTCATTACTTAACTTGGTGAAATCAGTATTTTGTATTTTTTGAATAATTTTATACTTATCTGCTGTTTGAATTTCTTCTTTGGTTGCAGGTTTTGGGAAATTTGAATTGCCACCAACTAATTTTCCACTAGATTTCAGGTAACGGTTAGTACCAACAAAAATAGATGAATCTGTTACACGGTCAACTGTAATAGTATGCTTTGATTGGATTACACCCGTCAATCCACGTTTTACATAAGTAACAGAGTCACCTACTTCTAAGTTAGATAAGAAATTAATGTAGTCTTGTTGATTTACCATGATAGTATCCTCTGTAGTTGATATGGTCATTATAACACAATGAACTATAGAGTCAACTACTTTTCATTAAAAATTACCTTCTTCTAAATCTTCTCTAGTAAGAGTTTGATGTTCTTTAAATGATAAACTCAATCTATATTGCACTGGACTACCATCCTTGTGAAATTTCATTGATGTTGGGTTGTATGTAACTGATACATCAGTCAATGCACAATCAGGTATAGGTGGTATATCTAAAGGTTGACCTTTAGTGGCATCTCTACCATCCATAAAAAATATAGAAAATTCATAAGGGTATCCTAAAGCAATTGAAGAATTTTCAGTTGCAGCTATTTTTGTAGGTAACATGGCAGATTTTAAAGTCTTGATTGCTTTTTTCACATCCTCTTTTTCTTTA
>Ga0222712_10005943_pt1 | contig 12181 bp, 8 predicted proteins | sample C33_657DmetaG_FD_165043 | JGI IMG/M metagenome (GOLD analysis project Ga0222712, IMG submission 165043) | Estuarine water microbial communities from San Francisco Bay, California, United States - C33_657D | ecosystem: Environmental > Aquatic > Marine > Unclassified | place: USA: California...
CCCGGCAGCCCATGCGTCAACGGATGCATGCGATCGAGCATCCAACGCACGTCCCGCGTACCGAGACGCGAGGCATGCACCTCGATGGTGAGCTCGGCCAGGCGAAGCATGCAATCCCAGCGCTGCAGGACGCCGATTTCGCCGGCCGACCCTGCCCTGCCCTCCATCGCCGCCTTGATCTGGGCGAAAATCCACGGGTTGCCGAGGGCCGCGCGCCCGATCATGAGGCCGGAGACCCCGGTTTCCCGTCGGCGAAGCAACGCTGAGGCGCCGTCCTTCACGTCGCCGTTGCCGATGACCGGAATATCGACCGCGGCCGCCACCTGACCGATCCAACCCCAATGCGCTTCGCCGGAGTAGCCCTGCTCCTTCGTGCGTCCGTGGACCGCAAGCGCCTCGACGCCGAGTTCCTGCAGCCGTCCGGCGACTTCGACGGCCACGATGGTGGCATGATCCCAGCCGAGACGCATCTTGGCCGTCAGCGGGACGTCCGGGATGGCGTCCTTGACGGACTTCACGAGGTCATAGAGAAGCGGCGTGCAACGGAGCAGCCCCGAGCCGGCGTTCTGTTCGATGACCTTATGCGCCGGACAGCCGAAATTGAGGTCGAGGAAGTCAGGCTTCATGCGGTCGCAGACCAGCCGGGCGGCCTTGGCCATCGAGGCCGGCGTGGCGCCGAAGATCTGCACGCCCATCGGCCGCTGGCCTTCGGTGAAGTCGACCATCTCCCAGGCTTTGACGTTGTCGCGGACCAGCGCCTCGGACTGCACGAACTCCGTGACCATCACGTCGGCGCCCTGCTCCTTGCAGAGCTGACGGAACGCCACGTCGGTATGACGGGCCATCGGCGCGAGGTAGAGCGGGAACTTGCCCGGACCGAACCACGGCAGACGTGGCGCGAGCTTGCTCACGGGCGGCCGTCCTTCTTCTTGAGCGCGGCCTTGAGCTCGCGCCAACGGGCCAGGCGTTCGGCGATCTGGGGCTCCGCGCCGGCGTCGCCGGGATGATAGAGCGAAAGCGGACGGCTCAGGTACTCCTGGCCGCTGATGGCCTCAGGGTAATCGTGGCTGTAGCGATAGGCGCCGCCGTTCCCGAGGCTCTTGTTGACGCGGTTATGCGCGTCCTTGAGATGGAGCGGCACTTCCTGACGTGGCAGGTTACGCACGGCATCTTTGGCCGCCGAGATCGCCGTGGTGGTGCTGTTGCTCTTGGGCGAGAGGGCCAGGAAGAGCGCGGCGTGGGCCAGCGCGTATTCGCATTCGGGCATGCCGACCATCTCGCAGGCCTGGAAGGCCGCGGTGGCCACGCCCAAGGCGCGCGAATCGGCCAGGCCGACGTCCTCCGAGGCGCAGATGACGAGACGACGGGCGATGAAGCGGGGCTCCTCCCCTCCTTCGAGCATCAGGAAGAGCCAGTAGAGCGCGGCGTCCGGATCGCCTCCCCGGACGGATTTGATGAACGCCGAGGCGGTATCGTAGTGATCGTCGCCCCCATCGTCGTAACGGATGCGACGTTCGCGGGCGAAGGAGGCCACGGCTTCGTCGGTGACGCTGCCGAGCGCCGGGGCGGACAGCACGAGAGTCTCGAGGCAGTTGAGCGCGCGACGCAGGTCGCCCGAAGCCATCTCGGCGACCTGTTGCAGGACTTTCTCCGAGGCCTTGACGCCGAGGGCACCCAGGCCGCGATCCTTATCGGCAAGGGCGGTGCCGAGGAAGGCGGCGATCTCCGAAGGCGACAGCGGGTCGAGCCGGAACAGATGGCTGCGGCTCAGGAGCGCGGGGACGACGTAGAGGCCGGGGTTATGGGTCGTGCAACCAATGAGCCGCACGACGCCGGCCTCGACGTCGGGCAGCAGCAGGTCCTGCTGGGCCTTGTTGAAACGATGGATCTCGTCGACGACGAGGACGGTCTTGCGCGAAGGCTGGCGACGGGCCTCGGCGAGGATCTCGCGCAGCTCAGGAGTGCCGGAGAGCACCGCGTTGACGCGGACGACGAAGGACTGCGTCTCGGCGGCGATGACCTCGGCCAAGGTGGTCTTGCCGCAGCCGGGCGGGCCGTAGAAGAGCAGCGAACCGAAGGTGTCGGCCTTGATGAGGCGCGGCAGCAAGGCCTCGGGGCCGAGCAGGCCGGCATGACCGACGACTTCCGACAGGTTCCGCGGACGCATCCGCGAGGCGAGCGGGCGCCGGCGCTCCGGGATGGCGTCAGGCACCCCCTGGCCGAGGCCAGGCAGGGCGTCATCCGACCCAAGGCGCCGTTCAGCCACGACTTACTTCTCTTCCGCGAAGGGCACCAGGTGGCAGTAGGGCTTCTTGCCCCGCAGCTGGTAATACTTCTGGTGATATTCTTCCGCGCGCCAGAACTTCGGCGCCGGCTCGATCTGGGTGGCGATCGGGCGGCTGAACGCCTTGGCGAGCGTCAGGCCGATCTTCACGTCGTCGGCGATCTTCTTCTGCTCCTCCGAATGGGTGAAGATCACGGAACGATACTGGTCGCCGATGTCCGGACCCTGGCGGTTGACCTGCGTGGGGTCGTGCATCTTGAAGAAATATTCGACCAGCGTGCGGTAGTTCACCTTGGCGGGATCGAAGGTCACCTCGATGACCTCGGCATGGCCGGTGCCCTTCGCGCAGATCTCCTCGTAGGTCGGGTTCAGGGTCTTGCCGCCGGCATAACCGCACTCGGCCGAGAGGACACCGGGAATCTTCGCGTACTGGTACTCGACGCCCCAGAAACAACCGGCGCCGAAGGTGGCTTTCTCGAGCTTGGGAGGAGGGGTCATGGTCTTTTCTTGGGAAGGTTTGGGGTCAGCCGCGAGGAGGACAACGCAGGCGGCGCCGGCGACGAGGCCTGTCTTGAGGAGGGTGAGCAGCGGGTTCATGGCGGGACCACTCCACTTTGGGCGATTCCTCGCCCGAAGCAAGGTGGGACGAAGCTCAGGAGACCACTCCGCGCAGGACTTCGGCCAGGGCTTCGGGCGGATGCGGGTCGCGGGTCAGGCCGCGCTCCGGGGTCAGGTAGAAAGTGTCGATGGCGAAGCCTTGCTCGGTCGCGATGTTCGCGAAGGTGATGGCATAACCCGCCTCGCGGATCGAGCGGCCCACGCGGAAGAGCAGGCCCAACCGGTCGTTGCACTGGATCTCGATGACCGTACGGGCCAGGTCCACCTCGTAATAGACCTCCACCTTGGCGGCGAGCGGCACGAAGGCCTTGCGGCGCGGAGCGGTGAGGAGGGCTCGCTGCTCCTCGGCCGCGACGTCCTCGACGAGGTCGGTGCCCTCGAGCAACGACTTGGCCAGGGCGGCGGTGAAGCGCGCCTTGGAGGCGACTTCCTTGCCCACGGGGAGCACCACCTTGAAGAAGTCGATCGCGACGTCGTCGTCGCGCGAGAAGGCGCGGCAGGAGACGATGTTGATCCCGGCGACGGCGAACGCCCCGGCCATGCGGCTGAAGAGGCCCGCGCGGTCCCAGGTCACGACGGTGACGAGCGACTGGCCCGAACCGGCGTCATCGCGCCATTCCACGATCGGGCGGAGGGAGACCTCCGCGTCGGCCTCGGAGACGGAGGCGATGAGGCGATGGATCATCCGCAGGTGATGGGCGGCGTCCTCCGGCGCGGCGTGCAGGTAATACCCCTGCGGCATGGTCGTGAAGTGGGCTTCGACCTCGTCGGCCGGCACCTCGGCGCCCAGCAGACCGGAGGTGGCGGCGCGCAAGGCGGCCACGACGGCGCCATGGTCGTGCTCCGCTTCGCCGGCGAGCTTGGCGAGGGTGCGACGATAAAGCGACCAGTGCTGCCCGTCCTTGAACTCGGTCCAGAGGTCGGGGGAAGTGGCCCGGGCGTCGCAACGCGTATGCACGAACAGGCTGCGCAGGACCTGCTCGTCGCCCATCAGCCGGGCGAAGCGGTCGATGTTGGCCGGATCGTCGATGTCGTGGCGCTGCCAGTAGAGCCCCATCACCAGGTGATGACGGATGACGCCGGCCGCGATCTCCCGCTCACGCGCGTCGAAACCGAGACGAGCGAGGACCTTGTCGGCGATCGGCACGCCGCGTTCGGCATGACCCTCGATGCCGCCCGACTTCGCGATGTCGTGGAGGAAGAGGATCGCGTAAAGCAGCGAAGGGGCCTCGGAGCCGAGGACGACGGCGCGGTAGCGCTGGTCGACGTCGGTCTCGCCGGCGTAGATGACATCGAGCTCCCTCAGGCACCGCAGCGTGTGCACGTCGGCCGTCCAGCGATGGTAGAACTCGAACTGCACCAGGCAATGGAGGCCGGCGAACTCAGGGACGAGGCGATAAAGCAGGCCGTGCTCGCGCAAGGCGTTCAAGGTGCCGTAGACGCGACCGCCCTCGGTCAGCATCGCGCGCAGGGCGCTGCTGGCCTCCTCGGACAGCGCGAGCGAGGGCGTCAGCAGGTGGGCGCGTTCCCGGACGAGCAAGGACAACGCGCGGTCCGGACGGGCCTCATGGATCTGGCAGATCCGGAACAGACGGAACAGGCGGCCGGGGTCCTCCTCGAAGACCAGGCGATGCTCCGCGGTCACCGTGCCGCCCGGGACGACGCGGAGGCCGTCCATGACGAACGGAGCGCCCCACCCCTCCGGCTCGGGCTCGCCCATGACCGCGCCCTCGACGATCTCGGCGCAACGGCGGACATGGTCCGCGGCGTCGAAGTATTCCCGCATCATGGCGCCGATCCGTTCGGTCAGCGTGCCGCGGTAGCCCAGGCCGTCGGACATCGTGTCTTGGCGCTCAAGCGAGAGCTGTTCGGTCGGGCGGGTGACCTGGAAGTGGAGTTCGCAACGGAGGCGCAGCAGGACCTGCTTGGCCTCCTCGAATTTCTGGAGGTCGACCGAAGGCAGGAAACCCGATGAAGCGAGGCCGCCGGGGCCGACGCCGTTGCGGGCCGTGCGGGCGATCCAGACGCAACCTTGGACGTCGCGGAGGGCGCCGACGCCGTTCTTGAGGTCAGGCTCCTGCAGGTAGGCGCTGCCGCCGGCCTTCTCGCGACGCTTGCGCTGGGATTCGACGATCGCGCGGGCGAACGGCTTCCAGGCCTGGCCGGAAAGCAGCGCCGCGGTCTTGGCCTCGAGCTGGGCGTAAAGTTCCGCGGAGCCGCACAGGTGACGCGTCTCGAGCAAGGCGACATGCAGGTGCAGGTCGTCCTTCGCGTAGTGGGTCGACTCCGTCACGGTGCGGACGGACTGGCCGACCTTCAGCCCGAGATCCCACAACGGGTAGAGGATGGATTCGACGAGCGCCTTCGTGGCGGCGGAGTGACGCGGCACGAGCACCAGCAGGTCGATGTCGCTCAACGGGCAGAGCTCGGCGCGTCCGTAGCCCCCCGTGGCGACGAGGCTGAGCGCGGCGGCCGCCGGGCCGGCCTTCAGGAAGAGCGCATCGAAGAGGATGTCGATCGCGTCGGAGCGCAGCTTCGCGACCTCGCCCCCGCGGACGCCGGCGCGATGCGCGGCCAGCTGGATCTCGCGGGCTTCGGCGAGGAAGACCTTGGCGCGCGGCACGAACTCGCCCTCCAAGGCGGCCTGACCGGCCAGGCCATGCTGCAAGGCGGCACGGCGCAGCAAGACGGCGGAGGACTCGTATTCGGGCGACATGCGACGCCGTCAACGTGATGGGAAAGCTTCGGACGTTCAAGGGTGATTGCCATCCACGGGCTTTCCTTCTTATTGGCGTCATGGAATCCTGGCTGAGCGACTTCTGGTCCCATCTCTACACGGAAAAAGGGCTCAGGCAGACCATCGAGGTGGGCGGCATCGGCCTGATGTGCCTGATCATCTTCGCCGAAACCGGCCTGCTGGCGGGCTTCTTCCTGCCCGGCGATTCGCTCCTTGTGGCTGCCGGCGTCCTCACGGTCGCGAACGGCGACCGGCCCGCGTACTTCGATCCTTGGATGGTCACCGGCGCGCTGACCGTCGCGGCGATCGTCGGCGACCAGACGGGCTACTGGCTGGGCCGCAAATACGGCCACGCCATGGAGAGCAAGCCGGACAGCTGGTGGTTCAAGCGCAGACACCTCGCCGCCGCCCGCGATTACTTCGCCGCAAAAGGCCCGCTCGCCATCGTGCTCGCCCGCTTCGTGCCGCTGATGCGCACCTTCGTGCCGTTCGCCGCCGGCATGGGCGACATGCCGGCGAGCCGCTTCCTTCGCTGGAACACGTTCGGCGGCATCCTCTGGATCAATTCCCTGGTCTGGCTCGGGCACGTGCTTGGCGGCACGCCGCTGGCCGACCAGCTGCACAAGGTCATCCTGATCGTGGTGGTGGTCTCGTTCCTCCCCGTCGTCTGGACGGCGGGGAAGCAGCTGCTCACTTCCCGACCGGGAACCAGAACTTGAACGTCGTCCCGCCGGGTCCGGTGGACTCGACGACGATGTCGCCGCGATGGTCGCGCAGGATGCGCTTCACGATGGCGAGGCCGAGGCCGGTGCCGTCTTCGCGGCTGGTGAAGAAAGATTCGAAGATCTTAGGCAGGATCTCGGGCGGGATGCCCGACCCGGTGTCGCTGATGCGGACCACGACCACCTCGCCCTGAGGGCCCGGCTCGACGCCGAGGCGCAGCGTAAGCTGTCCGCCGCCGGTCATGGCCTGGACGCCGTTCATCATCAGGTTGAGGAAGACCTGCTGGATCTGGCCCGGATTGCCTTCGATGGCCGGGATGACCGCGTCGCCGCCGACTTCCACCTTCACGCCAAGCTGCTGCAGCTTGAGGCGGAGCAGCAGGACGGCGTTCTCGCTGGCCTTGCGGAGGTCCACCACGCGGAACGCGCCGGACTGCGCCTTGCTCATGCCGAGCACGCGGGCGACGACGCCTTCCATGTGGGCGATCTTCTCGCGCATGACCCCGAGGTCCTCGACCTTGGGGTCGTCGGGCGCCATGCCCTGCGCAAGGGTGTCCGAAAGCAGCTTCATCACCGTCAGGGGGTTGCGGATCTCATGCGCGACCTCGGCCGAGAGCAGGCCCAGCGCGGTCAGACGTTCGCTGCGGCGGAGGCCTTCCTCGACGGCGAAGACCTTGGCGTACAGGCGGGCGTTCTGGATCGAGGAGGCGCCGAACGACGAGAGCGCGGTGACCAGGTGCTTGTCGTCGTCGGAGAATCGGTAGGCGCCCATCGCCACGCACATCAGGACGCCGAAGGTCTCGTCCTCGTAGCGGACGGGCACGGCGAGCAGCGAGGACGAGGCCACCGGCTCGGTCAGCTTGGTGAAGAGATGCTCCTCGGTCTTGCCGGCGAGCGGCACCACCACGGGGCGACCACGGCCGGCCACGGTGCCGAGCGAGGTCTGGTTCGTCGCGATGCTCGTGGCGAGCTCGCTGCCGCTCAGGTCGCCGTCGTGGTGCTTGAGCAACAGGACGTCGTCGACGATCTTGTAATAGGCGCAGGCGCGGGCGCCGAGCAGCCCGCGGGTGTGGCGGGCGAGGTCCTGCGAGATGCCGGGTTCGTCGCGTTCGCGGGCCAAGCCCTGCGCCGCGCGGACGAGGGCTTCGAGCTGCGCGGCCTTCGAGCGGAGCTGACGGAGCAGCCAGATGCGGCCGACGGCCTTGGAGGCCTCGTTGGTCAGCAGCGCGAGGAAAGCGACATCCTGCTCGGTGAAGGCGTCGAGCCGGTCGGAATCGCAGTTCACGACGCCGATGACGTTCCCCATCAGCTCCATCGGCACGGCGAGCTCGGAACGGATGCCTTTGCGGATCTCGACGTAACGGGGGTCCTTGGAGACGTCAGGGATGCGCTGCGGCTTGGCGTAGAGCGCGACCCAGCCGGTGATGCCCTGCCCTTGGTCGATGATCTGCTTCACCGAAGCCTCGTCGAGGCCGTTGCTCACCTCGATCCGCAGCGAACCCGTGGCGGGCTCGACCAGCGCGATGGAGGCGCTGGAGGCGTTCAGGGTGCGGACGATCTCCTCGAGGATGAAGTCGAGCGCCTCGCGCGGGTCTTCGGTCGCGTTGACGAAGGCGCCGACGCGGTAAAGGCAGTCCAGGACGCGGGCGTCGCCGGGACGTTCCCGCGGAGGACGGGTGTGAGGCATGGCCTAGAGCGAGTGGTCCATGTCGAGCGCCGGGGCGTCGACGGTGGTCTGGCCGATCATCACGGCGGGCACGCCGGCGACGCTGGTGTGCGGGGCGACGTCCTTCAGCACGACGGAACCCGCGCCGATCTTGGCGCCTTCGCCGATGGTGATGTTGCCGAGGATCTTGGCGCCGGCGCCGACGAGCACGCCCGAACGGATCTTCGGGTGGCGGTCGCCGCGGGCCTTGCCCGTGCCGCCGAGGGTGACCTCGTGCAGAAAGGAGACGTTGTCGGCCACGACGCTGGTCTCGCCGGCGACGAAGCCGGTGGCGTGGTCGAGGAGGATGCCGACCCCGAAGCGGGCGGCGGGATGGATGTCGACGCCGAGGTGCTCGGAGACGAGCGACTGCAGGTGAGTGGCGAGTTCCTTGCGACCGGCCTTCCAGAGGGCATGCGCCAGGCGATGCGTCGAGATGGCGTGATAACCTTTGTACCAGAGATAAGGGATGAGCGCGTGCTCCGTGGCCGGGTCGCGCTCCAAGGTGGCGCGGATATCGGCGCGCATCTGCGACAGCACCTCGGGGTCGGCCGCGACGGCCTCGCCGAGGACGCGCAGGATCACCGGCAGGTCCTGACCCGTCGGCGTGATCCGTTCGGCGAGTCGCTGGATGATGCCCTCGCCGAAACCGGCGCGGTCCAGGACATAGCGATGGAGCATCGGCGCCAAAGCCGGTTCGGCCTGGGCGACGACGGACGCGCGAGCACGGAGCTCCGCCCACAGGGAAGCTTCGTTGGCGCAGACCAAGGCGATGGAACGGGCGTCAGCCATACACTGGGATTAATTCGGGGTTTTCGGTCAATTTGGCAACCCATGAGTCAAAACCATGTAAAAACGCGCGGTTTGGAGTGATTTCCAGAACCAATCCTCTGCGAAGGGGTTGAAAACTGTGAACGAACCCCTACATCTGACGACCTACCCTCCACACCCATGCGTATCCTCACCTCCCTCCTCGCCTGCCTCGCGGCGGTGGCCTCTTTCGCGGCCCCCGAAGTCGGCAAAGCTGCTCCTGAATTCACCGGCAAGACCCTCGACGGCAAGACCGTCAGCCTCGCCGACTTCAAGGGCAAGACCGTCGTCCTCGAATGGTACAACCCGGGCTGCCCTTACGTGAAGAAGTTCTACGAAGGCGGCAAGATGCAGGAATTCCAGAAGGAAGTCGTCGCCTCGGGCGCCGTCTGGCTCGTGATCAACACCGGCGGACACAAGCTTGAGAACGCCACCTACTACCCCGGCACCGTCATCCAGGACGAGAACCAGAGCATCGGCCGCGCGTTCGACGCCAAGGTCACCCCGCACTGCTTCGTCATCGATGGCAAGGGCGTCCTCGTCTACAAGGGCGCGATCGACAGCATCGCCTCCACCAAGTCCGCCGACATCGAGAAGGCCAACAACTACGTCCTGGCCGCCGTCAAGGCCGTCAAGGAAGGCAAGACCCCCGAAGTCACCAGCAGCAAGCCCTACGGCTGCGGCGTGAAGTACAACAAGCTCTAAGCCGACAAACCGGCCAAGCCAAAGGGCGTCCGCAAGGACGCCCTTTTTCGTGTCCGGAGAGGAAGCGGCTCAGGCCACGCCGGTCGCCTGCAGGATCTTCGCGTGCACCTGGTCGTTGCGCAGGTGCGGCGTGAAGAGCTGCGCACCGGGACCGAACGAACAGAACTCGACCATCTCCCCGGTGTGGTTGTTGCTCGTCCAGCCGATCGAGGTGTATTTCATGAGCGCCGCCGCGAGCGTCTTGGTGGAGACGATCTTGGTGCGGTCTTCGCCCTTGAAGGCAAGGCCGGTGACCTTTTCGGCGGCGGCCAGGAAGTCCTTCGCGGACAAGCCCTTGGTCTTGGCGCCCAGCGCTTCGAGCGACGACGTGAAAGCGGTCATCCGGTCGAAGGCCGGGGTCGATTCGGAATACGAAGGGGCCGAGGTGTCGAAATCTTCGCTGCCGAGACCGTTGACGTTGAAGCCGCCCGTACCGTGGTCGGTGGTGATGATGAGCAAGGTGTCCGGATTCTTGTCGACGAAGGCCAGCACGGTGGCGATGGCCTCGTCGAAGGCGACCTGTTCGCGGATCGCGGCGGCGCCGTCGTTGCCGTGCGCGGCGTGGTCGATGCGACCGCCTTCGACCATCAGGAAGAAGCCTTCGGGGGCGGAGCCGAGGCGCCGCAAGGCGACCTTGGTCATCTCGGAGAGCGTAGGGGTGGAAGCCTTGAGCTCGGCGGAGTTCAGGCGATCGATCTCGAAGGGGATGTGGCTCTTGCTGAAGAGGCCGAGCAACGGGGCCTTGCCGGCGTCGGCCAGGAGCTGGCCACGATGAAGGGCCACGGCGTAGCCGGCCTTGCGGTAGGCGGCGACGAGGTCTTCGTTGAAGTACTGCGTGCCGCCGCCGAGGACGACGTCGACGCCGCGTTCCAGATACTGGGCGGCGATGGCCTTCTGGTCGGAACGTTTCTGGACGGTGGTCGCGAAGCCGGCCGGCGTGGCGTGCGTGGCCGTGGCGGTGGTCACGAGGCCGCAGCGCTTCTTGGCGGCGTTCATCTTCTGGACGAGGGTGACGGGCTTGCGGCCGTCGGTGGTGATGTTGAGGACGCCGTTATTGATGCGCTCGCCGATGCCCCAGCAGCTGGCGGCCGCGGCGGAATCGGTGACGATGCCGCTGGCGGAGTCGGTCTCGCAGAGCGACCGGACGACGGGAAGCTCGCCGTACATCTTCATCCAATGCGAGGAACGCTTCTCGGTGCGGGTGAGATAGGTCTGCGCGGCGGTGAGCACGGAGAAGCACATGCCGTCCGAGACCATGAAGATCACGTTCTTGGCCTGACGCTTGGCGGAGTTGGCGGAGGCTTCGCGGCCCTCGGCGCCGAGGGCGCGCGCGGAGCCGGCGCCGAAGACGAGGCTACCGAGTCCGGCGAACTTCAGGAATTCACGACGGGAGGAAGAACGGGGCTGGTTCATGGTCGGGGTATAGGCTCAAAAGACCCCTCCGGGCAACCTTAGTTCCCCGGTGAGTCCGTTAAAACCACGTGACGCTCAGGCCGGCGGCGCGGCCGGGGCGGCGGGGGCCGTCGGGACGTGCGCCTTGAGGCGACGTTCGGCGACCTCGGCCGAGACCAAGGCGATGAACTCGGCCAAGGTGCGGTTGCCTTCGAAGGACTTGTCGGCGCGGGAACGCACGTTGACGACGCCGGCTTCCTTTTCCTTGGCGCCCACGACCAGCATGTGCGGGACCTTCGACATCTCGGCGCGACGGATCTTGGCGCCCAGCTTGTCGGACGAACCATCGACGCTGCAGCGGATCTTGGCGGCCTTGAGGGCTTCGGCCATCGCTTCGCAATCGGCGTTGAGGTCGTCGTTCAGCGGGATGAGGCGCACCTGCTCGGGCGAAAGCCAGGTCGGGAAGTCGCCGGCGAAGTGCTCGATCAGGATGCCGACGAAGCGCTCCATCGAACCGAACGGCGCGCGGTGGATCATCACCGGGCGGTGCGGCTTGTTGTCGGCGCCGTTGTAGGTGAGGTCGAAACGCTCCGGCAGGTTGAAGTCGACCTGCACGGTGCCGAGCTGCCATTCGCGGCCGATGACGTCGCGGACGACGAAGTCGATCTTGGGGCCGTAGAAGGCGGCTTCGCCGGGCTCCTCGGAGAAGGCGACGCCCAGGGTGGCGGCGGCGGCGCGGCACGCGGCCTCGGCCTTGTCCCAGTTCTCGGCGGTGCCGGTGTACTTGGCGGAATCGGGATTACGCAGGCCGACGCGGACGCGATAGTCGTTCAGGCCGAGCGTCTTGAGGACGATCTTCACGAGCTCGAGGCAACCGAGGACTTCGGGGAGGACCTGGTCTTCGGTGCAGAAGAGGTGGGCGTCGTCCTGGGTGAAACCACGGACACGGGTCATGCCGTTCAGCTCGCCGGACTGCTCCCAGCGGTAGACGGTGCCGAATTCGGCGAGGCGCACCGGGAGGTCGCGATAGGAATGGGGCTGCGAAGCGTAGATGCGGATGTGGTGCGGGCAGTTCATCGGCTTCAGGAGGAAGCCCTGCACGGTGCCGTCGGCCAGGCGGTTGGTCAGTTCGCCGCAACCGCAGCCTTCCTTGGCGAGCATCTCCATGG
>Ga0222712_10005944_pt1 | contig 12178 bp, 24 predicted proteins | sample C33_657DmetaG_FD_165043 | JGI IMG/M metagenome (GOLD analysis project Ga0222712, IMG submission 165043) | Estuarine water microbial communities from San Francisco Bay, California, United States - C33_657D | ecosystem: Environmental > Aquatic > Marine > Unclassified | place: USA: California...
TGGGTTGAGTGACTACGCGGAGGCTTTCTACTGCATTAATAGATTTTTCCCTGCTGGCGATCACAGGGTAAATCTTACAGCGTTATGCGAAATATGGCTTGATCTTCATAGCGACGAACAATGCACAATAACCTGGATCGAGGTGTGATATGACTAACGAATTCTCGCCAAATTGGCTATGGGTAATGCTTGGCTTCACGATTTGCAGGGATGGGCTTAGGCGCACAATTTTTGATAGTCATGGCCATAAGGTTTGTGAGCGAGCTATGCCAAATATCGAGCAGTCTATTGCTGCTTGGTTATACTTTGGCGCTGTACTTAGTCCGCAAACAAAGGACAGTTACTTGCATAAAGAATATGTTAAGTCAATAGTTTAACTCTCACCGATAGATTATAGGAATGAAATATGAGCGAAAATTTAATAAGCTTGCGTAAAAGGGCTGCTGATTTAATTGAGGCTAATGGCGGACTTTCAAATGCCGCTAGAGCGCTTGAGATAGACAAAGCCTATCTTCATAGATTGTACAGTGGTGAGAAAGTTAATCCTGGTCCACTGATTCTGGAAAAGCTTGGCCTTAGCGAAAAGAAGGTGATGTATGTACTCAAATGATGATTGGAGGGTTTTAATACCAATTTGTGGGCTAATTATCATTGGTATTATGATTGGCTGGATTATTTTTAATTAATTTTTTGACACTTTACTCAAGTGGAGCTAATATACAAATGCGCCGGTACTTTTCGCCCGATTAGGAAAGCGCAACTCTTGTGGCGAGAGTTTTTGCGAATCTTTCAGTTAATCGAAAGAGTTTGAGTTTAGCGGTTTCTTAATTTGTGGGTTGACTGACCCGTGCGCATTTTAAGAAGGCCACCCGCTAAACCCAAGCTCTTTTTTTATGGGTTAAATTTATGAGCGGAAAAATAAATCTAAAGGTTATTAGGGGTCACGGCGAATACCGTGCATCTAAAAAAATACATTTCAATACTTGCTCGCCTTTTGTAGAAAATAAAATGGCGCAATTGGTTCATCGTCCAATTCAAATGGTTATGCATAAGTGCCTTAAAAAACCACATTTGGCGATTGGCTATGCTTGTGGTCTATCTGCATGCGGAACCGATAAATTTACCTTCCTTCATGACCTAAACGAAACCCATATAGTTTGCGAACGATGCGAAGAAAAAGCAATTAAATTTGGGTATGGAAGATCAGAAGATATTTGCGGTCACCGCGTCCATATTGGAAAAACCAAAGCTGTAATCACTTGCTGCAAGGCAGGCGCTTAATGAGCGGCTGGATTAAGTTGCATAGAAGCCTTCAGGATAGCTCAATAGCGGCTCACCCTGAGTATTTGGCTGTCTGGATACACTTGATGCTTAGGGCGCAGCATAGCGCTTCTGAGTGCGTTATTGGAAGGCAGATTGTTAAGCTTTCTGTTGGCCAATTAGTGTTCGGAAGAATCAAGTTTTCAGCTGAAATTGGGGTTACTGAGAACAAGGTGCGCGCTGCTCTTGACGTGATGAAAAGCTTAAATATGATCACCATCAAATCAATGGCAAAATTCTCAATAATATCAATAGTTAAGTGGAATGAATACCAAACAGAATCACCAGCAAATAACCACGAAACCGCCAGCACATCGCCAGCAGATCACCAGCAAGTCGCCACATACAAGAATGATAAGAATGTAAAGAATGATAAGAATATTATTATATTAGCGCAACAAGTTGCTACGCAGGACAAGCCTGCTCAAAAAACCGAATTGGATTATTCGCAATGGCCAAGCATGCCAAACGAACAAACCATGACTGATTGGCTATCAATGAGAAAACGCCTCAAGGCGCCAGTTAGCCAAACAGTGATTAACCGCTTTGCACTTGAGCTGAAGAAAGCGAAAACTTACGGATACTCTGTCGACCAATGTTTAGCTGAATGTGTTACCAGAGGGTGGAGAGGTTTTGAGACTCAATGGCTGGTTAACTCATCTCAAAACGGGCAATACAAAACGGCAGCCGAAAAAGCGGCGGATAGAAACGCAACAACTTTTGATTACGAAAAAGCGAGGGATTTTTAAATGGTTGATTACAACAAAGGTTTAATTGGTTACACGGTTAGCAATACCCAAATAACCGAAAAGACTCCACTTAACGATTACGAGCGCGACTTGGTTATTTACTTCTTTGCCAAGTTAAAACTTACTGACCCACGGTTTTACCTTCAGGCTATGCCAGATGAGAAGACCGAAAAGATCACAAAGCGAGAATTCTCAGAACACATTCGCTATTTAACCAAAGAGAAAATTGATTGCGGTTTTGCGCAGCTTCACCAGCTCATGGGTGCCAGCGATCCAGAATACAGATTCCTGACAATTCCAAAGGTAATCGGAGTTTGTACTGGGGCCGCTAACGAAGGTGTACAGGCTGGCGCATACAAGCGTTTCGAGCCATTGGCAATACCAGACATAACCTCAATGGAAAAAGCGCGTGAAGCTGGACGCAAAGAGCTTAACGGATTGCTGTCAATGTTCGACGAACCAGAACCAGTAAAAGAGATCGACAACACACTATCAAAACAACGGCTTCAAGAAGCTATGGAGAAATTGAAATGAATAAGTACATAACAAAATGGCAATATTTTTTGGTTTTATTGAAAATGGTTATTCCTCGTTATAAAGCGTTGATGGGATTCTGTCCTTATTGCAATTCAGATGCTCCGGAAGTTGATGATTGCGCTTTCTGCGATTCATGGAGTCAACACAATATTGGAAAGTTTCCTCCTCCGACAGAAAAAACAAGGGAATGGGTAAATGATCTTCAAAAAACTAAAGAAATGAAATATCAAATATTAAACGCAGTTAATAAAGCCAGAAAGGATAGATTGAAATGAACTATCACGAGCGCCTAACCCTATTTCTGATGTACGCCGATAGATATGGTTTGATTATTGTGTCAGAAAAATATAAGCCTAATGATAGTTGTAGAGAGTGGGCAAATTAAGAGGATGGAAGAATGAATAAGTACAAAGTTATATTCAATATTGAAAAGATTATCGAGTGCAACGATTCTGCAACAGCATTAAATATTGCAAAAGATGATGTGTCTCGAAGTGATTTGGGTGATTACAACGTTTACAAGCTAACTGAAGATGATTTAAAGCTGCCTCACAACATCGAGCTTATGAATAACTAACCATTTTAGACAATTAGATTATGGGTGATATGGATGAATAAAAAAAAGGTTTTGGTCGCTTGCGAATACTCAGGAGCCGTAAGGGATGCTTTCATTAAGGCAGGGCATGATGCAATAAGTTGCGACTTGTTAGAAACAGATGCGCCGGGCCCGCACCACCAAGGCGATGTAATTGAATACTTAAACCGATTTGAGGATGGTCACTTTGATTTGGTTGTGGCTCATCCTGAGTGTACGAAGCTATGTGTTTCGGGAAATAGTACATACGGTACAGGAATGCCAAAACATCATATGCGTATAGAGTCTGCGGCCTGGACAGAGATGTTTTGGGAGTTATGCAAAAAGAAAGCTAAAAAAGTTTGCTTTGAGAATCCTGTTGGAGTTCTAGCTAGGCTTACGAAAATACCAAAAGCCAGTTATGTGCAGCCTTATCAGTTTGGTCATTTGGAGCAGAAAAAAACAGGACTTCACCTACACAACCTTCCGCCACTTAAAGCTACTAACAACGTTTACGAAGAGATGATGTTGTTACCAAAGAATGTCCGTGAACGATTGCATTATCTCCCCCCAAGTAAGGATCGCTGGAAAATAAGATCGACCACCTTCAAAGGTCTTGCGGAAGCAATGGCGTCTCAATGGGGCGATTTATGAGCGAATACCAATACGATTTATTCATCCAATATCCAGGCTGGGAAGAATGGCGAGATGGTTTGGACTGGCCAGATTCTAATTCCGAATCGGTATAGCGGAATAACTTGATTGTGACCGGTCACTAAGCTAAGATTACAACAAGCTAAACGAATCGAGAAATGTAATGGCCTTAACAAGCGCAGCAAGAAAGAGAAAGAGTCGGGCTAACAAGGCTCAGCAAGGCCTAAAGCGCGTTGAAGTCTATGTGGCTAATGTGCCAGAGGCCAAAGCCGATTTAACAATGTACGTGTCATACCTAAACCAAAAATACAACATGATGAAGAAAGGAGAATAAGATGGATAATTTGAAATTAAGAGCAATATTAAATGATGCTATGTGCGCAGCAGAGCGAGGATTAGGGTCTTATAGCTGCGGTTGCGACGATCTTATCGAAATCATTAACCGAGCCATAGCTGCCGAATCAGATCGTGACGAGCTTAAAGCAAAGCTACAGCAGTTAGTGATGTACATGGCAATGATAGATAAATCTATAGAGGTTCCTGAAGTTGGCGACACATACGATTTTGTTATCGGTATGGCGCTTGAGCTAGATAAGCTTAAATCAAAGCTTGCTGAGATTGAGGCGCAAGAGCCAGATTTTTATGTTGATCCTGACGGGAAAGATTTTGAGGGATATGGTTCTTTATACAAATCAAAAGAAACAGATACATGCATCCCGGTTTGGTTAAATGCAAAGCAAGCCGAAGCCGCGAAATATGACGCGGCACAATTTATTCCTTGGTCGAAAGAGGTTGAGTTTTTTAAACCAAAACAAGATGCGCGGTTGATATTGCAAAGAATTCTTGATGAAGGTTTTACAGTTGATACCTATACAGAAATAAAAACCCTACTCGCCAAACCAAACGAACACCGCGAGCCTGTCGCCAATAATAGCGAGCCAGTTTTTTACTACCGCCCAACATCAAGCGGCGGTTATGAGGGGCCAATTCACGCAGGCTCAATTGAGAAGGTTCGTGTTGATAGCGGTGTATGGAAGCCTCTTTACGCCGAGCAAGTCACCCCCAATAAGGCAGAAGTGCCTAGCTATATAAAAATAGGCGAATGGAATTCTGAGTTTCTGCCAGCAAGCGCCGTTCAATTTGATTGCGAAATATTGAGAGGGTCTTTCCCTCATGGCTCGCCTGTGTATGTTTCACTACTCCCACCGCTAAAGGGTGAATAAAAATGTGCGCTACGAGTAAACCAAAATTGCCCGATGGCTACAAGCTTCGACACAACGCTTTAACTTGCGAGTGGAATTGGACAAAAGGAGCAGAGCAAAGCTTTAAGCATTTTTCTGAAGATTTGATCATTCGCAATGCAATAAAGCATTCGAAACTAAAGGATGAATAATATGAAATCAATCTGGCACAACTTCTGGTTCTGGTATCACACACAAATAGGGATGAGCCTTTGCTGGTCTGTAAACAAGTGGCTGCATCACTCTAACAGAGCTGAAATACACGAATTAGCGGTGAGTAACTTAAAATGACTCAAGATGATTTTATAAATTGTGCTGATCCTGTAATTAACAGCCTAAACATTGATAATTTAGCAGATGGAGTTTATGAAATTATTGTGTGCAATGTTTCTAAGGATTATGAGACTGGAATTATTGATGACTGGGATTTAAAGTTAATTCCTTTAAAAGAAGATTAAACCATGAGCCTATTCACACTATTCGAGAATCTTTACACTTCTTAACATTATACCTCTTGGCAAGACTAGTCTCTTGTTAGATTATAGCTCCATGGTGAAGCGCAGGGCTGAACCGAACAGGGGATAAAGAAAATGCAATCATCTAATTTAAACTACGACAGTTTTACAAATTTACAAGAGGGTGGAATTGGCCACATTAAAGCATCAGGCGGAACTTGGTGTGTTATGACAAAAACAGGTGAGAAAACCTATGATGGTCGCGATGTTAAAAAAGTAAAAAGTGAGCATAAATCGAAAGCAGAAGCTCAAAAAGCTGCAATTGAAAACGAATCAGTCTGTGAAATATTTAAGATGGCAAATAGCTAATCTCTAGCATCGGTGCAACATGAAAAAATCAGCAGCGCAATTAAAGAAAGAGCAGCGAGCAAACAATGTTGCTCTTGGTAGAGTTGTTAATTTCCAGCGGCAGGTAACTAAAGAAGAGGCTGAGGTAATGTCAAAAGCCTTGGCTGAATTCAGAAAGGAAACTTCAAAATGAGTATATTTAAATTGCTGGAATCGCTATACGCACGCCTGCCAGCGGTAATCAAAGCTCGCGGTAACAAGCTGGAAACTATTCGCAAGTGGATAGCATTTTACTTTAACGCTAAGCGCCGTGGTTGATATGGGCGAGTCATTTGTAGTTAACAGTGATGCGAAAGAAAAAGGATTTCAGGTTTATGCCAGCGATTTATACAAAAAGCACAAGCATGTAACCTGGACTTTTACGACTGGCGAAAAGAATAGCTGGCCAATGAAGAAAACATGGCGCATGTGGATGGCTGAAACCGCTAAGTGGATGGCCGAGAGAGGTGCAACAATGCCTCTACTGATAAATGCGGATGGCGTAGCGTACAAATCAAGGCCGTTCGATGCTAACGACGCCCACGAGCTGTTTGTTAGGCAATGGCTAGGGGTAGATGAGCACGGAAACAGATACAAGACAGCTACCGATGACAAAGGCCAAATGTTGCACATGATGGATAGGCATATTCAGTGGGCCGCCGAAAAAGGGCTAAGCCTGACCATTCCAAAATATGGCGAGTATTCAGAATTACAGAGAAAATCTAACGGGGGATAAGATGGCTACAGATTTGGAAGTTTTACAGGACATTTGCGATAGTTACGCTGATGAGATTAATCGCCTTGTTGCAAGAAATGACGCTCTAATAGCAAATGAAAGACGCTTGTTGGACAAGCTTCAAAAATATGCTGATGCTGTAAGTGAAATTCAGGTCGAAAGAGATGATATTGGCGATCCATACGTTTTCTTTAAGAAAGTTAACGGTAAGGATGAGTGGTCTAGTTGGAATGAATTCTCAGATGGGTCTGGCGATGGTAAGCCGCTTTATGAGCATCATGGGAGGATAAAATGAACCCACTCGATGCGATAGAAGCAGTCCGAGAAGCTCAAGCAAGCGCTAACCTATCGCGCAAGCCATGCTCAATCGTAAAATATCACGGAGAGCTAGCAGTGATGCTAAAGGTTAAGGCGGTTGAGCTTGGGTATGACATCATTGAGACGTGCAATCCTGTGTTGGTGAAAAATTAATGAAGCCAGTAAAGCAAAAGAAGTGCGTACAGTGCAAATATATGTTCACGCCTTCTAATTCGCTGGTAAAGGTCTGCGGCATGGCTTGCGCTCTGGACTACGGGAAGTCAGTGGTAAAGATTAAGAAGGTTAAGGCAGAGAAAGAATTCAAGAAAGAAACAGCTGCCATGAAAAAGGCTATGAATGATGTCGATAAATCGCTATGGTCGGATAAGGCGCAAAAAGCCTGCAATAAATTCATATTAGAGCGCGACAAAGGAAGGCCATGTATATCGTGCGGTAATATGAATGACGTAAAGTATGATGCAGGTCATTATATTTCTAGGGGGCACAGCGCAGCCCTTAGGTTTAACGAATTTAATATTCACCGTCAATGTTCTGCCTACTGCAACTCAGCCAATAGTGGGCAAAGCATTAGGTACAGGCAGGCGTTGGTTAAGCTTTACGGCGAAGAAAAAGTATTGTGGCTAGAAGGTCATCACGAAATGCCTAGGTATCGAGTAGAAGACTACAAGCGAATTCATGAAGAATTTACCAACAAACTAAAAGAGTTGAAAAATGTATCACATTAGACCGCACTGTCCAAAATGCAAAAGCTTCTGGCTATCTTCACTCGATAGCATTGGAATGAAGCGCTGCCTGGATTGCCATCATGAGTTTAAGATTTAATAGCGTTTACACTTCTCGATTGGCGTGTTGTTAAGAAGTAATTTTAATTAAGGGGTTCACCATGATCTGCGCAATACTAACATTTGATGAGCTTAAAAATTTAGTTCCTGATAGGCAGTCAGACTGGAGCGACGAAACAATGTGCATATGGATGGGCGGCGCTGCAAATAATGAAACCAGAAGAAGATTAAAATTATTTGTTAAAGATGACGGTTTGGCAGCAAGTTTCCAGACGCTAGGACAGTACAGAAGCGAATTGTTGAAAATATTAAACACTTAAATAACGTTGTTAAATAATGGGGAATGATATGAGTACAAAAAGTTCAGGCGGTGGCGGGGATATGAAAGGGTTCCCGTACATGAGTGATGAGCAGTGGAGCGCTATTGATTTTTTCAACCTTTACCCGTACTCACTAGAGTGCGGGACGGTGTGCGCAGGAACAGCTAGCGGTGTTGATTACACATTTCCGCATTCAGTTACAGCCACAGAAATTAGTGAAGTTCTAAAAAGAATGCCGGAAATCAGAAACACATAACGCCGAGATTTGCGGCGGCTGACATTGGTAGAAAATTGGACGACTCTTGCCCCGTCCGTAATATTGACTTGTTATGTAGGCTTCTGCCTACGGAGTAGAAAATGAAAACTAATTTAATTGAAGTAACTGTAAGCGGGCGCACCGGCTCAGGAAAAAGCGAAGTGCTTGAGGTAATAAATAACGCGCTGCGCGAACACTACGGACGCAATGCGAATATAACCGGTGAAATTTGCTTAGGCGCTGTTGCGGATGCAAAAACAACTGGGCAAACAGCAAATAAGAAAAGTACGGTTTTTGTACTTCGTGAGCAGAACGTAACTGGCGAAATTCGAGTTCACGATTGATGAAAGAAAAAAATAAACCTGCATCAAATTCCGAAAGGCAAGCAGCATACCGAGCACGAAAAGCCGCTGACAAATTGCAGGAAGTTCGCGGGATATTCGCCTAGCGGCACAAAGAGCAGAGCGAGCAGGCTGTGCGGGTTAGTAGTTGGCGCCAGTGAACGCCCACCCATTACTGCTACCGAGGGATGAAAGGCTCTCACTAAGCCCCAGCTAAACCCTGGGGCTTTTTCTATTGCGATAGACATAAACCAACATAGCATATAAAATTGCATAAACTGTTATGCGGGTTATTATCATGTACAGAAGATACTTTCTGGCGCTTCTTATCACTCTGTCCATATATTCAATTCCGTCAATGCTTTATAATGTGAGCGGACATTGGGCATGGATTGATTCCGCATTTTGGTCATGCACATATGTTGTGCTGATTTACAGATACGCAAAAACCCGTCTGATGCCCCTCATGCTCGCTGCTGAATCACTTGCTTTGTTTTCCATGATGATTGCATTCACAGAACACTATGTCGTAGAGCAAAATTGGTTCTTCTATCAAAATTATGAATCGATTATCAATGCATGCTTCGCAGCCGAATTAATCATTATTGCATCTGGAGTAATCGATGGAGGGGCAACTAAAAGAATTCAGCGTGTTTGGCACCTTCTTATTGATAGCATTTCACACCGCCGTAGCTTTGTATTTTCTGGGGAAAAGCTTGTATGAGCGATACAGAAACAGCAATTCGCGCGATAAACACCGCCGCGACGACAAAAGTAAATAGTGCCATTGCTGGTACACTTACAAACGGATCGATAGCTGGCGGCTCGGTGGCTGCGGCAAACAACCCAGAAATACTCGGAAATTACCTTTCGACCCACTATTTCGGCGTCCTTTCATATTCAGAGTTAATAGCTGTAATTGGCGCAACGTGGGTAATGATACAAATCCTTAAAACCATAGTCCCATTCATCATTAATCTAGTGAGAAACATCATGCCAAAGAAGCCGGTAAAACCCACGTCAACACAAAGCACAGAAGTAAAAGTCAAGAAGCCTACTAAAACCCCAAAAGCTCCAGCATAGAGTAAAAGCCAATGGCTAACGAGCGCTTTGTAACTATTGAAAACAGAATATTCAATGCCAACGAAGGTAGAACCACTATTACCGGTGGCGTTGAGTGGATGAGCCGAACTCTTCACACAATAGGATCAGCTAATGTTAAAGACATTTTCCTTATCCTTGATGGTTACACAAAGCCAGCTGGAACAGCCGAAACCAATCTTCCCAACGCCTTCACGATTACCGAGTGCTATGTTGAGGTGGTTGGGAATCCTCCTGCTCAAGTTTTATTTGGTGGCAGTAAGCTATCCGATCAAGGCAGACGAAACTCTAAATTGCTTGGTTACAAAGGTATATGCAGCATCAACCGCCACTGTACTTTTTGCGTTTGAGATTTAATGTTATACTAAGCTCTAACCGGTCCTGTGGATCAATCCGCCCCGAGGGCATAACATTATTGGCAGGGCTGGTAATGTCGCAGTTAGGTAGACCAACAAAGTATAAGCCTGAGTATGCTATTCAAGCTAAGAAGCTAAGCAACTTTGGTGCCACTGATAAAGAGATAGCTGAATTCTTTGAGGTTGCTGAATCAACTATTTATCTATGGAAGCTAGAACATGAAGATTTTTCGGAGTCCTTAAAGCTTGGCAAGGGTGTTGCAGACGAAAGAGTCAAGCGCGCTTTGTATCATAGGGCTCTAGGGTATTCCCATCCAGAGGACGACATTCGCGTTGTCAACCAAGAGTTAGTCATAACCCCAACAACAAAGCATTACCCTCCTGACAGCACCGCATTAATATTTTGGCTAAAGAATCGTTTGCCTGATGAGTTCAGAAACAACCCATCGCCAGATGAAGAGGATGCGCCAACACCCGTAACAATCAATGTTCGGGTTCAAGACTCGAGAAAGCCAGTTGACGATTCAACCGAGGCTTAATCTGCCCCAAGCTAAATTCATCGCCATGCCTCAGAAGTTTAGAGCGATGGTGTGTGGATTTGGTACAGGCAAAACATGGGGTGGATCTGCTGCAATCTGCAAGCATGTATGGGAATGGCCCCGTGTTAACTCTGGATACTTTGCCCCTACCTATTCTCATATTCGAGATATCTTCTACCCAACGATTGAAGAGGTTGCCTTTGATTGGGGGTTAAGGTGTGAGGTAAGGACAAGCGACAAAGAGGTACACTATTACAGCGGGAGCAAATACCGTTCAACTACCATTTGTAGGACACTCGATAATCCTGCGAATATAGTTGGGTTTAAGATTGGTCACGCACTGATAGATGAGTTTGACCTGCTGCCAATGGTTAAGGCTTTATTAGCGTGGCGCAAGATTATTGCCCGTATGCGCTACAACTTGCCAGGGCTAAAGAACGGCATTGATGTAACCACAACGCCAGAAGGATTCCGGGCAACCTATCAATTATTTGTTAAGAATATTCGTGACAACCCTGCTCTAGCTGCGAGTTATGGGATAGTCCACGGCAGCACATACGACAATGAGCTAAACCTGCCAGACGATTACATCCCATCGCTTATCGACGCTTACCCACCGCAATTGATTCAAGCCTATTTGCGTGGCATGTTTGTAAACCTGAATAGCGGGGCTGTATATCCTGAGTTCGATAGGATATTGAATCACACTGGTGAGGCATTAAAACCTCATGAGCCTTTGCACGTAGGTATGGACTTCAACGTGAATCGCATGGCAGCGGTATTGAGCGTTATCCGCGATGGGAAACCATTAAGCATTGGCGAGCTGACAAAAATACGCGATACACCTGTGATGATTACAACGCTTCAAGACAGATTCAAAGATCATCATATTACTGTGTACCCTGATGCAAGTGGGCAGGCTAGAAAGTCAGTAGGCTCAACGCAATCTGATCACACACTGTTGCGTGATGCTGGGTTTACAGTATTGGTAAACCCATCTAATCCAATGATTCGCGATAGAGTGATGAGCGTTAACTCTGCCATTTTAAATGCAGCCGGTGAGCGTAAGTGGAAAATAAATACCGATCTTTGCCCTGTTACAACCGAGCTGTTAGAGCGACAAGCTTATGATGTAAATGGCGACCCTGAAAAAGATGGCACGGAAGATCCTATTGATGCTTTGGGCTACTTCATAACGCATAGATTCCCTGTATTGCGTCGCGAAGCCTCACGCATAGCAACAAGGCTATAAACGCGATAGAATACCCAAAACACACAAGGGTTACAGCCATGCCGATAAAGACCAATGACCGTTACGATAAATTATGCGCTATCTGGCAAAAGTGCCGCGCGGTGTGTGGAGGCGATGATGATCTAAAGGCGTGGAGCGGGATATCTAAAGCGGTGCCTAAGCTGCCAAGCCAGAAAGATCAGGAATATCGAGCCATGCTAAACCGGGCTACATTGTTTGCCGCGGCAGGGCGAACGGTAGAGGGTTTGGTTGGTATGGTC
>Ga0222712_10005945_pt1 | contig 12176 bp, 19 predicted proteins | sample C33_657DmetaG_FD_165043 | JGI IMG/M metagenome (GOLD analysis project Ga0222712, IMG submission 165043) | Estuarine water microbial communities from San Francisco Bay, California, United States - C33_657D | ecosystem: Environmental > Aquatic > Marine > Unclassified | place: USA: California...
ATGTCTTCACCCTCTTTCGCTCTAACCCGAAACAGTTTGCCCAGCACGGCACTGCGGGTCAGGCCGAACTTCCTGCCTATCTCTGCTGCGCTCATACCTTCCCGGGTGTACCGCAGTAGCGCCGCAATCTTTTCTTTGGTCCAAGCTACCTTAGTCATTTTATTTTTCTTAACTTGTTAGGTTCTTCGACACCCGCGCTGGGTTTGTACGGCCAGCCCGCACTGGCTGGAGGAGACGTAGTCGGATACCGCTGACCCCACATGGCATCTATATACTCTGCTTCGCTCCTACCTTCACGAAGTTCAAGCAGGATAGCTCTAGCGTCTTTGTCGTAGTGTGCGCTCATTCTGTTTCCTTTCCTTCGCTAACAGAGATAGGACCGATCTGACATTCACGCAGCACCGCTGCGTACCCTGCGATATCCGTAGCACTATCCTGATGCTTCGGGGTCTGCACCAGACGGGCCATTTTAACCGCGATCATACACATCGCAACCTGTACGGGGGTCACCGGCAAATTAAGGCAGACGCTCCATAGAGTCGCAATACGCTCCATGTTCAGGTGCATGGGTCCGTAGCTCTCGCCACGCTCCTTGATAACCCGCGCTGCTTCTTTCAGCATTTCATGTCCGTGCTTCACTTTACGTTACCTCCCGACTTAAGAATGTCACCGGAGAATACGTAAGTACCCACGTGCTCCAGCTTGATGAATGGGTTGATGTAGATATTGCCGCCGTGCTTACGCACCAGCTCGCAGAAGTGGTAGTCCTCCGACAGCAGCGCTCCACCAGCGTCGATACTAGTAGCAAAGAACTCATGCGTCAGGGGCTTGTAGTATTCCCCGGTCTGCGGGTCTTTGTGGGTCGATACGCGATAGGTAGGTACGTGGGGCATAAGGTGTTCAAATACCCCCCGTTTGATTAGCATGAAGCCAGTACCACCATGCCGGGTTTCGAACAGCCCGTTATCATCCGTCTCGGCATCAGCGCCGCCGATCATGTTAAAGACAAACGCACCGCCATAGTCCTGCAGGTTGTCCTTGCCTTCTTTCGCGGCCTTGTTGATCTGCTTCCAGTCAACTTCCTTCTTGGGGTACAGCCCGCATACAACGTCTCTGTCTGCAGCAAGAAGGTTTAAGACTGCCGTTTCATCAAACCCAATGTCTGCGTCGATGAACATAAGGTAGTCGTAGTCCTGCTCAAGGAACACACGCGCCAGTTCGTTGCGGGCACGGGTGATGAGGCTTTCGTTCATGATGTGCGCCCAGAATACAGGCGCACCCAGCTCACGCAGCTTGGCTACCGTACGCAGAACGCCTTGCACGTAGTAACCCGTGCACATACCACCGTACATCGGTGTGGCGATCATCACGCTTGGTCTGGTTGGTTTTTGGTCGGTCATTTCTTTCTCACTACTGCTTGGTACCCAAAGTGAACCGGGAGTAACTGCTCGGCAAAGATATTCGTGAAAGCATCTACAGCCAGCTTGGGCCTGTGCAGGATGTTCTTGGGGTCGCCCCACAGGTAGTCGTCGAATACCATAACGCCATCCTTCTTCAGCAGCGGCCACGCAAGGCAAGCGTCGGTCAGTACATCAGGTGCAGTATGGGAAGCGTCGATATAGATGAAGTCGTAAATCGAGTAGTCTTCAGGGTCTTCAATAAGAAACTGGGCAAGGCGCTGTGCTGACGTACCTTTGTACTTATTCACTTCGCGGTTTTTAAACTTACCCGTTATGAGTTTTACGTTATGGTCAAAGTTCTTTTCTACTTCTCCCATATCCAGAACTTCGTGTTCTTCGCCGCCAGCCCATGTATCTATGCAGTCGATGAAGCCACCATCCTGCATCATGTTCTCTACGATCCAGACAGTGCTGCGCCCTTCGAACGAACCAAGTTCTAGGAAAGCCATACGTTCGGGAAGCAGTGGGGTTAGTTTCTCCCATAACTCCGGTGCCCAGTGAAACCAGTCTTGGGTGAACTTGTAGTCGGTCATGGTTGTCCTAGTTTCTTGTAGGGGTTGTTATTGGTTAGAGATTCTTGAACTCGGGCTAAGGCTTGGTTTTGGTAGGCTTGGGCTAAGGCTTGGGCTTGGTTAAGGTGGACTTTGGAAAACAAATCCTCCTGCTCAGTCTCTGGGTTCAGCAGTTCCTTCATCATCTCCCTGTGCGCACCGTCCAGCATTAGCTTGTTGTAAACAGGCTGTACTGCGTCCTTATCTGCCTGTGACCCGTGCTCTAGGATACGTTCTAGTACCCAACGCCATCTGCCATTGGACATTTCTTCCGGGTTAGACGCAGCGCGTCTTAGGAATAGGTCTGTTAGTGGGTGTAGTTCTTCAGTAGTCATCCCTTCCGCGCCCTCTCTATGTATTTATCTAACTGTCGCATTTGATCCTTAATGGGAAACTTACCGCTTTTACTGGAGTTGCCGGATATTACCTGCACCAGCTTCCCGTCTGCGGTGAACAGCTTGGTGTGTTTGCTGCCGTTCTCAATCCGCAGCCCCCGGCTTTGTGCGTAGTCTAGTAGTTCTCTGTATTTGTTCATCTTGGCCCCCCTACCGCTCCCTTTAGCCTGTCGCCTTCGTGGCGAAATAGGCGTTGCAAAAATCGTCATAGGTCGGGCGCGACGAACTCACAGTCATGTCGCCGTTGTCATTAAAAACCGCCGCCTCGCAACTGTTCGCGCTCAATGCGTTAGCGCCCAGAATAAGGCCCGCCACTAGAAAAAACACCACGGCCCACGCGGCTAAGAAGAAACCGATAAAATCCCAATCCATATCCATCAGCAATCTCCGTAAGTTTCGCCGCTTCCGGCTTCGCAGTTAAGAGGTAAGTCCATCGCCCAGCTTGGGCGCATCCGCATAAAGATTTCTACGTTCTCTTTTGCGGTGTTAACGTCACTTGCGGGTACGATACACGCGATAGCGTCGTGCACCGTCATGACCACCTTGTACTTCTTGGCTATCATCAGCATCTGTTCGCCAATGATAATGCGGGCCAAAGCCTGACACAGATTTTCGACCACCTTGCCGCCGTAGATACGGTTAGGCACAGTCGTCTTACCCTTCTTGGTATCGTAAACGTACTCCGTCTTGCCTTCGTTACTGTGCGTCTTCAGGTTGGGGTACTTGATATACAGCCCGTTCGGTAGGCGTATGCCTTTCTCCCCCTCCACCAACAATACGTCATTGCGGCCCAACGGGGTCGTCTGGTTGTTCGTTATAGCCTTCAGCGCATCACCAGCTTCACGCCACAACTTAGTAATGGCCGGGTAAGACTTACGGTAAGTGTCGATGATAGCCTGTGCTTCGTCTTCAGAAACCTCTACCCCAAACGCCTTCAACTGCTTGCGGAACTTGGCGGCACCCATGCCGTAGCCGCACCCAAGGATCGTGGTCTTACCCACGAACCGTTCGTCCTTGGTAACGTCTTCTTCGGCCTTGTTGTAAATCTTGGACGCCATGATCTTGTAAACGTCCTCGCCCTTCTCAAAGGCTTCGACCAAGTCCTGCTGCCCAGCCAGCCACGCCAGAGTACGCGCTTCGATCTGGCTGCTGTCACTGTCGATAAGCAGGTGGCCCTCCGGGGCTTGGATCGCATACTTGAGCGGCGACTTGCGCGGCAGGTTCTGCATATTGATCTTGTCGCTACCACCCCAGCGCCCAGTATGGGCAGCGTAATAACGCAACGGGATGGGGAGCGTGCCACGCTCGGCTATCCCTATGAACCTCTCCGTCCTTGTTTCTTCCAGCGTAGACTTTACGCCCAGCCGTGCAGCCACCAGCGCCTGTACCCGCACATCGTCGTGCTCCAGCAGCGCCTTGAAGTCTTCGTCGTTCTTGCCCAGAGCCAAAGTCTCTTTGCCCGTAGTCGGGCTGATCTTCATGGGCGGCTCAACCCCCATACCCACAAGCGCCGCAGCAAACTTGGGGTTGGACATAAGGACTTCTTCGTTAGCCGCAACAGCCAACATCAACTCACCCTTGCGCTTCTGAACCCCGAACAAATGCTCCTTCAGCATAAACTCGTTCAGTTCCAGCACCGGCTCCGAAAACATACGGATGGTAAGGTCGATAAGGCGAAGCTCAGACACAGGGAAACCGGGGGACAGTACCCCAAACAACTTATAGGTAAGCTCCGTGTCGTTCTTGCAGTAGGCAGCGTACCGGCGTAGCGCCGCCGCATCGAAGTCCAGTCTGCGCATACCCAGCGCGTTGATAACCTCGTCGCCCTTCTCACCCAGCTTGTACTGCTTAACCAGCGCAGCAAGGCTACCCCCGGAGTCAGGACCGTTAAGGGCTTTCGCCATCGACATGGTATCGGCAATTCGCTTGGGCCTGATATCGAACACCCATGACAGGATAGCCATATCAAACATGGCGTTATGGGCTACCACTACCGAATTGGCCCAATCGTACCTATCCAGAAACCGCTTAGTCTCGTCCTTCGTACCGCTGAACCATTCGGCAGGTGCGTCGTCCACCTTCACGGACACGCCGATCACTTCGAACTTAGGCGAACGGACGTACTCCTCCGTCGTTATCTTGGATAACGAAAAGTCTTTGGAGTAGTAGGTTTCGAAGTCTAGGGTAATTACTTGCATAGTGCTTTGGCCTATCACTTCTTTATGGAACGGTCATAGGCGCGAGCCAGCACGTTCAGCAACACGGCCACTTCGCCTACGGATTTCTCGTCAACCACAACCGCAACGCCGCCAGCCGCTTTGATTGCTTCGATCTCCCGGTCTTGCAGGGGTGTGGTTTTGTTGCCGTTTGCCTTGCACTCTATGGCAAGGAAGCGTCCGTTGTAGCAGCACACGATATCGGGGACGCCGCTGCGTCCCATACCAAATGTAGCGGGGAAGAAATAATATGCGCCGTGGGCCTTGAGTATCTCAACGACTTTGGCTTTAACTTTCTTTTCTGGTGTAGCGGCCATGTGCTTTCCCGTTTGTTGGTCAGCCACCCTACACCATGGCTAGACAAAGTCAAACACAAAAAAAAAGGGGCCACCCGCTAAGGTGACCCCTTGGAAAGGACCTAACAATGTTAGGTCGTGGAATGAAAGATATAGAATAGGTTCTCGTCGTAACGATAGCCGACGTTGTCTAGGAACTCTCCGTTGTCTATCAGCTTGAGCATACCCAAAGCCTGTCGCATATACGCAGGCAACGTGTTGTCCGGTGCTGTGAAGAACGCATCTTCTGAATCCGCGACGATATATTTGTCCTTGTCCCGGATCACAGTAGCGCCGCCGCTGCTGTTTACTTTCTTTTTCGCACGTTCGATGACATCTAGTTTGTGCTTTTGGTTAATGTAGTTATCAAGCACGGTAGGGTCATCCCCTCTGTTCTGCATGAAGTCTCTAACTTGCGCTTCATTAGCAAGAATAAAACTCTCCACCGCACCTAGGATACTTTTGCGTGCTTTAGTATAGTTATCACTCGCAACAGAAAGGCTTACGGTTGTGCGTGTATCTATGTCGTTTAGAACTGCCCGCACCCTCTCCTTAACTGTTTCCGGTTTGAAGTATTTACGCACGACGGTCAGGGCTTTCTTCTCGTCCTTGGTTGTTATCCTGTTTTTCCTGTTGGGGATACGCGCACCACTAACCGTAAACGCGGGGTCGCCGCGCCGATCCCCCCCAAAACTCACGCCGCCCAACCTCTCCCGGTTAGCGTAAACATCGAACGCGCAAAGAGTACCAACGTCACCGCAATGCCACTTTGTTTTAACTACGAACTTCCATGCAGGGAACTTCTTGGAGGCTTCATAGATAAGCGCCCGTAGTCTAGGGTGGATATCTACTGTCTTGGGCCACATCTGCGATTTGTCTCGCTCTTTGGCCCACAGAACATTCGGCGCACCAACCTCTACATACTCATACTTCAGATCATCTAACATTGTTAGGTCCTTACCACTTGTACTGTTTCAGGATTGCATCAACCTTGTTCTTAACGTCTGCGCGTTCTGTGGCGCTTTCCTTGATGCTCTCCATATCCGTGTTAGATATAGTGCGCTCCAAGTCCTGACGCGCACGCTCCAGTGCAGGGTCACCCGTTACGTTGAGGTGGGTAAGCACACCGCACAACTCCACCGCATTGTCGATCAGGCTGTCGTGGTAACGCTTCTTGATTTCATCGCCATCCTTGTCGGTCAGCTTGTCGCTAATGCCCAGCAGCATCTTATGCAGCCGGTCCCACGGGTCTTTCATGGCATCGGCCAGCCGGTCCTTAAAGCTGTCCTCATACCCACGACGCACCTCCTCCAGTTCCTGCGCTGGTAGGTCCAAGCGGAAGTCACCACTCTCGGGCACGGGGGCAAACACCATACGGAACCCGAACTTGCTGTAAACTTCGTCAGGCGAAGGGTAGTCAGCCGGGTCGAACAGGTTACCCAAGTAATTGTGGGAAGTCTGAACAAGCGCAGGGTAGTCAGCGATGAACTGGTTAACCATGCGGTCAAAGGCATAGCGCCGATTGTTCGCCTCCTGCTTGTAGTCTAGGAACAGGCTGGTCGGGAGCAGACGCGCCCCCTTGTCAGCCCACGGCAGGGTCTTGGTGTTATGCCACAACCGGCAAGCCGCAGCGTGATCGGCAATCTCCTTTCTCTGGCTTGTGCCAGCCATCAGGTTCTTGCGAACCTGCGCTGCGTTCTTCACGGCGTTGGCGTTGTTAGTAACGCTATCGGTTGCACCCCGGTCCAGCTTGTTAGCAGTCCAGACAGAGATGTTCAGTTCGACTAGCATGGAAGATGATGTGATACTCATGCTGTTGCTCCTTGATGTGGACCTAACAATGTTAGGTTCTAGTTGATTACTTGTACCGAAGAACGTCTACGGTCTTGTTATTGTCATTGCGCGTCGCGGAATAGTTACCAGCACCCCACAGATAGTGTGAGTATGCGTTGATATTCTGCGCCAGCGTAGGTGCGTGGAACCTATCGTATGGGACAGCCACAGCGTCACCAGCTTTCATATTCTCCATGAACGGTTTGTAGTACGCCATGGTTTCACCGCGAGCATAGCGGTTACCGGGAGCATTGGCGCTACGGCGCTTGCGCCTCTTGGGTTCATGCGCTTCCAGTTCACCGTATGTAGTGCCATCCGGCAGGATGATTTTATACTTGGCTTCCACGGCATTGAGTATATTCAACAGCTTTTCCAAGCCGTTCTTCTGGATGTTGAGGATGTGGTTCTGCGTCATGTTGATCTTCATCGTCTTTCTCCTTGGTTTACTTTTCGGGTTTCCCGGCAGCTTTTGCTACCCGGTAGTGATGATCTGTTATGAGTTTGATTTCCGTTATTGACTCAGCTTCTTCTTCATAAACATGGTACGTGTAGTTGGTCGTCTTGTTGTCACTCCCTTGGTTGTACTTGCTTTCATAGCGCTCCATGCTGTTGAGCATCTCGGCAAATTGCAGAGCCTTTGCTGGCTCCATCACATATTCCTTGTACCCAAAACGAACTACTGCCTTGGTCATATCAAACCTCCATGTGAATAGTTTTGCCTGTCGGGGCGGTTGCAGACTTATTGTTAATGACAACCCACATAATCGGCGCATCCCACGGCCCACCCCAATCGCTGCCCACGTGACCATCGGTCAGCATGATGGTGCACTCAGGGTTCAGGTTGTGCTGCTTGAGGTAGTTGGAAACGCAGCTAGGTGCAGTGCCACCGCCACCCTTGGGCTTTGTGCTTTGGATCAGACTAACAATGTTAGCCTCATCGTAAACCTCATGCGCCGCCACGCTGTGATCCCAATACAACAGGTGCAGCTTCTCGGGGTGTACGTCCTCCGCGATAGACTTAACCTCGGACAGGAACGCAGTCAGAATATCGCCGCCGATAGAACCGGACGTATCAATACCCACCACGATCTGACCCACACGCTCGCTAACCATGGACGGCATATAGATATCAGAGTGCAGGAAGCGCCTGTTCGGTTTGCGCCACGATGACGTATCCCTGCCAGCGCAGATAGACTTGACGAACTCACGCAGTTCTTCGCGCCAATCCACCTGCGGCTTGAGCAGTTCACCGATACCACGCTCCAGATCACCGTCGAAGTTCCCCGCCATCAGACCCTGACGCAGCGCACGTTCGATATCTTCCTTCAGCTTCTCACGTTCTTCCTTCGGTATCTCAGCAGCACCCTTCCAATCGTGCTCATCGAACCCCTCCCCGCCTTCACCGCGCGGACCATCACCGTCCTGCTTCTCCTTCTTCAGGATATCGAACACCTGCTTGACGTTCATACCGTTGAAGCGTGGATCATACAGACCGATCAACCTACCGTTCGCATCGCGCGGCATGGCGATCACCGTTTCGTTCGGATCAAGTTTGATAAGCATACCGTTGTTGACGTAATCACAGGCCATGTTGGTCAGTTTGGGGTCCTCTTCCCACAGCTTGCGCCATACCGTCAGGTCGCCCTTCACCTTGTGCATCACCTCATGGATCACAACGAACGCTGCTTCCTTGCGTTGAAGGCCGACCATGAACGCACGGCCATACTTTTCATCGCGGCCATTGGTACAGGCAGTTGGGAAATTATCCACCACCTCCACCTTGCCAAGCATCATAACCCCGCCCAGCGCTTTGAACTTATCATCCCGCATCAACGCGACACGCGCTGTTTTCAGCTTGCGCTCTGCGGTTTGTTCTTCCTGTTTGAATAATGGTTGCATCTTGTTGCTCTTTCTTTGGTTGGTTAGGACCTAACATTGTTAGGTGTTTTTGGTTTGGTAGTTAGTCTCTCGGCCAGCCCCACCACATGACAAGCACGCAGAACACGAAGCCGACTAGGATATATCCATTCACCATCACAGCAGGTCCTGATTTTCTTGCAGCCAGTTGGAGAAAGTCTTGTTGGTGAACACGATGTTCTGCTTGGTCTTGTCCTTGGCAGCAGTAATACAGAACACGCTCTGCCACTCAGGCTCCATGCGCTCGACATAGGTCAGCAGGGGCGTTGCGTTGTTTTTATCCAGCGCAGCCACCGCACTATAGACAAGCACAGCACACGCACCGGGCGTTGTGGGCAGCGGCGCACCCTTGGGATCACGCAGGATAACGTCACGCGCCGGGAGTTGGTCCTGATACGCTATGTAGGCTTCCATATCCTTGGCCGCAGCCTTGCCGATACAGCCAGCCATCGCAGCAGCAAGAGCATTGGAAGTGTACGCCTCGCGGTTATTCACGATACGGCTAACATTCTCCAGCGAACGACCAGTCACAAACGCATCTTGCTGGAACTTAGGGTTGAAGATGTACGGGTTGCTGTCCTGATTACCGTCCAGATAAGACGCCATGCAATGCGGGAACTGATCCACCCACGCCATCACCACGGGGCTAACATTGTTAGGTGCAGCAAAATCAGTCAGCCAGTTTTTCGCTGACGCTTTACGCACCCACAAGCGCACCTTACGGTTGTTGGTATGCGCCTTGGTATTATCGCCCAACCCGTTGCCCGACAGGTTGCCGGTCATGTAGATCAAGCTACCTTCAGGCACAGGTACATCGCCAAGCCGCGCGTTGCTGCTTTCGAGCATAGGGTGGAGCATATTCTGCACGGGTTGTGCGCCTTTGGGGAACTCGTCCATGCAGATGATGCAGGGTTTGTTAAGGTGGAAACCAAAGCGAGCGTTGGGATAGTAGCGCGTGGTTCGCGTCTCGTGGTCGATCACCGGCATGGCGATATCGCCAAGGTCCATGTTCGGCACGTCAATGAACGAAGCGTAGTAGTCAGGGAACTTTTTTCTCAGGGTGTTGAACGTATATGATTTGCCAATGCCGGGTTCGCCTACAAGTTCAAACCGCACCGTAGGGTTGGTTGCAATAAGCGTTACTGCTTCTTCAAGAGATACAGATAGGTCAAAGTTAAGCGTGGTGGTGGTCATGGTGTTGCTCCTTGGTGTGGACCTAACATTGTTAGGTGGTTTGGAAGTTGGTTTGCTTGTTGGTCAGTCGCCCGGTTGGCCGGGGTAGTCTTTTGATTATGCGTAGCATAGCATATGTGCTGTACAATGTCAAGCTAGTTTGGCACAAGGTTGGGCTAACTCTAACCTTTGATATGTGCTGACGTGTGCTGACGTGGTCTTTCATACCCACGCATACGGGTCTTTGACGATTTGCCCCGTGGTTATGGTTTGCTTGGCAAGCAGTTCGTCCTTGTGAGTACTGATGATCGCCCGCTTCAGCGCGGTGGATATGATCTTCTCTAGGTCAAGACCGGCGATGGGGCTGTAGTTAGGGTTATGGTGATCGACAAAGAACCGCCAGTATGTGTTTCTGGTGGTGAGGGAGTAGTTATACATAAGCACCTTGGACAATTCGAACGCAGCCTCCGGTTCAGGTGCGAACACACCGTCCTTGTAGTTTTCTTGGTTAGTCAGCGCGTCCAGCGTGTGCCATTGCGCCATACCCTGCCCGCGCCATGCGTCTACCTTGGATAGGCCAAGCAGGTAGTTGTAGTAGTTTTTGAATTGTTTGAGTTTCGCGTTCAGTTCCTTTCTCTTTAGTGTGTGCGTCTCAGGATACACGGGGTCAATGATCTTGTTCTCCCGGTAACCCACCGCCTCCAGCTGCATCCCGTTCTGGAAAAGAAAACACTTCCCGTCATGGTCCCGCACCCATGTGCGGCTGTGCTGTTGTGAAATGGTTGTGTTGGTTATTGCGTATATGGCAGCACGGGTTGAGACGGTGTTCGTGATCCTGCCGCCCATGTTCAGGGTGATCTTGTTATCCGGGGTGTAGGTCACTAGGTCTGTGGCGTAGAGGCGCACGATGATGCTGTCGCCGTGCTTCCTGATATTGAAGTGCTGCTTGCGGCGCTCGGCCATGGGTCGGCAGTTGGAGTTGCGTATCGGGGTGATGCTGTCGTGGTGCCGCAGCGCGGCCTCGTAGTTGTGAAGGTACTTGGTACCTCTGGTGTCTAGGCTAAAAGACATTGTATGTTGCTCCTATTCTAGTTGTTGGTAACCTAACAATGTTAGGTGGTTCTTTTGGGTTGGTCAGGACGCAGCGCGAGCCAGCACTGGCTTGTTAAACGCAGGGACGTACAGGCGTTTCTTGTACCCGTTACCGATATTGACGCAGTTGTAGTACCAGACAGCCTGAGACAGGCTACCCACGATGCGGTATTGGGTCTTATATCCACCCTTGCCCCGTCCGATCTGCACAAGGAAGTGTGTCTGGTCATGGTAGGCGATGCGCTTACCATCCAGTTCGTTGTACTTGAACTCTATGGGCGTGAAGGGTGCTTCTTTAGTGTTGCTGGTTTGGGTGTTCATTGTTCACTCCTCTTTGGGTTCAGACCTTTCAGGTCATTCAGGTCACTGACTACGAAAAAACTACTCTTGTGGCCGTTCACCACGGTCCACTTCCTCTGCTTAGCTACCCAGTCCCCGCACTCAAGGCAGACCCGATAGCCTAGTTTGTATCTTTCGGGGGCGATTGTGCCCCCGCACCCACATTCATGTCTCATCACACCCTCCGGGCTATGATCTTATCGGCACCGGTCTTGAAGTACTTGGCTGCTTTCTCGCGGGCAGTATGCGGACCCTCTGCACGGACGGTCAGGATGCGGGAACCATAATGGCAGTCGAAGCGGTACAGGGTTGGGTTGTAGGTGGCCCGCGCCTTGTAGGGGTTGTGGTAGTAGTAAGTATAGAGTTCGTTGTGGTGGTTCGACATTGGTGTGGTCTTTCTCTGACAGGGGTTAGATTTCTTCGGCTACTGCGTACTCGACGCCTTCGTAAACGACGATCCACGCGCCTTCGGGTAGGTCTTTGACATCGGCAGCGGGGTAGAGACGCAGACCCTGCTTGCGTAAGTGTTCGATCTGTTCGGCGGTAATGTGTCTTTTAGTCATTGGTTTGTTCCTCTGGTTATTACCTAACAATGTTAGGTGGTTTGGAAGTTGGTCGGTTTGGTCTGGACCTGATAAGGCTCCATTGTTTGTAGTGTAGCACACTTAGTTGACAATGTCAAGGTAGTTCCCTGATAAGTATCTGAAACTATTGTATTGTTAGAGCAAGGGGTTGGCGGGGTGCGGGTGTGATGGGCGCGGGGTATTGTTAAATGTTCAAAGTGAAAAGTGGTTTTTGAACGAAAGATTGAACAAATGTAAGTGCCCGTAAGTAAAGGATAAAAGGCTAAAAAAAAGAGGTAGTG
>Ga0222712_10005947_pt1 | contig 12175 bp, 10 predicted proteins | sample C33_657DmetaG_FD_165043 | JGI IMG/M metagenome (GOLD analysis project Ga0222712, IMG submission 165043) | Estuarine water microbial communities from San Francisco Bay, California, United States - C33_657D | ecosystem: Environmental > Aquatic > Marine > Unclassified | place: USA: California...
AAGTGCCGGAGCCAAGATTGGCGACCGGAAGATTGCCCGTAACACCCGTTGTGAGCGGAAGGCCGGTTGCGCTAGTGAGCGTACCGCTAGACGGAGTTCCAAGAGCACCGCCATTAACCACCGGCGCGCCGGCGGTGCCCACATTGACCGCCAAAGCCGTTGCAATGCCCGTGCCCAAGCCGCTGATGCCCGTGCTAATTGGAAGTCCCGTGCAGCCGGTCAGCGTTCCGCTGGCTGGCGTGCCAAGAATAGCTCCGTTGCCGAGCGTAGCGACGCCTGTGACGCCAAGCGTGCTAGAGAACGTGCCTGTCGTGGCTGCGACAGTTGATGGCGTAGTAGCTCCAAGCGTGCCGTTCAACGCACCTCCCGTAATTGTAGGACTGGTAAGCGTCTTGTTAGTCAGCGTGTCCGTCGTTGCCTTGCCTACCAACGTGTCCGTCGCATCTGGCAACGAGATCGTGCGATCAACGGTCTGCGTGCTCGATAGCATCGTGCGCGTGTTCGTCGTACCACCCGCAGCATTGAACATGAGCCGCTTCGTTGCATCCGTGCTGTCCTGCACGTTTACATATCCGCTCGCGCCTTTTCCTGCTAAATGCAGACCAACCGAAGCGTCTCCGCCTGTCGCTAAGATATGGACGGCGTTGCCTGTCGCGGCGTTCTCAATAGTGACCTCGTTTACCGCGCTGGCAATCGATGCCAGCTTCAGCGTCTCGTTGCCGCTCGCGTCATTAATTTGTGCAATGACTGGAGTCGTGATCGTCGGAGAAGTGCTTACAACAAACGTCGTACCCGTTCCAGTTTGCGAAGCGATGGAGGTCGCGTTGCCAACTGAAGTAATTACTCCGGTCAGGTTGGCGTTCGTCGCATCATTCCCATCGAGCTTCTGGATTGCCTGAAGAATGGAGTCGGTCGCGGCAACCGTTCCTGCACCGCTAACGTAGCCTGTCAGAACCTTGGCGATAACCGGGGCATTGGTAAGTGTCGTAGCGTTACCAACGCTGGTTACATCACCCGTAAGATTAGCGTTGGTAACTACAGTCGCAGCATTACCAACTGACGTAACACCCCCGGTCAGGTTGGCATTGGTAATAACGGTCGCCGCATTCCCCACGCTCGTTACGCCGCCTGTGAGATTGGCGTTCGTCACTACGGTTGCCGCAAAAGATCCGGTGCCTGAACCAGTCACGCCACCAGTCAGCGTGATCGTCTGGTCGCCAGTATTGGTGCCGCTAAGATTTGAACCTGTAACCGCTCCGGTTGCAGCTACGCTCGTCGGCGTGATTGCTCCAAGAGTCAGACTGATAGCTGGAGTCGTGGTTGATGTAGCAACTGTTCCAGAAACTCCGTTTGCCGTAGTTACTGAAACACTCGTTACTGTTCCGGCTCCTGCGGATACCCATGAAGTGTTTGTGCCGTCACTCTGAAGATTCTTGCCGCTCGCGCCTGTCTGAGAAGGGAGCAAAGCATTGATTGCAGCATTGGCCGTGATCTGTCCGGTTCCGCCTTTAGCAATCGTTACGGTATCCGAAAGAGTCGAGCCAGCCGCCGTCACCGTGATTGCAGCCGTCCCATCAAAACTCACTCCATTGATTGCTCGTGCCGTTTGCAGAGCAGTAGCGGTTGCGGCATTTCCGGTCGTAGAACCAGACGACCCGCTCGCATTGCCAGTGAGATTTGCCGTGATCGTTCCAGCTGTAAAATTCCCAGAGGCATCTCGTGCAACAATAGCAGATGCAGTATTTGCAGATGCAGCAGTCGTTGCTGAATTGGAGACCTTTGAAGCCGTCGAGATTGTTGCGAGCTTTGTGTCAACAATAGCTGCTGATGCGCTTACATCTGCGTTCACAATACTCGTCGCCAGATTGAGTTTAGAATATGCAATCGCTGCGCTTGCGCTAACATCTGCGTTTACGATTACACCAGTTCCAATCGCAGTAACAAACGAACCAGTCCCGGTTCCAGTCACGTCTCCAGTCAGAGTAATCGTTTGATTGCCTGTATTCGTTCCGCTTAGATTACTTCCGGTGACAGTTCCGGTCGCGGCTACGCTCGTGGGAGTAATAGCACCCAGCGTCAGAGAGATAGCCGGGGTGGTCGTTGCAGTTGCAACGGTTCCGCTTACGCCATTTGCAGTCGTAACGGAAACAGAGGTAACGGTTCCTGTGCCAGCATCGGTGTTGTCCACCTTCTGCCAAGCGGTGCCGTTAAAAATTGCCCAATCGCTGACCTTCCAATCAGTGATGCCGTCTAGATTAGTGGACCCATCGGTGCTGACAACATAGTAATAGCCTTTGGTGCCAGTAGCACTAGCCAAAGATGGAACATTCGTTGAAGCGTTCCACGTCCCTTGATATACAACTCCGCCATACGTCGAAAGCGTAATCGTTCCAGCTCCGTTTGTAATTACAACACCGTCTCCAGCAGTAAGAGTGTGCGGAACATAACCGACTCCATTTCCAATCAGGACTTCGCCATTTGATGGAATTGGAACAATGTCAGTTAGTGCTGTAATTCCACCACCAGAAGCACCGCCGCCTCGCGCAGCAGAAAGAGTCCAAAATGCAGAAGTCCGCGAAGGTTTTTGATTCGTGCGCTCGTTCGCAACATACGAATCTCCGTTGTATGAGACTAGATCAAGACGCTCATAGGTCTCATCTGGATGCCATTTGCCTTTTGGATTAAATGACTTCGGAGTTTCAAACTCCTTTCTAAGTTTATCAATCTCACCAGCACGAGGAAAGCGTGCAAATTTTTCTTCAACCAACTTTTGAACTTGGTCGGGAACTTCAATTCCAATGCGGTCACCGGCTTCGGTAATTTTCTTTTCAGCAATCTTCTCTAAATCAATAACTTTTTCTTTGTAGAGCGTGATTGCGGAGTATTTAGCAGAAGCACTAGCCTCAAGCTCATCGCAAAGCGTTTCAATTTTTGATTGCAGCAAATCACCAAGTTTTGCGCTTTCGTCTTTTGTTTTAGCTTCAAGAAAATTTACCAGTTCATCTCTTAGAACTGGTTCAATTTGTTCGATGTTCTTTTCAATTTCAATCGAAAGGTGCGTGCGAAGTTCAGGCAGCGCTTCAATCAGCTTTTTAAGTTCGCTGCGTTGAACCATTGCCAGTTCAACCAAATTGTCGATTTGCGTCTGTGTCTGTATCATTTTATTTGATTTCGGATTCGATAGGACATGGCAATTCTTTCTTTCCAAAGAGGATTTCATTTATCAGAGATCCGCTGCGATTCATTTCGCTTGGTCCTGATTTAGAATTAAGCCTTTCGACAATGGCCGTAGCCCAAGAACGTCCTTCATCTCCGCCCCAGCCCATCCAAGCCTGCCATCCTTTACCCTGCTCGCTCCACGTCTCTCCCTTTTTGTCTACCTCGTGGCGATCAAAGTATGCTTTCATCCGACGAACGGTGTCCTCAGAAAGATTACGCCTGTTCATAAGATCTCGCGCCCGAGCAAGTCCAACGCTAGTCATTCCACGTTGCGACGGCGGTTTTTTGTCACGAACTTCTAAAGCACGCTTTGCATTGTTAGCAATCGCTGCAGTTGGAACGTAAGTGTTCGTCTCAAAATCAATCGTAATCAGATTAGCTTCGTTCTGAGTAATGTCTTCAGAAGGAGTTTTTGAATTAGCCTGATCTGGAAGACTAGGAGCAGATTGACCTCGGCTTGCGGCTTGAGCATCTGCCGCTGCAATTCCTACCGACTCACCGGCTGCACTTGCAGCTGATGGATTAGAAGGAAGCTGATTCGTTGTGAGACGAATTGCCGTTTCTGGAACACCATACTTTGTCGAAAGTTCTTTAATGAAATTAGCTTCAATCGCAATCTGCTCAAGACGACCAAATGCGTCCGTTCCATCTTCAGCCGCAATTTCTTGCAGCGACCGCGCACCTTGACGGTTCTCGTTCATGTTTGCCGCAGACTCACGACCGATATCAATCGAGAGTTTAGCTGGGAAACGCCACTCGCCACGAGTCGCTCGTTTGAGTGCCTGAACCATCGTCTCACCAGTCTGCATTGGTGGAGGAGCAATTTCCTCACGAGCGATAGCATCGAGGATTACAGCGTTCTTAATTGGGTCGAGAACCTTGTCCTGCAAGATTCCTTGCTGCCTCGTAAAGACGCGATCAGCAGCGGCAAACTCAGCGCGGACACTTGGTCCCTTATAGTCCTGCGTGCCGAATAGAACTCCTTCTGGAACGCCGACGCCAATTGCAATCTCGTGCATCAGATGTTGCACGAATCCCTCGAAGGCTGCACTCGGGCGCGACGGCATGACCTCAACTTTGTCCGACGTTCCAAAGTAACGAATTGCTCCGATCTCAGAAAACTCGTTTGCCTGAGATTGACCATTAGGAGTCGTTTGCACTGGAGATGGCGTAAATAGATTTCTTGGATTTGCCGACTGCCTATCGTTAAACACTAACGCAGCTTGCTGTGAAGCAAATCGCACACCTGCCTTCTCCGCCTCTAGGATCTCATGAAGCATCCGAGCAGTCTTAATTGCAGCATGAAAATCAGTGATGCCACGATATTGATCGATCCGAAAAGGATCAAAATAGTGGCAGAACTGAGACGCTTGAATGTCCTCTGGATCAAAATATACGCCTTCACGAGTTACTCGGTAGATTCTGTATGCGGTTGGTTTTCCAAAGTCATCAACGACAATGCCCTGAAAGTAATTGTTACTCTCGGCTCCAATAGCGTTTGGATTTCCGATGCGCGTCGCTGGGATGAGTTGAATCTTCAGATCATCATCGGAACGACGAATTGCAAAGCCACAGTCTCCATCAACGGGACGTTCTTCTGCTGCAATCTGAACTAGCTTCTTAAATGTATGGCGACCGCTTACGTCACAGTTTTTGCACCACTCGTGGAAGTATTCAGAAACAAGAAGGTTGTAATCTCGATCACCAGTCGTCGGAGAATACTCGTTTGGAGTTAGATAATTGCCAAACTTGCGCGATACTTCCCGTGCCATCGGACTGTTCTCTACAAGATCACGCGCTTCCCACATCATTACGATGCGACTTCGGCTAGTTTGCGTCGATTCGCTTGGCTGACCGTAGGTCTTCGGAGCATACATCCGATTTGACTGCGACGCATTATATGAAAATAGAGCCGTCTGAACACGCGCCTCCATTCGCTTCAATGCCCATTCAGGAGAGACCGTTTCAAGAGCCTTCTCAAACCAAGGACGTTGCGAAAGAACTTGGGACGGGTCGAATGTTTGCATATCAGTTACCATTAAAGCTGACAAAAGTCACCGAGCGAGGATCATTATTGGCATCCTCAATAGCCCACTGGATCTGTCCAAGCATTTGATTTAGCGAGGAAAGATCAGCGCGATTAACGCTTTTGCCATTAAGCGAGTACGACTGATTCATCAAGACTGCTTGAACTGCGTCAAGCACCTTTGTTTTTAGGGTCGCTAAAGTAGCGGCGTCAATTCCGAGAAACGGGTTGTCGAGTGCCATCCATAATTGGCGAAACGTCAAAAGCTACTTAACCACAGGTGGAACATAGCGAATAATGCCTGCTATCGTAGCCATGCAAAGCATCATAGAAGATGTATCAAGACCGTGGTTTGGAGCATTGTTTTTTACCTCGCGCCACTCCCAAACTCCGGTTCGGACTTCGACCTTCGACTCGCCCTTAATCTGCTCAACGTACAATGGATTAACATCATCGGGCAATTCCCATTTTAAATCACCTTTTTGCTCAAGCGCGATTGATAAAACGTCCTTAAAATAGTCGCCCGAGAAGTCGTAATAATATACGTCACCGCCTCGATAGTCGCTGATCCTTGGTTCTGAATAGGGAAAATTGATTAGCGAATTCGTGTGCTCATCTCGCATCGTCCATGTTTTCCGACCGTATCCTCTCATTCCGCGCCAGCCAAATTCAGCGCAGTCTCGATCTACGTCGCTTGGACGAAAGCCTCGATCTTGGCAAACGCAAGCATCCGCGACCTTATATCTGAGTTGCAACTGCCGCAGTTGGTCCCGTGTTTCAATGCGTCCAAAGTGCAGTTGCCTATATCGCGGACCAGTCTGAGACGAAAACGCCCCGATCTCGACCCACCAGTGATCCTGTTGCCTGTCGATTGCCATGAATCGAACAACTTCGTCTTGGATTGATTCGCCGTTTGCAAAGTCCGAATATTTATAATCAGCGGATTTGACGAACAAGTTCATCGTCTTTTTCTCTACGATCCAAGGACGAGCTTCTCGCTTTGTCCTAAACTCAATCTTCATCTTGTCGTCACCCTGCCTGATCCAATGATTCTCGGCAGCACAAAACTCTTCCACGAGAAGGTGCATCGGTCGAGTTACGAGTGCCTCAATGCGATAACTCCTAAGCTCTTCCGGTGCATCTGGATTCTGGGCAATGAATCTTCCGGTCCGCTTCCACGATTCTCTGGTCGCGTCAGTATCAGGTGACTCGTGACCGCAATGCTGGCAGCGGAAGCGGCACGAGGAGATAGCCTTTGCCGTGTTCCATGTCTCGTCGTCACGCTGCGCTGCACGGTCCCAGACTACGCCGCCTCGAATTGCTCCTTCCTCGGTTGGCGTATGCGAGAAAGCAACTGGATGAATCTTACGGCACGACGGACATTCAGCGCACCATTCAGCCTGATGCCCTGAGCGGAATGAGGTGTCCTCGACATTGCCTGTCTCAAGATCCATGATCGCTGCCTGTGAGACATTGTAGATCTTCGAGCGTCCGACTTCCTCGAAGCGACTCACGCGAGCGATTGCATGACCGTAAATCTCCTGCCACTTCGGTAGCCAGATCTCGTCGTTTACCTTGTATCGGATTGACTGAGATTGCTGTGTCGAAAGATTTGCAGGGTTTAGCGTAAGAAAGAATCCGCCGAAATAAATCTCCGTCGTTGTCCTATGCGGACCGGGGCGAGGCAGCATGGCAGCGACCGGCTTGCACCGCTCTAGAATAGGATTCAGACGAGACTTCGCGTGCCGGTCGATCATCTCGTCTGTCTGCATTGTCCACGAGATTGGACCGGGATCGTTTGCTATGATCCACGGAATCCAAATATCGGCAACCAGAGTTCCGCCAATCTGAACAGCCTTCCGACAATGCACTCGTCGCACTAAAGGATTCTGAAGATCCTCAAAAATCGGAATCAGCCACGGGCTGATCTTTACGTTGAATGGTCCCGGCGTTGCGTACGAATCTGGAAGAACGATATTCCGACGCGCCCAATCATAGATCGGAGATCTATCCGGTGACGGCAGGACAACTTTCGACAATAGTTTTGCCTCGGGCATCATTCTTCGGACGACCACCTTTGCGACCGTTATGCCTTGAGGCAATAGCTTTCGCGGAACTCTTTGCGAGTCCTCCAAGTCGTCCAAGCTGCACTGCAAATTGATTTTTTAACTTCATGTTGTTTTGAAATTGGCTGAACAAACTACCACCCCGCTTTCGAGGTGGTAGGTAGTTCGGTCAGTTCAGTTGAATTAGAAGATCCGCTGCCCGCTTCTGCAGATCCATCCGAGCGTCGATGAAGTCGAAGTCTCGCGCGTATGCCGTGAATCCCTGCATGAGATCCCAGACGGTCTCGCATTTGCCTTCTTCTTTGTTAGCGACTGCGATTGCTTCGCGAATCTCCGACTTGTTGAACTTGAACTGCTTGATCCACGAATCAAAAGCGTCGCCTGAAGGCAGCGTGGTGTGCATTGCCTTCCTGATCGTGGACTCTTCCTCGGCTACCGAACTATTGACGTACTGCATCAGAGCTGGCATTGCCTGAGCGTCGAACCGATCTGGACCGTTCTTGCTGTGCCGAATCACGAGGTTCTTCACGTTCTGCGCGCCCCAGACGATGTGGTTGCCGCAAACCTCGTTGAACAGGAACGTCGTCAGGCCGAACGTCTTGGCTCCGACCTCGGAGTTCCAGACGAAGAATCCTCGATTGAGCTTTGCCCGAGGTCCAACATCCAGCCTACTTCCACCGTCGATCATGAACATGAACACGTCGCGGTCGCTGGCGTACAGACCGCTTGGCTCCGTCGAGCCGGTCGTAAAGTTGTATGCCTTCGGGTTAAAGAACTTCCCGTCGGACTTCTCAACCAAGTTCTCGACTGCGCTGACGCAATCAGCGTCCCAGATCCGTCCGTAGGTCTGACTTGTTACCGCTTGCAGCGTGTTGAATCCATCGCCCTCGGACTGAATCGTCATGAATTTCGCCTGCTCGCGGGGCGAGCGGCTCAGACCGTCGTTGATGCATTTTACCGCGAGGTCGGTTGGCAGGCTGCGGAGATAATCCGCTGGCGCACTGATAGAGCGTGCAAGCTGCCCAAAAGCCCAGTGGCTAGGCTCGCAGGGCGAGATGCCCGAGTTGAGGACAATGGTGTCGTCTGCGACTTCGGCGTGGATAGACGAAACGTCAATATCAACCGAGCGAGACTTAAACCGGCGACTGGAAACAGCGGACTTGAGATCCGCGAGGGTGGTGTATCGTTGATCGGCTGGGCGCGTAGCCCACTGCCGGGATGCTGTCATTATGTTAGTGCTCATGTTGTGTGTTATGGAAATGCCTTATTTGGCGATTCCGTGTGGATCTCGTTTGCCCCAAGATCCAATCGGAATGGTCATTAGACTCTGATTACTGGCTAATCTCCATCAAATACTCCTCGTCGCGCTCGTAGTCACTGGATCGGGCGTCGTGCAGGAAAAACTCCAGCCGGTCGCTAGCATCCGATGCCTCCTCCGTCAGCCGGCCCACATAGTTGTTGCCGTTCCACTGCTCGGACATTCCGGAGTAAATCTCCCCGAGCATCTCGGCGATATCATCGTGCAGCTGCTCGTACCCTCGAGCGGTGAGGTCATTCGGGATGGACCAGCGCCGCGCGGTCCTGTGATAGATGTCACAGGAGATGCCGTTGCCGATTTCGGCGTTGGTGTAATACCAAACCCGGCCATCGGCGGTCAATTTGACGTAGGCATTTTGCGAGTTGGATTGGCCGGAATACTGGAGCAGCAGGGGGGCGGGGCCAGTGAGCGTGTCTAGGTTAGTGATCATGTGTCTGATTTATCGTTTGGGATTAACTGAACAGGCCAGCCACCCCGCGAGGGAGTAGCTGAATGTTGAGTCAGGCGGCGAGGGTTTCCCATGAAGCCTTGTTAAGCGCCCGCGTGTCCCACGATGGGACGAACTTGCAGACCGTTACAAACCCGCTGGACGTGCGCTTGACGGAGCGAACAACCACGCCACACCCGGCAGATCCGCAGACGTACTGGTAAATCTTGCGCTTTATAACCTCCAAGCTGGACGATGAAAAGACGCATCCAAGGATTTCGGTGTGAGTCTTGCGGTTGATGCCAAGCATGGAAACGCTGTAAGCGGCATAATGGCTGATGTAGCGGTGGGTTTTCATTTTGTGGTGGGTTGGGTTGGGATCAACTGAACAAGCCAGCCGCCCCGTGAGGAGAGGCTGGGTGTTGAGTCAGGCGGTTTTATCGGCGAAAGCGATTTGCACGCCAAACTCGGAGAGGCAAAACATGTCGCACTCGTCGTCGTGGGAACCCAACCCTTTGTTGGTCAGGCTGGTCAAGAGTCCACCGGCAGCCTGCCGGCGCGTTTTTTTCGCATCGTGCTCGGGGAAGAGATCCATCGCCTCGTCGATTCCGGCGTTGCTGTAGTTGTCTCCGAGCTGCTCTTCGATGGTGTCATAGTTCAAGCAGAGATGCAGAAACTGAATTTCTTTTTCAGTCAGATTGATAAAAGCAGGGGCAGCGTTCATGTTTTAGTTTTATTTGTTGTTGTACTTTCTACTCTCCCATCAAAACCTAACCGCTTGGCTTTGTGAAGCACAAAATGAGCATGACAAAGCACCGTTACCTAAGTAGCGGTGCATCAACGACTTACGGTAGATTTTTGTTTCGCTAAATCTGCCGAGAATTACTTTCTTGGGAGTGATTCCGACGGATCTATCTCCGGCAGCGACTGCTCGCGGAACGTCGCGATGTTCCCGTTAATCACCTCTCGGATCTCGTCGAGCATGATTCCTCCCTCGACGTTCACCTCGGCGGCGTTCTTTCCAATCACTCGCTGGCCTAGCTCGACCTCCAGCTTCAGGCGCAGGAGCAGATCGAGCTTCTGGCCGAGGAGCGACAGGGCGGATTCAACAATTTCGCGGTCGATGACTTCGGCGTCCTCCTTGCGATTCTTGGAACGAGCGAGAGCGATCTGCTCGCGCATCAGCTCAGCCTTTAGGTCCGACAGATTCTTCGTCGCCGTGTCTTTGCCGATCAGATTGTCGGTGCAGAATTGCTGCCACGCAAACAGGTTCTCGCGCTTGCCGTCATCGTGCCGCTTCGGTGCATCTGGGAAGCGGGAACGCGCTTCGTAAATGGATTTGCGGGCGAGTCCTAGTTCCTTCGCGAGCGCGGTGAGATCCTTTACCCAGCCGTCGGAATTCTCAGATTGAAATTCCTCCAGTGCTTTGCGCTCGGAGGTGGTGAGTGTTTTACCGGCTTTCAGCTTCGACGCGATGTTCGAGACATTGCGGCGGGCGAGGATTTCGGAAGGTGATTGCTCTCGGTCTGTCATATTGGTTGCAGCCACTGGTCAATCACAGCCCGCGCGACTTGCTCGGTCATCTTCGGCGGCACGCTCATGCCGATCATGTATTTGCCAATCTTGTCAGTCTTTGCGTGATAGTCGTCGGGGAAGCTACCGAGGCGTTTCCATTCTCTAAAGGTCAGATGCCTAGGTTGAGAATAATGACTGAAGCAATTATGTGAGGCAGTCAGAGTTCCTGAAGGATCTTCTTTCGGTATTCGGTAACAGTTGAACCAGCTTCTTTTTCCAGTTAGTTTCTCAACTCCCTCAGAAAGAGAGTTGCCCGGGCTAGTCAGTTTCCAATACTTTGTCTCTAAATCAGAGGATTTTGTGTCCTTATTTTCTGCATCTGTCAAAGTTTGCAAGTCCTCTGTCGCCTCGCCTGCTGAGATCCACCGATGCGTCGGCGCGAGCTTTAGCGGTTGCGCTTTAATGTCATCACGGATCGCTACGAAAAACACGCGCTCGCGACGCTGCGGCACTCCGCAGTCTGCGCCGTTCAATAGGAAAAGCTGTGGTCGGTAACCGATTTCACGAAAGCGGGATATGACCATCTTCGTGTATCCTTTCGCGTTGCCGAGGATCATGCCTTTGACGTTCTCAGCGATAGCAACGCGCGGCTTGAGCCGTTTGACGAGGTCAAGGTAATCAAAGAACAAATCAGAAAGCACTTGCTTAGCCTGACCTTCGCGGAAGTGCTTGTCTTTGCCCCATGCTTTTTCGCGACTTCCTGCCATGCTAAATGTTGAGCAAGGTGGCGAGCCATCAAGAATGTCTAACTTGAAAAGCTCCGGCGATAGCTCTGCGGTCAGCAAGTCGCGTATTGGGCAAAGATAGTAGAGCGGAGGATTTAGGTTCCGCTTGTAGTGCCACGCCATCTCAGGGTCAATGTCATTTGCCGCAATGATGCTGCACCCAGCTTTCTTGTAGCCCATCGAAGATCCGCCGCCGCAGGCAAAGGTAGACATGACTTTGATTCCGTTCTGCGGAACGTCTTTTAAGTCTGCAAGCATCCATGCGCAATCTGGCTTCACGTGCTTCCTTTTGGATCAAATTCAAATCCGCACTTAGGGCAACGGCACTCCATTTCTATCGCGTCGGTGTCAATTTCTTCAGCGGAAGATTCTGGTGCAGCCGTAGTCTCTTCAGTTATTGGTTCAAAACCTACATCAACCAATTCAAAGCCCTCGTCCTGCAAAGATCGCAGCACCGCGTTCAGCTTGTCCTCCTCCCACTCGGCCAACTCCGCCGTCCGGTTGTCCGCAATAGCAAACGCCGTTGCCTCAACTCCAGCAAGTTCGGTTCGCACAATCTGAATATCCGTCCAGCCAAGTTCTTGAGCTGCTGTCAGTGTTCCGTTTCCCGCAATGACGATGCCCTTAGCGTCCACTACAATTGGCTTTTGCTGACCAAACTTACGCAGCGATGCTTTAATTGCTTCAAGATTCTTTTTGCTATGCTTGCGAACATTCGATGGATCAAGCGACAGACTGGAAATTAAAAGTTTCTCGATTTTCATATGTTACTTTGTCAAAAATAGTTGGTCGTGTTTTTTCGCGCTAGGTCTCAAAACC
>Ga0222712_10005948_pt1 | contig 12174 bp, 4 predicted proteins | sample C33_657DmetaG_FD_165043 | JGI IMG/M metagenome (GOLD analysis project Ga0222712, IMG submission 165043) | Estuarine water microbial communities from San Francisco Bay, California, United States - C33_657D | ecosystem: Environmental > Aquatic > Marine > Unclassified | place: USA: California...
TTATGATACTAATTTATTAAATGATAATTATGATCTCCTCGCGCAGCAACTAAAAAGTTTTTTAAAGATTAATGGCATGGTTTTCTTAGTTAACCCAGGTAAGTGGGCCAACGGTCTTGGCGAGTGCTTGTCTAGAAGATTAGATGTTGAAAAAGAAATAAGAAGATACTCTATGTTTAGAGACGAGGATATATTAGTCTATGAAAATATTTGATTGTTTTACTTATTATAATGAACAAGATATCCTTCGAGTTAGATTTGAAGAGCTAGGTGATATCGTAGATCACTTCGTTATAGTTGAAGCTTCAGAAACATTTACCGGAAAAGCAAAGCCATTTTATTTAGATCAACTTCCTGATTGGGCTAAGAAATGGGAGCATAAGATAATTAGAATCAAAATACATTTTAATTCTCCTAACTTAGACATGTTAAAAGACGCTTGGGAAAAAGAACACTATCAGCGTAACGCAATTAAGTTTGGCCTAACAGAGGCTCAGCCAGAAGATATTGTTATCATTTCTGACGCAGATGAAATAGTTAAATCTTCTATAATTAAACAAGCTAAAACATTTGACACTCCAGCTAGATTAGATGTCAAGCAATACTTCTGGAATTATCATTGGCAAGCCCCCGATCATTGTAACCAAGGGGCAAGACCTGTTATAGCTAGAGTTAAAGATTTAGATGAATACTCTTGTCAACAGCTCAGATCGGCACCTTGGTATACTATCCCTGACGCTGGTTGGCATTTCTCATTTTTTACTGAAGTTGAAAATGTTAAAAATAAAATAGAGTCTTTTGCTCATACAGAATATGACGCAGAAGAATATAAAAACGACGTAGAAATTATGCGTAGAATTAATGAGGGGATTGATCCATTTGACAGATTCCCCCTAAAGTATTATGAGATAGACAATACCTATCCAGACTGGGTCTATAAAAATTATAGATAGAAGTCCAACAATTGGTTACTATTTAGGTATACCAAATTAAATTAAGGTTTATTATTTATGGGCGCAGGAAAATCTTCTATATCTGGATATCCTATACAAAACTTTAAACTGCCTGATATTAACACAGCTTCAGGGTCTGAGTATGATGTCAATGGTGGAGTATTAAGTAGAGACGGCAGTTATGCTTGCAGAAATTTAATTGATTTTCCTTTGAGTTTTGAAAAAAATGGCAAATTAGATCAATATCAATTTATTAACATACCAAATTATTTAAGATATAATATGTGGTCGGTAGCATCACAGATGTGGCTCGAATTACGTAGAGCCTCACCGAAGTATACTCCAATTAAAAATAGTGGTATACAAGAGTTAAAAAAGATGAGCAAAGATATTTCATGGGGTGGATTAGAAGATACCTCTATAGGAAGAGTATCAAACTACCATCCTTTCGACTTTCAAGAGCAAGCATTTTTAATAGCTCATCAAAAGGGCAAATCATCTAATACATATAGTGCTCCAGCAATTCCCTATCCCCCTATTGGAGTTAATGCAAAGTCAAATATAAAGGCAATGGTAAGAACTAATGATTCTTTAACAATTAATTTATATCGGTCCTCTTCCTGTAAAAGTAGGAGATATTATAACTATAAACTTACCAGTAGATAGCAAAGGTAAGCAGATAGATCTAGGTGATAATATTGAGTACATCAATAGTATTTTTAATGTTCGATCCTATAGTGCAGTTAAAGGAGCCTACGTGATGAGAGTTGCTGTTCCATCTCTTCCTGATTATGATTGGTTAGATACAACTAGAACAGATCGCTATCCGATAAAAACCTTAAATAAAATTTTTAATATAAAAAGCAATTCAGCTTTTGTTGAATTAAGAAGCACAGAATTTTATTATCGTAAAAAATCTTTTTCAGGCCTAACATACATCCCATATCCTGGGCGTTCTATTTTTGGAACTGGTTTAGTTACAACATTGTTTAATACTACTGAAGGAACTGTTCCTCCAGATTCTTATATGAACTGGCTAAAAACAAATGCAGACTATTATGGCTTTGCTTGGACAGATAAATTAGTTGGAGACCCGCGCTTTCCATATGTTCTACATTATTACAAAGGTCTTGAAAGACCACAATTTTTAATTGACAAATTTAAAAACACACCAAATCCATCGCTTCCTCCGATTGGAAGCGTAGATAATCCTAGCGTTATCCCAATTCCAGGTCCAGGAACCGTAACTCCAACAACATTGCCACCTAGGGGATCAATTGAAATAACTGTTGGATCAGGATTACAAGCGGATATTAAATCACTTAAATTAGTAGATGGAACTTATATTAATATAGCAAATTTTCTTTACGCTCGCATACCCGGACAAGAACTTATGGCATGTTTGTCCAGAATATTTCCAAGAGACATTATGATAAATGGAACAACGAGTGTTATACCTGGATTGGAATCAGAAACATGGTATTGGATGGGTGAATTAATAATTCCATCTTTTGCACAACTGCTCAGTGACTACTTTGTCGTACCCAGCCCTGATGAGGTAGGTAGGACTACAGCAGTTGCGGGTTTTTTGTCTTCAGCAATAGATAGAACGGTTTGGCATTATCCACCTAGCGATACTACTTCGGTTGATGATATTATTCCTGATAATAATTTTATGGGACCACCTAAAAAAGCTATACTTTCAAAGTATGGAACATTTTCCTACGATGTAAATTATCAATCTGATGGTGTTATGGATTATTTAAAATACACTACAATATGTTACTTAACTGGACATAAACAATCAGCTGTAGATTTAAGAAATATTATATTAAAGATATCTAGAAACAAAAATATAAAAATAGATTTAACTGAAGTGCTTCCTGGAAAAATTTCTAAAAAATATAAAGTTGGTTTTTATGCAGAAAGATTGCCAGCAACTATAAAAGATGATGTAACTTATAACTCTATGGTTCGTGGTGCAACTTATTATAAACCTTATGGAACTGAACTAAATAATTTAAATTATCTATATAACGTGCAAATTGATACATCTAAGCCGTTGGGAACTGCACCCAAAACAGACGGAAGGATACCAATTGGTCTTAAACCATGGCAAGTATTTAAGTTTAGAGATGCACTTCCAGATGGCGCTCTTAAAAGAAATGCAAGAGATTACTATAATGAATTAGGTCCAGAGGTATTTCTTGGGGATATATCGGGACGTCCAATAAATGCTCCCTACACATATTCTTTAGATGATTATGAAGTTTATCTAAAAGAAGCTGAACCAGGCGATCCTGTTTTTCGTGGAAAATATAAAGTTGGTCAAGAGCCATTCTCTATTATAAAAGATGGTAAAAAACATTGGATTAGGATTAATAAGCTTTTATCTTATAGATCAAAAAGTCATGGTCCATCTCCTTTAATTATCATTTTGGGGCGAGATTGGGATGGCGCTGTAGAGTCAGATCTAAATGGTGTTATTCCTAAATTTCCAAATAAAATATATCCTGGAACTAATATAACAAGACCAGATAATCCAAAATATAATCCTCCTAATCCAAATGCGCCTAAGGGTCCATCTATTATTGTTCCTCCTCCTACTGTTAAGCCATCAACTACTACTACTCCATCTACAACTAACCCATCTACGACTGCGCCTTCTAGGCCTATTGTTGTCAGTCCTAAACCAAGGCCTGATGATCCAAAATACAATCCTCCTTCAATAATACCTAAGCCAGTTCCAGTTTCAAATCCAATACCATTAATACTTGGAGACAGTATCGCTTTGGGTATAGCAAATCTTTATGAAAATAGAACAGGAAATGAATCAAACAATATAGTTCCAAACATTTTTTCTGAAGTAAGTGACAATGACCCAACTAAATGGAATGGTAAATTTCAAAGACAGGGAGAAAACTTACAAGCTGTTTTTAATAGAATGACTAAAGCTTTAGCTTATTTAAATACTAAAAATCAAGCTAGGAATAGAATAGTTTGGCTATCAACAGGAACTGCAAATTCTATTGGGCAAACTTATGCCTCTACTCAGAGTAGGAATTCTTCGAAAGCATACATGACATCATGGATAATTCAACAATTTAATTTATTGAAATCATATAATGCTACTGTTACAGTCTTTGGTATTGCATCGGATCAAGATAACCTGTATTCATATTATATGAATAATTATATGGAAGATCTTTGTAAGAAATATAATTATAAATTTGTTGGTAGGTTTAGAGCTGGTGGAGATGATGTACATCCTATAGACGGCGATTATGGACCAATTCTTGATCAAGTAATTCCAGATCTTCCTACTGATGTTGAAGTTATACCGCCAACAACAACCGTTCCGAAACCAACTACTACGATTCCAACAACAACTGTACCAGCAACAACTACTACAATTCCTTCTACTGGAACAACAACAAGAACATGGATTCCAGCTGCACCTGGGGCTAGACCTGGAGCTGGGGCTGCTGGCATAGGTGCCCCAAGGCCAATTGTTGCACCAACAACTACTGTGCCATCAACGACTACTCCATCAACGAGCACCCCTTCTACTACTATTCCAAGACAGCAGTCAACCACTACAACAGTTGTTGGATCAAATGGCGTTACCACTACAACAACTATTGTTTTCCCGCCAAAGATACCTGTCTTACCGCCGTATACTCCAGGCACAACTACTACAACAACTCCTAATGGAGTAACAACCACAACAGTAGTTGCATCAAATGGAGTAACAACTACAACAATTGTTATCCCACCAACTATTGAAGGCGGTAGTCCAGCTAGTTCTACTACATCTATTCCACCAACTACAAGTACAACAGTAGTTTCTCCTGGAACAACAATTCCTCCAAGAGTAAGACCAGATGATCCACAATATAATCCAACTCCATCTGTACCTGTACCAAAATTAAATTCATTTGATATTATTTCACTTACCGCAGAAAATGATCCGAATAGAACAAATATAGATGTAAGTATTGTATTAAATTTTGATCAAGAAATGGTAAGAAACGTTGGCACAGTTATCTTCTACAAAAAAAATACTACAAAAGCTTTGGCCAAGATTGGAATCAACAGTGCAGAAATTGACTTTGTAGATTCTAAAACAATTTCCATAACTCCTAAAAACGTATTGCCATATGATACTGAGGTTAGCGTTATATTTCCAGCTAACATATTTAAATCTAAAGCCAATAAGAGTTGGGGCGGAAATCCTGGCAACCATAACTACATTAGCTTTACAACAATTAAAGATCCTAATCTAGTATCTCCAGATGTTCCTGCGCCAAAACCAAAACCTAAGCCAAAGGATCCAGAAATTCCAGAGCTTCCAATAATTACTCCACCAATAGAATCTGGTCCAGTGGTTATGCCAGATAAACCAAAACCAATAGCTGACCCAGTAGAAAATGAAAAGAATCTACAATCAAATGATGGACTCTGGAAGAGGGGCACTGATTTTGTTGACGCAAAAATCACTTCGCTTAAACAAGATGTACAAATAGTTCAGATAGCACCGCATACATCTTGGGTATTTGAATTTAATGTTTTAGATGACGCTGGAGTAATTAAAAACATAGGAAGAATAGGTTTAGAAAGAGACGTTCCTAAATGTGTTGGAGATGAAGTGTCTCCATTCGTATGTTTCTTTACAATGTATGGTGGATTTAAAGCAGCTCCAGATACTCTAGTTGATAGATACAGGCAAGCACCTTGTGCTAATCCAGTTAGTGACTATGGTCCTGGAATGACGCTAAGAAACAAATTGATATGGAGAGTTAAAGATACATTTGAATTTAGAGTTTCCTATGTATCTGCAGAGTCTCAAGAGTATGTGGTTAAAACACTTTGCACTTCGACAACTAGACCAATAGATCCAGCTGTTGGAGATACTATATATGAATCAGATACTGATGACATTTATGTTTGGACAGGTCTAGCTTGGATGCAATTAGCAGATGCTACCTTAAATATTGCGCAAGGTAAAACATTTGAAAATCCAAATACATTTATAGTTAACGGCACATGGTGGTCGGGCATGGTTTGGAATAAAACTTTAAGAAGAACTTATCCTTTAGGCAATATCTTTGTTCCATCTAACTATACAAACATAGATGCAACTAAAGACTATGTAAAATATTCTGGTCCAGAATCTGGCAAAACAAATGCAGCTGAAAGAAAAGCATCATCAAACTTTACTCCACCACTTGGCTTTAATGCTCAAGGATTAAGAGGAAGGTATGAAGAACAATGACTTTAAAAAAATTTACTGATTGGCCGATAAGAGAGCTAGAACAAGATCCAATGATATATCTCAGGGGGTATCTTTCCTATGCTCCACTCAATGGACATGCAAAAGACTTTGCTCCACTTTTTGAAAAGCAATACTGTAAAGGATTTAATCTAATTCTTTATGCTGGACCAGCTTTTAAATTTATGGTAGATGATTTGCAAAAAGCTACAGGATATAAGCTTAGATGGACTAGTTCTTTTGTAGGAATACAACAAAACGTAACTGAATTTAAAAAATTATATACACCAGTTCCATGGGCTAGAAAATGGGATAGAAAGTATCCAGAATATTTTTCTGACAAACCACTTTGGAAAGATGCTAATGGACATTTAAAAATTAATGGACATAACTATGGACCTCTTCCATCAATGCCACAACTTGAACAAGGTATAAATGCAAGTGTTATTTATAACCCAGGTTTTGTTGGAAATGATTACATAAAGTATTGGTGGTTTGATCCTCTGTATCCAAACGATAGCGGCAAGTGGTGGTATAGAAAGAAAGAACATTACGGTAAACAACCAGTAGCAACACCCGGTCTTTCTAATCATGGTTGGGGAATTTCTGTAGATCTACACAACGATGTTTTTAAAAATGCTAAAGCTGTAGATTGGCTTGCTAATAATATGGCATCATATGGTTTTGCAAGAGAACCAAATAATGAAAATGATAGATGGCATATAACATATTTTAAAGTGACAGAAGTAACGTCGTTAGTTTTAGAAAAAATTAGTAACGAACAAAAAAATTTAACTATTAACAAAGTTAGTTCAAAGTGGGCACCTGCTCCACCTGGTGCTAGACCAGGGGCTAAAGCTGCTGGCATAGGTGCACCAAGGCCTATTCCTGCACCAAAAACTACCCCCTCTTCAATTGCTGCACCAAAAAAACTTTACCAAATTACTGGAGGAAACAACGCCGATACTCCAAATTTTTATTTAGAGAATTCTTCAAATTCATTCTCAAATAATTTTCTTGGTTTTTTTGAACGAGCGTTACAAGTTTCATTTGATTTTGCTCTAGCAACAATTGTTGAACACCGTCGATTATTTAGCGCAGAAGATACAAGAACAAAAATGGATGTATTTATAGATAGTTCTGGTTTACGAGGACCGCTTTTCCAACTTGATGCAATTGATAAAGCAATTACTTTTGGAGCAGAAGATTTAAGGTTCGTTGCAGATGGAGTCCCAATTAGTGAATCAAGTACCGCTAGATATTTTAAGGGTTGGTATGAGGTTCTAAAAGTGTACGCGAAAGACCCAACCTCAATTCCGATCAGCCTCCTAACATATACTTGGTCTGATACGGCCTTTTTTCTTTATAATTTTACAGATTTTTTTGATAGAATCAAACCTAGAGATCCGGTTTTTAGTTATCCTAGTGATTCAAAATATTTTTCTCCAGATTTTAAAGTGGTATCAAAAAAAACAACAGAACCATCTACAATTGGTGGTGGTGCTTTTGGAAGACAAGCAACGGTAGTTGGCAGTAAGTTTACTATATTGCCTGGGCTTAAAAACCCAGATGGTCTTTCCCCTAAAATATTTAGACCAGCAAAACCTTACAATGGATCTTCTGATCCAGGTGATTTTTTAACCTACGATGAATTTTTTGAAATGATGATACATCCAATGGTTGGTAATTTTTCTTTTGGTTTAGCCGCCGTGTTCACAGCTATTGCTTCTAGAGAAGGAAACTTAGGTGAAAATAAAATAGGAATAGGTGTAGCAAATGGATCTGAGCATCTAGGGTTTTTGCAAATAAGATGTAAGCCAGAAGATACAAATAGTTTTGATCCTAAAACTGGATGGTTTGGTACGTCTTTACTTTGGTCTGTTCCTTATAGTATAAATGGAGAAGCAGATCTTACAAAGAATAATAAAAGGTATGGATGGGAAGCTTTTATAAAAGATGAAAATATTATAAAACAAATTAGAGCTAAAGCTTCCAGCTCTTCAAGATCTTCTCAAGCGGCAGCTTTATCATTAATAAATATTAATACACCAGCTTTTGGCGGTGAGTATAATGCAGAAGATAGAAAAAATGCATCTTCATATTTAGCAGACTGGGCAAGGATACCTGCCAATCAAGTTTGGATGATGAAGTCTAAATTTAGTTTACCTTCAAACTATTTAGAAAAACAATCTACAAGCATCAAACTACCGTACATGCCCCAAGTTTCTATTATGAAAGAAACAGTTAATCCTTGGAATACTAGAGGCGTAGGCTTTCTATTGAACCCTTGGAACATTGGTGGAGAAAATACATGGAAACAAGATGCAGATGTTAATATAGCTTTTAATGTATTGGTAAATTGGTTTAAACAATATGGTCTTTTTTCAGAGACAGGCAGTAAGCCAACAACTTCACAAGCTGAGACTAGAGCTCTAAAAGAACTTACAGATCTAAGTTCTTATATGGAAAAAGGAAAGAAGAGATCTTTTAATTCTTGGCTCCTTGATATAGATTAGTTAAAATATTTGGTTTTATAAAAAAAAGTTAGGCGTTACTATCATTGGCGGAGGGTCAATGAAAATTACTAATAGATTACGCTATGCTTTTGCGCGCAAAGGTGCATGGATTTTTGTTCCATTATTTTTAATTGCAGCCTTTGTTCCACCAGTTGGACCTGCAAGTGCAACTTCTACTTCTTTCCCAGATGCAGGATTTGAAGATGGAGCTTTCACTGGCTGGGATAGAGGCGCTCAAACAGGAACTTTAGGCACAACAATAACGGGCAATGGAACTGGTGTAACCATATTTACTGGTTCACGAACATTTACTCATGGCTCACGCGGAGCAATGGGGAGCCCAACTAGCCCATACTATGCTCCTGCAGTTGCAGCTGGAAGCTGGACGTTCTCACCTAAAGATGCGGCCAAGGCTGTTCTCCTTCAGCCAAAGGGGGAGCAGACGTTTTCTCAGGCCACTGGGGCACTTGGATTAAGCGCCACAGATGTTGGGGGAATAGAAAGCCTCCTCGTGTCACAGGCACAAGCATCTGGTTATGGTTCAGGAACACCAACTGACGCGGCATGGATTACTCGCGAGGTTGAGTTAACCGCTGGCGATACATACACAATGGCGTGGAACTACATCGGAACAGACTATGTCCCTTACAACGATGGTTCTATAACTTCGCTTGTGCCAGTAACAGTTACTGGAACCCCAGTCATAACGGTGAATAACTATGTTCAGTCTTATGCACTTCTTGGATTCACAAACCCAGGAACTGGCGACTATTCAACCAACTCATTTGGTTCAACTGGTTGGCAAACATCGACGTACGAAGTTTCAGTAACCGGAACATACAAACTTGGATTTGCATCATTCAACTTAGACGACCAAGGTTTGCCGCCAGCATTGATGGTTGATAGCGAGGCTGGCTCAACACAGAAATGCGTTTCTGGAACTTGTACTACATTCGGAGGAGTCGAGCCAAACAATGAAACTGCACCAACCGTTGCCCCTACTACTACAGTAGAGACAACTACCACCTCTACTACCAGCACAACTACTACGACTCTCCCTCCTGCACCTACATCTTTGGTGGTAACAAGCCTTGACGATACTACCTCAAGTGGAACTCTACGCTGGGCAATCACCGAAGCGAATGCAACGCTCGGAGGAATCTATGACTCAATCACCTTTGATGTAAACGGAACGATAACGCTTACAAGCGCTCTCCCTCAAGTCACCCAGAACCTTACTGTTACTGGGAACGGGAGAACACAGACAATCATTGACGGCAATAACTTGTATCGTCCATTCAATGTTGGCTCTGGCAAATCCCTAACTATTTCAGACATGACCCTCAAGCAAGGTCAAGCTACTAATGGTGGTCTGATATTTAATGGTTCAGGAACCGTAGTTGCTACAAACATACGTTTCACGGCGATGGCTGGCGGTTCTGCCGTATTCAATAACAACAATGGTTCAAGAGCAGTCTATACAAACTGCACCTTTGACTATCTGAACAACGGCATTGCTGGAGATTATGGTTCAACCCCACAACTTGCTGCTGGTGTGACAACTTGGGCAAACGAACAAGACTCTGTTTTTACAAATAGAACATATGTGGATAACTGTATTTTTAATAACAACAATGCAGGTATTTATAACTATCGATTTACACGAGTAAACAACTCAACATTCACGAACAATGGATACGCAGCAAATATTACTGGTTTGAATCGCTCTCAGGTATTGAACTCAACCTTTAGCAATAACAGTATTGCTATCTATCACAATGCCTGGATTCCAGCATCATTTAATATGGGAACTGATAACCGTTTGATTACTGGTAATACATTTACGAACAACGGCATGGCGATATATCTTGATGATGGATACAACAACGGACAGAAAACACCTCGCTGGGCAACCGTAACCAATAACTCATTTGATGAAAACGGAGTATGGATTACTTATTATCTTTGGAATGGAACATCAAACATCAGTGGAACTGTTGGATTCAATGAGCCAACAGAACTTTTTGTGCATTCCGCAAATGTAAGCGTTGCCACAACTACGACTACGACAACAAGTACTACCACAACAACCAGTACAACTGTTCCAGAAAGTACTTCTACAAATACGACAACAACAGAAGCGCCGGCACCAGAGTCAACAACCACAGAGCCAGAGGCAGTAGTCGTCCCTGTAGAACCTGAGCCAGAGACCACAGTCCCAGAAGACACCACGCCAGCCACGGAAGAGACGCTGCCTGAAGAAACAGAAACAACAACGACAGAACCTGAAACAGAATCAACTGAACCTCCTGTAGATACTTTACCAGATGAAACAACTGATTTCACCGACGAAGAAATAATTAATATTATAGATAATATAGATACAGCTTCATCAGAAGAAGTCGCAGCAGTGTTGGATGATATTTTTACTTCTGATATATCTGCAGAACAGTTGACTGAAGTTCTTGATGCCGTGTTTACAGCAGATGTAGAAGCAGAAGTATTGGTAGCTGCACTAGGTGCAGTTCTTTCAGCTGATATTTCTATAGAAGAATTTGCTGCGGTTCTCGATGCAGTATTCGATGAGCCATTATCTGATGAACAGTTCACTGCAGTTATAGATTCAGTTATCACAGAAGATATCACCGATGAACAATTCGCTGAAGTTTTAAATGTTCTAGAATCAGATACAGTTTCAGAAGAACAGGTAGCTGAGGCTGTAGACGCAGTACTTGAAAACGGCGTTACTGAAGACCAAGCAACTGATCTTGCAAGTAGTTCTAAAGTTCTGGAAAGTATTGATACTACTCAAGCTGAAGCAGTGTTCGAAACTATCCCTGTTGGAGACCTAACCCAGTCCGAAGAAGCAGCCCTTGTTGCTGCAGTGACTGATGCTCCTCAGGAAATTAAAGAAACCTTTGAAGAAACTATTGACATCTACGGTGAGGGTCTTGATGATTATGTTGCCGTAGGTTCACAGGTCGACGTAGGAAGCCGTAGAACGCTTATAGCAGCTAGTACAGCTGTTGCAGCCGTAGCTGGAGCTGCAGCCACAGGAGGGCCTTCTGGTGGCTCTACAGGTGGTTCTGGTGGCAGCTCTGGTGGGTCTAGCGGTTCAAATACAGAAGGCCGCAGTAGAAGAGAAGAAGAAGGCGACGAACCAGCAGGAGAAATAGCTGGCTTGGACGACGAAGACGATGAAGAATACACAAGAAATAGTATATTTAATTATTACCTAGAGGAGGGTATATGGAAAAGAAAAATAAGTTGGCTCGGACTAGTAAGAAAGTTTGTCAATGAGACAGCAGCACTATCATTTACATTAGCTGGTAGCGTTGTTGTATTCATTACATTGTCCGGCGACACAAGAAAGACAGCCATGATAGCAACAGGTGTTGCACTGGCTGTTCATTACATACATGTTCTTTTAAAG
>Ga0222712_10005951_pt1 | contig 12169 bp, 11 predicted proteins | sample C33_657DmetaG_FD_165043 | JGI IMG/M metagenome (GOLD analysis project Ga0222712, IMG submission 165043) | Estuarine water microbial communities from San Francisco Bay, California, United States - C33_657D | ecosystem: Environmental > Aquatic > Marine > Unclassified | place: USA: California...
CAGCTGGAATACCGGCAACTTCTTCAACGATCTCTTTAAGACCAGCTAATACATCTGCTTGGGTTAGTGCCATTTCTTTATTTCCTTCACTTTCGGTAAACGGGTTTAGATCGGTAAGGCGTAATTGTCTTACAAAAGGGCTCTTACTTACGAGTATGAGCGCACTTTACGGCGGAAATTTATGGCAATTGCACTACTTGTCCCGCATAAACGAGACCTGCGCCATATCCAATAATCAATGCAAGCCCACCACTTAATTCCGGATGTGATTCAAGCAGCGCATCCATTGCAAGTGGAATCGATGCAGATGATGTATTGCCATTTGTTTTGATGTCATCAGCGATTACAACTGAAGCCGGCAGCTTCATTTCTTTGGCCATAGTTTCGATAATCCGGAAATTTGCTTGATGGGGAATAAAGGCAGCAAGTTGATCGCCAGTAATGCCAGCAGCTTCGAGTGCTTGCAAACCAACTTTGCTCATTGAATAAACTGCCCAACGGAAAACAGTTTGACCTTGCTGATTAATATTTGGCCAGCCTAAATCTGCCACGCCTTTAGTTGGTGAATTTTTGAAATCTGTCCAAGCTGGATTTAATAGAATCGCATCGCGGGAGTCGGCATCAGAACCCCAAATAGCTGGCCCAATGCCAGGTTCTTCGGCTGGACCAATTACAACAGCGCCCGCGCCGTCGGCAAAGATGAATGCAGTAGCCCGATCATCTGGGTCAGTGAAGTCAGTTAATTTCTCAGAGCCAACGACTAAAACATTTTTAGAAGTTCCACCAGAAATTAAATCTTTGGCCATTGCTACGCCGTAACAGAAGCCAGCGCATGCAGCGCTAATGTCGAAAGCTGCAGCTTTAGGATTTCCCATTTGTTGAATTAGTGCAGTTGCCGCACTTGGTGCTTGAAACTCATATGAAATGGTTGCAAAAATTACGGTGTCAATATCTGCAATTGTTAAGTTGGCTCGCTTTAGCGCCATTTGGCAAGCAGCTTGGGCCATGCTGACAACGCTCTCATCGGCGCCAGCAAAGCGACGAGTCTCAATTCCAGTACGTTGCTGAATCCACTCATCACTAGATTCGATGCGATCAACGATTTCGGAGTTAGGAACTTGGCGCTTTGGGCGATAAGTACCAACTGAGAGTATGCGCGAATTACTGCCGGTTTTTACTTTGATGCTCATTTATGTTTCTCCGCAAACTCACTCGCTGCTGCCAAGTCGGCAGGAGATTTAAAAGCAAATGTTTCGATTTCAGGTGCTGCTCGCTTTAATAGTCCAACTAAAGTTCCAGCCGGCGCTAATTCAATTACGCCAGTAACGCCTAGCTCTTGCAAGCTTTTCATGCAGAGATCCCAACGAACTGGATTAGCTACCTGGCTGATGATGCGCTCAAGTACTTCTTCACCATCGACAACGGCAAAGCCATCGCGATTCGAAATAATTGAGCCAGTTGGGTCAGATGGCGAAATAGTTGCTGCACTCTTAGCTAACACTTCTTGCGCAGATTGCATATATCTAGTGTGGAAAGCACCAGCTACGGCCAGTGGGCGAATTCGAGCTCCGGCTGGGGGATTATCAGCAAAGAGCGAGAGCTCGCTAATTAAGCCCGCCGCCACAATTTGACCAGCTCCGTTGTCGTTTGCTGAGACTAAGCCCAGTTTCAATATTGCGTCAAGCACTTCTTCGCGTTCTCCGCCTAACACAGCGGACATGCCAGTCTTTTCTAAACTAGCAGCCTTTGCCATCGCATTTGCACGATCGTTAACAAAACGCATTGCATCGAAATCGCTAATTACTTTTGCCACAGCAGCTGCTGTTATTTCGCCAACTGAATGTCCCGAGATGACAGGAGCTGAAATTCCAAGCAAGTTTGCTGCGATTAATCCAGTAGCCACGATTAGCGGTTGCGCATTTGCGGTATCTCTAATTTCATCGGCATCAGCCGTGGTACCAAGTGCAACTAAATCTTTACCAATCACTTCAGACCAACGAGAGATTGATTCAGCGCAATCACTAATTTCTAACCAAGGCGTCAACATGCCTGGCGTTTGAGCACCTTGACCTGGCGCGATGATTGCTAACACAAGCTAAATATTATGCGATGTTGTAGGTACTATCGAGTAACGAGCCAGATTTGCGCTGTGTGCTCAGGCACCTTAATTGTTGAACCAGGCTGGGCAATAACAGGTTCATAGGTAGCAGTCACTTTTGCTGCATCAAAAATACATCGATAAGCAGTTGCCCAATTTTCGGCCGGTAATTTAAATTCATGTTCAACGCGATCAGAGTTAAAATTCAATAGCAGTGCTCGTTCTGCGCTAACTTCAATATAAACCGAGAGAGTGCGAGTTTCAGAGTTTTGCCATTGATGATCAATCATCTCTTCGCCAGTTAAGTTAAACCAAGCTAAATCTTTGCGCTGCGTACCTAAATCAACTTCACCGGTATAGAACTTACTTGTCACATCAGATAGATAAGTTTTGCGAATATTAATTAGTTCGCGAAAAGCATCTTGCATATCTGCAGCCGCAGCATCTAAATCCCAAGGCTGTGCCCAAGGGTTTTCGCCTGCAATTACCGAATACCCGTTATTACTGCCATTTTGCGTGCGGTTAACTTCGTCGCCCATATTGATCATTGGCACACCTGCTGAAAGTAGCAAAGTAGCTGCCATAGATTTCTTTAGCGATTGGCGAATATGTTGAATCCCGAGATCATCGGTTTCGCCTTCAACGCCTACGTTCCAGGACTTATTAGAAGAATGCCCGTCACGATTGTCTTCAAGGTTTAGTTCATTGTGCTTCTCGTTGTAAGAGACTAAATCTCGCAACGTAAAACCATCGTGGGCAGTAATAAAGTTAATTGAAGCCGTTGGGCCACGGTGATAGAAGATGCCACTTGAACCGCTAATGGCGGAAGCAATATCGCTGACGCCTTCGCCAAATCCGCGGGCTAAATCACCTAACCAGAATTGCCGAACGCTGTCTCGGAAAAAATCATTCCATTCACGCCACGGATACGAGAATTCACCTAAGCCATATCGCGTTACATCCCAAGGCTCGGCAATCATCTTGCGATCGCGCAGAACAGGTTCGGCTGTAATGGCTGCAAATAACGAGGAATGACGAGCGCTCTCATCTTTAAATAGCGCAGTGGCTAGATCAAAGCGGAAGCCATCGACGCCAATTACATCAGTCCACCAACGCAGCGAATCAATAATGAAACGAACTGAATGGGGCTTGGCAGCAGCTAATGTATTTCCGCAACCAGTTAAATCTAAGTAGGTACTTTCTTTAGTGTGACGATACCAATCGCGATTATCTATGCCGCGGAAACTCAGAGTTGGCCCACCAACACCAGCTTCAGCTGTGTGGTTATAAACCACATCGAGAATTACTTCGATGCCGGCATGATGTAGTTGCGAAACTGCCAACTGCAGTTCACTGACCGCATCTGAAGTCGCTGCGTATTGCTGATGCGGCGCGTTAAATGACATGGTGTTATAGCCCCAGTAGTTCTGCAGGCCCCGTTCAGCTGTTGTTGGCTCTGAAATAAATGCCTGTATCGGTAATAGCTCAAGAGCCGTAATACCTAGACCGTGCAGATGAGCAATCGTGCTGGGGTGGCCAAGTGCTTTGTATGTGCCGCGTTCTTCAGCCGGAATTTCTAAATTATTTGCAGTTAAACCATTTACATGAGCTTCATAAATGTAAGTATGCGCCCAGCGATGATCAATACGATTGATCTGTCGTGGTTTGTGATCGGTTACCACCGAGAATGGAACTTTGCCGGCACTGTCGCGGATATCGCGAATAGTTAGATCACCATTTCCCCAGCCATCTTTACTTTGATGTCCATAAATTTCGGGCACGTACTGCAATTCGCCGGATAGTTCATGTGCATATGGATCAAGTAAAAGTTTGGCTGGATTAAATCGTAAATTCTGTTCTGGAATCCAAGGGCCATGAACTCGGTAACCATATTTTTGACCGGGGCGAACACCAGCTAAGTAGCCATGCCAGATCGGGCCGTTGCGGTGACTTAGCGAATAACGTGATTCAACTAATTCGCCATTTACTTCATCGAATAAACAAAGCTCAACTGCATCGGCGCCAGATGTCCAGATCGCGAAATTAGTACCTTCTTCGGTGACTGTTGCACCTAGGTATCTCGGATCTGCTGGCAACATGGGGCTATCTTGCCCGAATTACTGAATTTTTGCCTCTTGCTAGGAGATTTTTACTTCAGAGATTTCGGTTGTTTCCAGATCTTGATACTTTATAAATTTTGGCGCCAATAGATCTGCCCCAACTTGATTTGATTTACGGCTAATGAACGAGCGAGCTCCTTCGATAACCATTAACAATAAGGCAGCGGGTAATAAATCGATGCTTCGTTTTAAGAACCAAGGCGTGCCATTGCGCAGCATCCAAAGCACCGAGTTCTTTTTACTGCGCTTAATCTCATGATCTACTTCGATTTCTGCAATCTGAAATCCGAAATCCGTTATCAATTTCCTAAATTCGTATGCAATTCGTTGGTGACCAATTTTGCTGGGATGCATTCGATCAATATGCCAATTAGCCAAATTGTAGATATTAGTTATCTTCCTGGTATCTAGAAGAACTGCGCCAAACTCTCTGGCAACAGCGGTTGTCACTGCATTTACAGAACGAACTCTACGGTCCAAGACATTTGCCAAAAGTTTAGGCATCGGCACTATCTCGGTTGGATCGTGCAAGAGAATCATTAAAACCAGGGTATTGCATTCGGTGAGCGCCCTTACAGTCTGACGGAGATTCTTATGCAATTGTTCAGGATCAAACCCATTTCGCAATAGGTCGTTTCCGCCAACAATAACTGCGCAAATATCTGGATTATGTAATTGAACCCTAGGTAATTGAGTTTGCAGAACTTCAAAGGATTGGGCACCTGGACGCGCAACATTGATAAAGACGAGTGGGTTTTCAAAACTCTTTGCTAAGTAATAACTCCAACCAAGGTTGACGCCATTACTATTCGAGTCACCGACGCCTGATGCGGCACTATCACCAATAATTGCCAAAGTTACTGGTTTCATTTAATTAGGCCGCTCGCAGTCGATGTTTAGCTTGAATTAACGTCGGACGATCACCGTGCAAGGTAAGCATTAGCGAGATAGTAGAACTCCAAGGATAATTCTCAGATTGCTCGTGACAACGTTGGTTTAGATCAGGCTCTAATTCTAATTTCTGGATTAGATCTTCAATTGCATCCGCAAAAGCAATTGCATTATTAGCTGCGACTGCACCGACTGATTCACTTCGGTCAATCAATAAAAACTCACCAACAGCGCTTGTTTCTGAAGCTACAACCGGAGTACCTGAAGCAAGTGATTCAAGGGCGGCTAGACAGAAAGTTTCTATTGGTCCGGGCGCGATAGAAATATCTGCTGAAGCTAGAATCGTGGCAACACGTTTACGATCGGCAATGTAGCCAAGGAATGTAACTGGCAAGCCTTTTGAATTCTGTCGCATCTTGCTCCAGAGTGGGCCACCACCAACATAAACCAGATGCGCGTCCACGCCTCGCTTCTGTAACTCAGCTAGCGCTTCGAATGATCGTTGCGGTTGTTTTTCCGGTGATAACCGGCCGCAATGAACAAGTAGATATTTCGCCCCTTTAGCTAAATTCTCACGTAGCTCAGTGTTATAGAAAGTTGGGCTAAATGAAGTCAGATCAACACCAAGTGGAATTTGTGCCAAGTTTTGTGTGCCGATCCGGCGAAATTCACTCGCGGCAAAATTAGTAGTTGCAATGACATGTGTAAATCTGGCAGCAAGGCGACGGTTATGCCAATTAACAAATTTGGTCAGGTTAAAAGGTAGATAAGTTCGCACTAAACCTGTTAAAGATTCATGGCTAAATACCGATGAAGGAATCCCACGGGCTACCGCCCATTTACCGAGGCTAGAAAGAGTTAAGCGATCTGAAACTTCAAGACGATCAGGGGCAAGTGTGATTATTAGCCGCTTTATCGCACGCTTATTAAGAATTACGCGGTAGCCACCACTGAAGGGAAGTATGAATGAAGGGACAGTAACTCTTGTGCCTGAAGGAGTTTCTTCACAATAGAAACTAGACCCCGGTACGACATAAACAAAATCATGACCTTTTGAAATATAGCCTTTGCCTAACTCGTGCAAAGTAGTTCTTATGCCACCGGATTTAGGACCATAGAAATTCGCAATGTGCATTATTTTCATGCCACTAGCTCCGTTCCTTGTGGGATATTCAGTTTTATTAAATCTCGATAGTGCCCGATAAGCTCTTGGTTTATAGAGCTCCAAGTTCTTTGAACTACTGACTCTCTAGTCAGTTTTCTAAGTAATGCAAGATCGCTGCTCTGAATTAATCTAACAACTCTGCGAATCTCTTTGTGATTACCAGTGTTGATTAAATAACCAGTAACTCCATCTTGAACTAAATCAATTGGGCCACCCAAGTTAGGTGCAATTACTGGAACTCCCGAGGCGAGGGCTTCTTGGATAGATTGACAGAAAGTTTCGTGTTGACCAGTATGAATAAAAATGTCTAGCGAGGCATACATTTGTGCCAGATCGGTGCCTGATTTAAAGCCTGTGAAAATTGCATTCGGAAGTTTGCGTTCTAGACGAGTGCGAATTGGTCCATCGCCAACAATTACTAATTGCACATCATCTTGACTATCTAGATCGATCAAATCTTCTAGCCTTTTTTCATGTGCTAAGCGTCCGATGTATCCGATTAAGGTGCGATCAGGACTGTTACCAAGAAGTTGAGCACGCAATACATTAGAGCGATTTTCTGGCTTGTATCTTTCAGAATCAACGCCCCGTTGCCAAAGCTTTACCTCAGGTACTCCCAAACCAGTTAAGTAATCACAAGCAGAGGTAGATGGGGCTAGCGTGCGGTCAGTATTCGAATGAACTTTGGCCACAAATTTACTGAGTGAGCTATTTGCGAGTTGCAAACCATAATTATTGGCAAACCCGGCCAGATCGGTTTGATATACCGAAAGCGTAGGGATATCGCTTCGCTTGGCAAACTTGGCAATGTAATTTCCCAACAAGGCAGGTGACGCTAAATGAATAACATCTGGATTGAACTCAATAAGTTTTGCTTTCGCGAGTTGCTGCGGGAGAGCTAATGGAATTAGACCCTTTAAATTAACTGCAGGGATCGGTAAAACTTCATAGCCCGCGTACTCAAGTGGACTACCGGTTGAGTCGGGCGCCAAAATTATTGCTTCATGGCTATTATTTTTTAGAAAATCTAACACGCGCAGAACAGAGTTAGTTACTCCATTGACTTGAGGCAGGAAAGATTCAGCGACAATTGCTACTCGCAATTTACTTTCTAAATTATCATGCTTCACACAGGCAACTATCACTTATGATAATTTGCTAAACCTCAAGTTGAAGTGAAGTGTCGGTGAACCTTAAGTTAAGAAAGGGAAAGTGAAACTAAGCTGGAATTGAAAAATTCTTGGCGCGGCTATGGAAGAAGCTCTCCATGGCAAGAGCGTCTTCGGCCTCTACTGCGCTACGAGATTTATGCTGCAAGAAGTCAATTGGGCGAATTTTAGTATGAACTCTCAAATTACGTTTGATAGCCCACTTCTTAAAGCTATCTAAATATTGTTGGTCAATTACTTCAATCTCATCGGGGTCTAGCGCGACAAGAATATTTCGTAGTAATCGTTGACTGATAATTACTCTGCGGCCGTTTGTAAACGGCACGCGAATTGACGGAAGATTAATGATCTTGCCAAAACTTGTTTCGATAGTTGCTAAGTGAAAGCTAGGCACAATGGCTATGAACTCATTGCCGGCTGCCTGATGAGCTAAGGCAGAATTGTTCATTTGGTTAATCTGCTGGTTGGACTGGCGACCGTAGAAGTTAGTGACATGGACGATTCTCATGGTCAAATCTTGGCCAAGGCTTTCAACCAGGAGCGTTCCTGAAGGTGAATTTCGGGTGACGCTTCGATGAAGAAATGTGACCTAAAGCCCGCCCGCTAAATGTTGGCACTGCCCAAACCCGCCAGTAACATCGCCCTATGAAGATTGCGGTCTGCGTAAAACAGGTGCCAGATTCCTGGGCTGAGAAGAAGATGGTCAATGGCGTCCTCGACCGCGAAGGTGTCGATGCCGTTCTAAATGATCTCGATGAATATGCAGTTGAAGAAGCGCTGCGCATTGTCGAAGCTCATGGTGGAAATGAAGAAGGTGGCGCAAATAGCGTGACCATCGTTTCCATGGGACCAGAGCGCGCAACTGAGGCAATTCGCAAAGCGCTTTCAATGGGAGCTAACGATGCGATTCTGGTCAGCGATGTAGCTCTTGCTGGTTCTGATGCACTCGCAACTTCTAAAGTTTTAGCTGAAGTAATAAAAAATGGTGGTTTTGATTTAGTTATTTGTGGAACTGAATCAACCGATGCTCGCATGAGTGTGGTGCCGGCAATGTTGGCGCAACGACTTGGATGGGCGCAGTTAACTTTCGCCTCCTCAGTTTCAGTTGATCCAGCCGCAAATACAGTTTCGATCACCCGTACAACTGAAGCTGGCGTCGATGCGATTAATGCAAAGTTCCCAGCTGTAGTTAGCGTGGTCGAAAAGATTAACGAACCTCGTTATCCATCTTTCAAGGGCATCATGTCCGCGAAAAAGAAAACAATTGATAGTCGTGATCTTGCAACAGTTGGAGTATCAGCCGAATCTGCTTGGTCTTTAGTCGCAGATTCATCACCCCGCCCACCTCGTGCTGCTGGCGTTAAAGTCACTGATAAAGGTAATGGCGGAAATGATTTAGTTAAGTTCCTAACAGAGAAGAAATTCATATGAGCCAGATATTTATTCTTGCCGATTTTGCCGGCGATAAGTGCACTAAGACCACAGCTGAATTAGCAACTGCTGCAGCTCGCAATGCCAGCGTTACAGCGATTGTTTTAGCAGCTCCTGGTGCTGGTGCAACACTTGCTGCATCAGTTAAGCACGGGCCAATTGTCAGCGTATTAGTAGTTGAATCTGCTGATTTCGCAACACATGGTGTTGCAGCAGCAGCTGATGCGATTGCCCAAATAATTGCGCAGAAATCACCAAACGCTCTTCTGATTGCATCTCATGCTTTTGGCAAAGAGGTAGCAGGACGCGTAGCGGTAGCAACTGATTCCGGAATCATTACTGATGCGGTTGATGTTGCTGCAGATTTAACTGCAACACAATTAGTTTTTGGTGGCTCAACAACTGTGCATTCCAAAGTATCTAACGGTGTCCCAATTATTACCGTGCGCCCAAACTCAATTGAAGCCGATCTTTCGGATTCAACACCTGCAGTTGAAAATCTTTCAATCACAATTTCAGATGCCGCAAAGTTGGCAACAACAACTTCATCAACTCCACCAGTGAAAGGTGGCCGACCAGAACTTACTGAAGCGCAGATCGTGGTTTCCGGTGGTCGCGGCACAAATGGTGACTTTGCAGCCGTTGAAGGTTTCGCTGATTCGCTAGGTGCTGCAGTTGGTGCATCACGCGCAGCAACTGATGCTGGTTGGTATCCACATTCACATCAAGTTGGCCAGACTGGTAAAACAGTTAGCCCACAACTTTATGTTGCTTGCGGAATTTCCGGTGCGATTCAACACCGCGCTGGCATGCAGACCAGCAAGACCATTGCCGTAATTAATAAAGATCCTGAGGCACCAATCTTTGATTTGGCTGATTTTGGCGTAGTGGGCGACCTATTTGCGGTCCTGCCTCAAGCTACGCAAGGAGTTACTGCGCAAAAGTCCTAGACTTACCCGCATGAATAGCGTCTATCTCGACCATGCGGCAACCACGCCGATATTGGCCGATGCGCTGTCGGCATTTACTTCGCAAGCCAGCAAGTTAGGTAATCCATCTAGTTTGCATACGCAGGGTCGCGCTACCCGTAAAGATTTAGAAGATGCCCGCGAATCAATTGCTAAAGCTGCTGGTTGCCTGTCGAGCGAGATTATTTTTACGGCATCAGGCACCGAGGCAAATAACATCGCGCTCAAGGGGCTGTTTTGGATGGGCCGCAAGAATGATCGCAATGTTGTTGTTATTTCAGCGATCGAACACCATGCGATTTTAGACCCAGCTAAATGGTTAGTCGAACATGAAGGCGCTGAAGTTATTGAATTGCCTGTCACTACCGCTGGTGTTGTTGATCTGAAATTCTTAAGTGAGTTAATTGCCAAACGTGGTGATGAGATTGCAGTAATTTCGGTGATGCATTCCAATAATGAAACTGGCGTTCTGCAACCTATTGCCGAAGTAGTGAAGTTAGCCGGTGATATTCCAGTGCATTCTGATGCCGTACAAAGTTTCGGAAAAGTTGCATTGAGTTACAACGAACTTGGTCTTTTTGCAATGACTCTAAGTGCCCACAAAATTGGTGGCCCACTTGGTATCGGGGTTTTGATTCTGCGCCGAGCTGTTGAGATTCCAGCCCTGTTGCATGGCGGCGGGCAAGAGCGGGAAATTCGAAGTGGCACGCTAAACGCACCTGCCATAGTTGCATTCGCTGCCGCAGTTAGCGCCAAGAGTTACGACGCAACCAATATCGCTAAGTTGCGTGATGACTTTGCGCAAAAAGTTGTTGCACAAATTCCAGATGCATTTGTAAACGGTGCTGATGTCGATCGTTTGCCCGGCATTGTGAATATCACTTTCCCGCGCACCGAAAGCGATACTTTGTTGTTGCTGCTAGATAGCGAGAAAGTTTCCTGCTCAACGGGTTCGGCTTGTAGTGCAGGCGTGCACAGACCAAGTCATGTTTTGATGGCTATGGGCCATGACGATATTTCTGCGCAATCTTCGCTACGTTTCTCCTTTGGGCCAAGTAATACGGCAGCCGAAGTTGATTATGTGCTGTCAGTACTGCCCGGTGTAATTCAACGTGGGAGAGCGGCGGTAGCTTCATGAAGTTAATTGCAGCCATGAGCGGTGGCGTTGATTCTGCAGTTGCTGCTGCCCGCGCAGTCGAAGCTGGTCACGATGTAATTGGTGTGCACTTAGCACTTGCGGCCAACCCTCAGAAATATCGTTCAGGTGCTCGCGGTTGCTGCACTATCGAAGATTCGCATGATGCTCGTCGTGCTGCCGATGTAATTGGAATTCCGTTTTACATCTGGGATATGGCGCAAGAGTTTCATGATGGCGTGGTTGAAAACTTCTTATCCGAGTACTCAGCTGGTCGCACACCTAATCCATGTTTGCGTTGCAACGAGAAAATTAAATTTGCCGCCGTTCTAGATCGTGCTCGCGCAATGGGTTTTGATGGCGTTGTAACTGGCCACTATGCCAATACCCGCGAATCTGAAAATGGTAAGACGCTTCACCGCGCAGTTGATCATTCAAAAGATCAGTCTTATGTACTAGCAGTGTTAACTCGCGAGCAAATCGATGGCGCAATTTTTCCGTTAGGCGATACCGAAAAAGTTGATATTCGCAAAGAAGCCGAAGCTCGGGGCTTAGCAGTTGCCCAAAAACCAGATAGTCACGATATTTGTTTTGTGCCTTCTGGCGATAATGCCAGTTGGTTACACGATCGCTTAGGAAGTGAAGTTGGCCCAATTGTTGATCAAGATGGTAAAAAGATTGGCGAGCATAAAGGTGCCTACACCTACACAATTGGACAACGAAAAGGTTTAGGGCTAACTGTTCCAACTGCCGATGGTTCACCTCGTTTCGTTCTCAAAATCGAACCAGTCACAAATACTGTGGTTGTTGGTTCTCGTGAAGAGTTAGCAATTTCGAAGATTTGGGGAGAGCGCGCAATCTGGTGCGGACCTGATGTAACTGATTCGAAAAAGCGTGGTTTTGTGCAGATTCGAGCGCACGGAAGCGCACTTGATTGCACCTATTACTTCGATGGCAGCAACCTAATTGCCGAACTTGATGAACCTTTATTAGGACTGGCAACTGGGCAAGCAATGGTTATCTACGATGGCGATCGCGTAGTTGGTTCGGCCACGATCTGCCAGACTGAGTAATTGTCATGAGTAACGCTGCGCGCCATCGCATAGTCGAACTTACGGCACAGATTCGCGATCATCAGTTTCGTTATTATGTATTAGATGATCCAGCGGTAACTGATGCCGAATTCGATAAA
>Ga0222712_10005953_pt1 | contig 12168 bp, 8 predicted proteins | sample C33_657DmetaG_FD_165043 | JGI IMG/M metagenome (GOLD analysis project Ga0222712, IMG submission 165043) | Estuarine water microbial communities from San Francisco Bay, California, United States - C33_657D | ecosystem: Environmental > Aquatic > Marine > Unclassified | place: USA: California...
AGTCGTCGATCTTGCGGACGGAAGGGATGAGGTCGCCGGTGCCGTCGGACTTCGTCATCAGGCCCTGGATGCCGGAAAGGATGACGAGCAGGTCGGCGCCGACGAGGGCGGCGACGTGGGCGGAGAGACGGTCGTTGTCGCCGACCTTGATCTCTTCGTCGGCGATGGCGTCGTTCTCGTTGATGATCGGGACGAAGCGCTTGCGGGAAAGGAGGAGGTCCAGCGTCGCGCGGGCGTTGCGCGTGCAGGCGCGGCTGTCGAGGTCCCAGTAGGTCAGCAGCATCTGCGAACCCAGCAGCTTGTGGCGGCGGAGGTGCTTGCCGTATTCCGACATCAGTTCCGGCTGGCCGACGGTGGCGCAGGCCTGGAGTTCGCGGGCTTCCTTCGGGCGTTTCTCGAGGCCCATGGCGGTCATGCCCGCGGCGACGGCGCCGGAGGTGACCAGCACGACCTGGATGCCGCGCTTATGCAGGCCGGCGACCTGATCGACGATGCGGCCGATCTGGACGCGGTCGACCTTGCCGTCCTTGCGGGTGAGGAGGCCGGAACCGAGCTTGATGACCCAACGTTTTGCCATGGCTGTGAGGGGCCGACCATAGCCGAGGGAAAACGCCGTTGTCCAGCGTCAGAACGCCGGACTCAGAACTCCGGCGGCTTCAGGCCCACCGCCAGCCAGCCCTTCGGGGCCAGGACGCGCCCCTGCGGGGTGCGGACGACGTAACCTTCCTGCACGAGGAAGGGCTCGTGGACCTCCTCGAGCGTGTGGGCGTCTTCGCCGATGGCGGCGCCGATGCTGCTCAGGCCGACCGGTCCGCCGTTATGCTTCTCGGCCATCGCGCGCAGGAAGCGGTGGTCCATGTCGTCCAGACCATGCCGGTCGATCTCCAGGAGTTCGAGGGCGGCCGCGGTCACCGCGGCGTCCGCCTTGCCGCCCGCGCGTTCGAGGGCGTAATCGCGGGTGAAGCGCAGCAGGTTGTTGACGATGCGGGGCGTCCCGCGGGCCCGGCGGGCGATCTCGTCGGCGCCGCCTTGGTCGATGTCGAGGCTCAGCAGCTCGGCGTTGCGCCGGACGATGCTCAGCAGCTGCTCGCGCGTGTAGTAATCGAGGCGCGTCTGCAGGGTGAAACGGCTCCGCAACGGAGCGGTCAGCAGGCCCGTCCGCGTGGTCGCGCCGACGAGCGTGAACTTCGGCAGGTCGAGCCGGACGCTGCGGGCGTTCGGACCCTGGTCGATCATGATGTCGATGCGGAAGTCCTCCATCGCGGAGTAGAGGAACTCTTCGACCGTCTTCGGGATGCGGTGGATCTCGTCGACGAAGAGCAGGTCGCCCTCCTGCAGGCTCGTGAGGAGGCCCGCCAGGTCGGAGGCCTTCTCGACGACGGGGCCGGAGGTGACGCGGATGGGGCGGCCCATCTCCTCGGCGAGGATCATCGCCAAGGTGGTCTTGCCCAGGCCGGGAGGGCCGTGGAGCAGGATGTGGTCGAGCGTCCGGCCTTCGCGCCGCGCCGCGCCGATCATCACGCGCAGGCGTTCGACGGTGCGTTGCTGGCCGACGAAGTCATCGAGCTTCGGCGGACGCAGCGCGGCGTCCAACGAACGGTTGGCGCGCGACAAGGCTTCCTTGCCGGCGGGCGGCGGAGGGGTGTCGGGCGAATCCTTGGCGCGGGCCATAGCCACGCACGGTGCGGGCCGCGGGCGAATTGGCAACCCTCAGTCCTCGGCGAAGCCTTTCGGGAGGGCCGAGGCCGGGAGCCGTTCGACGTCGGCTCCGAGGGAGCGCAGGCGATCTTCGAAACGTTCGTAGCCCCGGTCGAGGTGGTAGAGCCGCTGCACCCAGGTCTCCCCCTTGGCGACGAGCGCCGCCAGGATCAGGGCGGCCGAGGCGCGGAGGTCGGAAGCCATCACGGGGGCGCCCGAAAGCGGCCGGCCGCCGGCGACGACGGCCGTGGCTCCTTCGATGGCGATGTCCGCGCCCATCCGCTGCAGCTCGGCCGCGTGCATGAAGCGGGCCGGGTAGATCTTCTCCGTGATCGGCGTACGTCCGTCGACCATCAGCTGGAGCGCCATGAACTGCGCCTGCAGGTCGGTCGGGAAGCCGGGGAAGGGCTCGGTGACGACCTCGACCGCGCGCGTCGGCCGGCCGTGCGCACGCACGAAGTCCGGGCCGGTCTCGACGCCCACGCCCGCTTCCCGGAGCTTGGCGAGGAAGGCCGTGAGGTGGGCCGGCTCGCAATGGGTCACCGTGACGTCCCCGCCGGTGATGGCGCCCGCCACCAGGTAGGTGCCGGCCTCGATGCGGTCGGCGATGACCGTATGGTCGCAGCCCCGCAGGGCGACGACGCCCTCGATGGTGATGACTTCGGTGCCGTGCCCGCTGATGCGCGCGCCCATCCGGATGAGCATCGCGCAGAGGTCGACGACCTCGGGTTCGCGGGCCGCGCATTCGATGTGCGTGACGCCCGGGGTCAGCGTCGCGGCCATCACGAGGTTGGCCGTGCCGAGCACCGTGCTGCCCATGGGCCCGCCCATCGGGACGCGGGCTCCGCGGGCGCGGGCGGCGTCGACCTGCACCAGGCCGGCTTCGACGCGGACGACGCAGCCGAGGGCTTCGAGCCCCCTGAGGTGGAGGTCGATGGGCCGCGGGCCGATCACGCAGCCGCCGGGGATCGCCATCTCCGCCTGCCTGAGGCGGCCGACGAGCGCGCCCAGCAGGCAGACCGAGGCCCGCATCTTGCGGACGAGGTCGTAGGGCGTGCGGTGCGCGACCTGTCCGGCCCGGATGGTCCAGACGCCCGGCTCCGGGTTCGCGACCACCGCGCCCTGGTGTCCGAGGATCTCCGCCATGTAGCGGACGTCGCTCAGGTCGGGCACGTTGCGCAACGTCACGGTCTCGTCCGTGAGCAGGGCGGCGGCGAGCAGCGGAAGCGCGGCGTTCTTCGCGCCGGCGGCGCGGACCGAACCTCTCAACACCTGGCCACCGCGGATGCGCGCGACTTGGAGCATGTCGGGTCAAAGAAGCGGGGGCGCCGATCGGCGCCCCCGTTGTGTTCAGCCTTCGCGCGGGCCGTTGCGAGGGCCGCGGTCGCCACGGAACTCGCCGCGACCGCCGCGGGAGCCGTCCCGTCCGCCGCGGGAACCGCCGCGGAACTCGCCGCGTCCGCGACCGCCGCGATGACCGCGGTCGGAGCGTTCGCCGCGGTGTTCGCCGCGCGGATGCTGGGGGCGGGCCGAAGGCACGAAGACGGCCTTGTTCGGGATGCCGAAGAGCGTGGCGAGCTTGCGCTTCACCGAAGCCCAGAAGCCGATCGGCGCCTGGACGGGGATGACGACCGGCTCGATCTGGATGCGCGGACGCTCCTCGCGGCGCGGGCGGTCTTCACGACGCGGACGGTCGCCTTCGGCGCGGGGTTCGCGCGGTTCGCGGCGCGGGCCACGCTCGCCTTCGGCGCGCGGTTCGCGGCGCGGGCGGTCGCCCTGCGGGATGCCGGGCTGGCGGCCTTCTTCGGCCGAGCCTTCCGGGCGGGGTTCGCGGCGTTCGCGGGGTTCGCGGCGCGGACGGTCCTCGCGGGCCGGCGAAGCGGACCGGGCACGGTCGCCCGAGAGGCTCTCGGTCAGCTGCGACGGGTCTTCGACGACGCCGATGGAAGGGCGGTCGGACTGTCCTTGGGCGGACGACGAAACGCCGCGCGGCGTGCCGCGGCGACCGAACTGCTTCGGCGCCGTGATGGTGCCGGGCTTGGCGGCGGGTTCGGAGGAGGCCCCGATCACGGAGAGCGGAGGGAGTTCCGCGTGGGCGGACTCCAGCTTGGCTTCGTTGAGGCGGGGCGCGGGGGTGCGGACTTCATTGACGCCTGCGTCCGCGGCGGGCTGGTGGGCGGAGACTGGCTCCTGGCCCTGGGTTTCTTCTTGGCTCATGTTGCTTGTTGTTGGGACGGCCCTCGTTGGGGCCGGCCGGATGATGCGGCCGATCCGTAGTGGAGCGGCGACGCGGTTTGTCGGCCCCTTGGTGACGGAGGACGAGCCTCCTGGGGTGCCGAAATGCTCGGGGAGTGAATCCCTGAACAAATCTGATTAAATACCCCCCTCCCGCTTAACAACAAGAAAGTCCCTCAGCGCGCCTCTTCAGTGAATCTTTGTTCACGTATCAGCACGATCTTGACGGTTCCTTGGTAGGAAAGGTTCTCTTCGACCTTGAGGCGGATCCGCCGGGCGAGCTCGGTGGCCTTGAAATCGTCCACCTTGCCCGGGTCGACGATGACCCGCAGTTCCCGGCCAGATTGGAAGGCGTAGGCTTCGCGGACGCCTTCGAAACCCAGGGCGACTTCTTCCAGCAGGCGGACTCGCTGGGCGTAAGATTCGAGGGTCGACGAGCGGGCGCCGGGCCGGGAGCCGGAGGCCGCATCGGCGATCATGACGAGCGGCGCATAGAGGCTCTCGGCCCCGACTTCGCGGTGATGGGCGGCGACGGCGTTGACGACCCGGGCGTCCTCGCCGAGACGACGGAGGAGGGCGGCTCCGGCGAGCGCGTGGCTGGCGCCGGCTTCGGCCTCGATGGCCTTGCCGAGGTCGTGCAGCAGGCCCGCGCGTTTCGCCGGGATCGGGTCGAGGCCGATCTCGGACGCGAGCATGGCGCAGAGCTGCGCGACCTCGATCGAGTGCGCCAGCGTGTTCTGGTTGGCCGAGAGGCGGAAGTGGAGCCGGCCGAGCAGTTCCTCGACGGCGGCGTCCATGGGCGGCAGGCCCAGGTCCCGCACGGCGTCGCGGCCGAGCCTCCGGGCGTGCTTGACGACTTCGTCGCCCGCGAGGCGCACGCTTTCTTCGATGAGGGAAGGCGAGATCCGGCCGTCCTTCACGATGCGTTCGAGGGCGATGCGGGCGATCTCCCGGCGGACGGGGTCGAAGCACGAGACCATCGCCAGGCCGGGGGTCTCGTCGATGAGCAGGGTCGCGCCGGTGATCTGTTCGAACGTGCGGATGTTGCGGCCTTCGCGCCCGATGAGGCGGCCTTTCATGTCCTCGTTGGGCAGCGTCACCGAGAGCGCGGTCGCGTCCTGCGTCGTGGTCGTGGTCAGCCGCTGCATCGCGGAGAGCAGGGTGCGCCGGGCTTCGTCGTCGATGTCCTGTTCGACCTGGTCGAGCAGGTCGCGCCGAAGGTGCGCCGCCTCTTCGCCGTATTCTTCGCGGAGCAGGTCGAGCAGGAGGTGGCGGGCCTGCTCGGAGGAGACTCCCGCCGCGCGCTGCAGTTCGCGGAGCAGTTGTTCGCGGAGCTTCGCGTTGGCGCGCGCGGCCTCGCCGGCGGCTTCCGCTTCGGCGGTCGCGGCCGCATGCAGGCGGGCGGCCTCGCGTTGGCTGGCCTCCGCTTCGGCCTGCAGTTCGGCGGCTTCGACGCTGGCCTCGCGGCGGGCCAGCTCCACTTCGGCCTTCAGACGGGCTTCGCGGACGGTCCCGAGGGTGTTTTCGCGCCACTTCGCGACCGCGTAGGCCACGATGGCCCCGGAGGAGAACGCCACGGCGGCGAGGATGCTTTGGTCGGCTGCCACTGGCATGGTCGTCGCGTATCCGGGGGTCCGGTCGGCTTACCCTTGCCGACCGGGCTCCTTCGGCAAGCCCTTTCGGGAGGTTCGCCTTGCCACCGGACGGGGGAACAGGTTGCCTCCGGCATGTCCCAACACCTTGACGAGGAGCGGTCTCCGGCTTCGGTCTGGTGGGATAATTTTGCCAATTTCGCCTGGCGCACCGATTGGACCCAGGTCGTCATCATCCTCTTCCTGAGCACGTTGGGGGTGGTCGCCATCCATTCCGCCGGGAGCGCCCGGGAATCCGTCTTCTACCGTTCGCAGATCGTCTTCGTCGGCATCGGCTGGGCCGCTTATTGGGCGGTTTCCTCCTTGGATTACCGGCTCATCCAACGTCACGCCCGCCATCTTTTCCTGGCCTCGGTGCTGCTGCTCCTGCCCGTCTCCCTGTGCGCGCTCGCCAAGACCGACCTCGGCACCTTCATCCGCAGCATCAACGGGGCGCGGCGTTGGATGGATTTCGGTCCGTTCTCGATCCAGCCATCGGAGTTCGCGAAGGTCGGCGCCCTGATCTTCCTGGCGGCGATGCTGGCGCGTTCTCCGATCGGCGCCTTCCGCGCCACCTGGCCCACCGTCCTCCGGTGCCTGGGGGCGGCGCTGGTCCCGTTTGTCTTGATTTTTGTGCAGCCGGACCTAGGTTCTGCGCTCATCTACCTGCCGCTGTCATTTCTTCTGCTCTTCGCCGCCGGCTTGACGTCTCGGTTCTTCCTCGTGGCCGGCCTGGCGGCCGTCCTGTTCTTCGGAGTGGTGGCCCTCGACCTCCGGGAGTACGCCGCCAAGATCGACCAGTACGCCAAGGCCAACCCGACGTCCAAGGATCCGGTCCGGGCCGTGCGCGGCCAGCATGAGCAGGAAGCCTGGTTCTTCCTCCTGAAGGACTACCAGCGCGAGCGTATCATGTCTTTCGTGGCGCCCCAGGTCATCGATCCGAAGGGTCTCGGCGTCACCTGGAACGTGAACCAGGCCGTCATCGCGGTCGGTCGCGGAGGCTTCCGCGGGCAGGGCATCGGCAACGGCACGCAGGCCCGCTACGGCTACCTGCCCGAAGCGGCGGCCCACAATGATTTCCTTTTCTCAGGCATGGCCGAAGAGATCGGCTTCACCGGCGGACTGCTGGTGATCGGCGCCTTCGCCCTGCTGTTCTGGCGCGTCGTGCGCACGGCCGCCCGCGCGGCCGACCGCTTCGGTTCGCTGCTGGCCGTCGGCGCCGCGGTCGTGCTCGGCACGCACGTCGTGATCAACGTCGGCATGAACATCGACCTGATGCCCGTCACGGGCGTCCCGCTTCCTTTCCTCAGCTACGGAGGGTCTTTCGTACTCAGCTGTTTCCTGCTCCTTGGACTAGTCCAGAGCGTTCATCGGCATTCGGCCGGTGGCGGCGAAGACGGAGGCTCTCCGGCAACCGGCTTAACCGCCTGACCGAGATGCCCGACAACACCGAACCCGAAGACCACCACGAAGAGCTGCCGGAAGGCGGCGAACAGACCTCCCCGATCGACCAGCGCAAGCTGGCCGAGGAGGCCACCAAGCGGCGCAAGGAGCTCCCGTTGCTCCAGCGCATCGTCAAGCACTTCTCCAAGGACCGCGCCGTCTACCGCGAGCTGGTCATCAACGCCGAGACGCTCGAGAAGCGGGTCGCCTTGCTCACCAACGGCGTGCTCGACAAGTTCGAGATCGAACACAAGGGCGAGAACCGCATGGTCGGCGCCGTCTTCAAGGGGCGCGTCCAGAACCTCGAGGGCGGGCTCAAGGCCGCCTTCGTCGACATCGGTCAGCCTAAGAACGCCTTCCTCCACTACTGGGACATGCTCCCGGCCGCCAACGACTCGCAGGTCGAGTTCATCCGCGACAACGAGTCCGCCGAGCAGAAGCAGCGCAAGGCCCGCTATCAGGCCAAGGACATCCCGCAGCTCTTCCCCGCCGGCTCGGACATCGTCATCCAGGTGGTCAAGGACCAGATCGGCACCAAGGGCCCCCGCTCCACCACGAACATCGCGCTGCCGGGTCGCTACCTGGTGCTGATGCCGTTCAGCGGCGCCTGCGGCGTCTCCCGCAAGATCGAAGACGCGTCGGAGCGCGAGCGTCTCAAGGACATCCTGCGGTCGCTCACCATCCCCGAGGGCATGGGGGTCATCATCCGCACCGCGGGCGAGGGCAAGCAGGCCCGCTGGTTCGTCCGCGACCTGCACATGCTGCTCAAGCGCTGGCAGGGCATCGTCGAGAAGATCAACGCCCCCGACCGCAAGCCCGTCCTCCTCTACCAGGAGCCCGGCCTCATCGAGCGCACCGTCCGCGACTTCCTGACCGAAGAGGTCGACCGCATCCTCGTCGACAATCCCGAGGACTTCAAGCTGGTGCAGGACCTGGTCGGCGAGGTTTCGCCCCGTTCCCGCTCCCGGGTGGAGCTCTACGCCGACCCCATCCCGGTCTTCGAGCGCTACAACATCGAGCGCCAGATCGAGCAGCTCTTCCAGCGTCGCGTGCCCCTGCCGAGCGGGGGTGAGATCGTGATCGACGAGACCGAAGCCCTGACCGCGATCGACGTCAACACGGGCGGCCACCGCGGCAAGGACGGCGCGAAGGACGGCAATTTCATCACGCAGGCGAACCTCGAGGCCGTCACGGAGGCCGCCCGGCAGATCAAGCTCCGCAACCTCGGCGGGCTCATCATGATCGACACCATCGACATGAAGAACCCGAAGGACCGGAAGAAGGTCTTCGACACCCTCCGCGAGGCGATGGAGGACGACCGGGCCAAGCATCAGATCCTGCCGATCTCCCAGCTGGGCGTCCTGCAGATGACCCGCCAGCGCCACACCGAGTCGAACACGACCTCGATGTACACGGCCTGCCCGCACTGCCAAGGTCGGGGCATCGTCAAGAACCCCCGCACGGTCTCCGTCGAGATCCAGCGCAAGCTGCTCAGCGTCATCCGCCGCCTGCGGGAGACCGCCGGTCCCGAGAAGGAGCTCGAGATCAACATCCTCCTCCATCCGGTCAACCTGGAGCGCATCATCACGGAGGACCGCGAGTTCTTCCGCGACCTGATGAAGTCCTGCAAGGTCCGTCTCGGCACCAAGCCCGACCCCACCTACAGCATCGAAGCCTTCAAGCTCTTCGACGGCGCGGGCAAGGAGCTGCGCTGAGCTCACCGCTCGGTGCCCTCAAGGCCTCCGGGTTCGCCCGGGGGCCTTTTTATTTCCGCCGGCGAGGGCGGTGGGCGAGCAGGCGCAGGCCGTTGAGGCAGACCACCACCGTGCTGCCTTCGTGCACGCTGACCGCGAGGGGCAGGGGGGCGCCGCGGAAGATGACGTAGGCCGCCATGCCGAGAGCGGCGCCGACGGAGACGATGACGTTGAAGCGGATGGCTCGGCGGGCTCGGCGGCTGAGCTCGATGGCGTCGACCAGCCTTTCGAGGCGGTCGTCCATGAGCACGAGGTCGCTCGACTCCAGGGCGGCGTCGCTTCCGCGTCCGCCCATGCCGATGGCGACGTCCGCCGCGGCGAGGCCCGGGGCATCGTTGACGCCGTCGCCGACCATCGCGACCACGTGGCCTTCGGCGGAGTAACGGCGGATCGCGGCCATCTTGGCGTCGGGCGTGAGCGCCGCCGCGTAGGCTTGGATCCCGACCTGCTGCGCGGCCGCGGCGGCCGCCTCTTCGCGGTCTCCGGTGAGCATGACCGTACGGATCTTCGCGTCGTGGAGCGCCGCGAGGGTGGGGCGGCTGGCTTCGCGGATGCGGTCGACGAGCGTGGCGCGGACCGTGACCGTGCCGTCGGAGGCCCAGACTTCGCTGACGATCGCTCCCGCCGGCACTGCGGCCGCCGGAAGGGAGGATCCGCTGACGAACTCGCGGGTGCCTACGCTCCAGCGGGAGCCTGCGACGGTGCCGGAGACACCTTGGCCGGGAGAATTGGAAAGCCCTTGGACGGGGAGCAGGCGGGCGCCTTCTTTCTGGCAGGCACGCACCACGCCGGCGGCGAAGGGGTGGGTGGTGGCGGCCTCCAGAGAAAGCAGGGCGCTCAGAGCCCGGTCTCGGTCGGCCTCGGCGGGGAAGACTTCGAGCGCGGCCACCTCGGGTACGCCCGCGGTCAGCGTGCCCGTCTTGTCGAAGCACACGCAATCGACGTCGGCGAGGTGTTCGACGGCGGCTCCGCCGCGGAAGAGGATGCCTTGGCGGGCGCCGGCGGCGATGGCGGCGAGGACGGCGGAGGGGACGGAAAGGACCAAGGCGCAAGGGCTGAGGACCACCAGCAAGGTCATCGCTCTGTAGAGAGGGGCGTCTTGGGCGGAAGTTTCACAGCCAGCCGGGCTCGCGAACTTCAGGAAGACATAGAAGAGGGCGGAGGCCGAGAGGGCGAAGATCGCGTAGGCGTCGCCCCACCGGTCGATGGCGCGCTGGGCGGGCGCCTTGCTTTCCTGGGCTTCGCGGATGAGACGGACGATCCGTTGCAGGGCGCTGTCCTGCTCGGCCCGGGAGACGCCCACGATCAGGCGGCCCCAGGTGTTGAGCGTGCCCCCTGCGACCTCGGAACCAGCCTGTTTAGGGGCCGGTTTTGCCTCTCCTGTCAGGTTGGACTCGTCTACCGCGCTCTCGCCGGAGAGCACTTTGCCGTCGGCCGGCACCAGTTCGCCGGGCAGGACGGCGATGCGGTCACCGGGCCGCAGTTCGGAGACCGGCACTTCCGTTTCGATGTCATCCGCCCCTAGTCGGCGGGCATGCTTCGGCGACTTGTCGAGGAGGGCGTCGATGGCGCCGCGGGTGCGGTCCATCGCGAAATGTTCGATCGCGCCGGCGGTCGAGAAGAGGAAAAGAAGCAGCGCGCCCTCCGCCCGGGCGCCCACGATCCAGGCGCCGACCGCGACGATCAGCATCAGCAGGTGGACGTCGATGCGGCGGCGGCGCAAGGCGGCCCACGCCTCGCCGGCGGCGTCCCAGCCGCCGGCGAGGCAGGCGAGGAGGGCGAACGCCGCCGACCACGTCGGACGCGCGCCGTCGAAGCGTTCCGCGCCCCATGCCAGCAGGCCGAAGACGCCGCTCGCCGCGGCGAGCGCGGCGAGACGCCGCCACTCTCCGTGCGGCTCTGTCCGCCGCGTGTCCGCCTGCGTGCTCATCCGGTGATGCTGTCGTCGCCGCGCGCTCCGGTCAATCGTGCGCATCGTCGCCGGGCGTATCGATTTCATCGTTACGCCGTCGCGGACGACGCGGGATTTTTCCGCCGCGCCGCGAGATGAAAATTTCCTCTTGCGCAAGCGTAGGTTTTACTTATTCATCATGTCCAAGAGTTAACCGCAACGTGACGAACCGAACCGAAACCCCGAGCGAAAGTCTCATCACCGTGTCGCTTCCCCAGAAGCTGCATTCCGAGGTGGTCGCCTTCCAGCATCGGTCCGGTCTCAACACCCTGAGCGAAGTCATCCGACACGCGCTCGATCGTTACGACGACTCCCGTCCTTCCCTGGAGACCAACCGGTCCCGCCAGGTTTCTTTCCGCGTACCGTCGGAGCTCCGTGTTCGTATCACCCGCCAGGCTCGCGCCGCCCGGGTGAGCGTGGGGCGAATCGTCAGGGTGGCGCTTCAGGCGCTGCCCTCAAACCCAACAACGATCCAAAAAAAGGACATACCTATGGCTAAAAAGAAGGCCGCTGCTAAGAAGAGCGTCAAGAAGGCCACCAAAGCTAAGAAGAAGTAATTCTTCCTAGTCTTTTCCGTCCTTCGGGGCGGATGGCGCCGGTACCCCCGGTCATAACAAGGACCCCTGCAAAGGGGTCCTTTTCTTTTCCCCCGTCCCTGGGTTGCATATTGGCTTGAAACCGTCCGCCAGAACACGGTTTCTAATGGCTCTCTTCGCACCATGAGCAACCCCGCATCCGGCCGTATCACGATTTCCAACGGCAAACTGACCGTCCCCGACCGCCCCATCGTCCCCTTCATCGAGGGCGACGGCACGGGGCCCGACATCTGGCGCGCGTCCGTACGCGTCCTCGACGCCGCCGTCGCCAAGGCTTACGCCGGCAAGCGGAAGATCGAATGGCTTGAAGTCCTCGCCGGCGAGAAGGCCTTCAAGCAGACGGGCGACTGGCTGCCCGAGGCGACGCTCGCCGCCTTCCGCGATTACCTCGTCGGCATCAAGGGGCCGCTCACCACCCCGACCGGCGGCGGCATCCGCTCCCTCAACGTCGCGCTCCGTCAGCAGCTCGACCTCTACGTCTGCCTCCGCCCCGTGCAGTGGTTCACCGGCGTGCCTTCGCCGGTGAAGAATCCCGGCAAGGTCGACATGGTGATCTTCCGCGAGAACACCGAGGACATCTACGCCGGCATCGACTTCGAGGCCGGGTCGGAGATCGCCCTCAAGACGCTCGAGTTCATCAAGACGAACTTCCCCAAGGAATTCAAAAAGATCCGTTTCGGCGCCGAGCAGCCCGCCACCGTGGGCCTGGGCATCAAGCCCGTCTCCCGTCCCGGCTCCGAGCGGCTCATCCGTTCGGCCATCCAGTACGCCATCACCAACAAGCGGAAGTCGCTGACCCTCGTCCACAAGGGCAATATCATGAAGTACACCGAAGGCGCCTTCATGAAGTGGGGCTACGA
>Ga0222712_10005954_pt1 | contig 12166 bp, 9 predicted proteins | sample C33_657DmetaG_FD_165043 | JGI IMG/M metagenome (GOLD analysis project Ga0222712, IMG submission 165043) | Estuarine water microbial communities from San Francisco Bay, California, United States - C33_657D | ecosystem: Environmental > Aquatic > Marine > Unclassified | place: USA: California...
CGCGCAAGTTCGGTCATGACAAAGGCATCGACAATCCGGTCATCGTGGTCTACGAAAAAGCCTTTCACGGCCGCAGCATTGCCACCTTGAGTGCCACGGGCAACACCAAAATTCAGCAGGGTTTTGGACCCTTGGTGGAGGGCTTCTTGCGCGTGCCCTTGAATGACATTGCGGCTTTGAAAAAGGCCACAGAAAACAACCCCAATGTGGTGGCCGTGTTTTTTGAAACCATCCAAGGCGAAGGCGGCGTGAACCCTATGCACCTGGACTATCTCCGTGATGTTCGTGCCCTTTGTGACGACAAAGATTGGCTCATGATGATTGACGAAGTTCAATGCGGCATGGGCAGAACAGGCAAGTGGTTCGCGCACCAGTGGGCAGGCATCAAGGCCGACGTGATGCCCTTGGCGAAGGGCTTAGGTTCTGGCGTGCCGATTGCTGCTGTCGTAGCAGGACCCAAAGCTGCCAACATTTTTCAGCCTGGCAATCACGGCACCACCTTTGGTGGCAATCCGCTGGCCATGCGTGCGGGCGTTGAAACCATTCGCATCATGGAAAAGGATGGCCTGCTAGACAATGCAGCCAAGGTAGGCTCTCACCTGAAAGCACGTTTTGAAAAAGGGCTTGAGGGCGCCAAAGGCATCAAAGAAATTCGCGGCCAAGGTTTGATGCTTGGCATTGAATTGGACAAGCCCTGCAGTGCACTCACATTGCGCGCAGCAGAAGCGGGTTTGTTGATCAGCGTCACAGCAGACAGCGTCATTCGCATGGTGCCGCCGCTCATCATGACTCAGGCTGAAGCCGATGAAGTGGCCGATATTTTGTTGCCGCTCATCCACACCTTTCTGTCGGAGTCATCCTAATGCTTACGCAGGCACCCGCCACGCCTCTTCGGCATTACTTGCAATTCACAGATTTAAACGCTGAAGAATATGCGCATGTTTTCAAGCGTGCATCGTTCATCAAAGCCAAGTTCAAGGCCTACGAAAAATACCAGCCACTGACAGACCGCACCTTGGCCATGATCTTTGAGAAAGCCTCCACACGCACACGTGTGAGCTTTGAAGCAGGCATGTACCAAATGGGGGGCTCGGTTGTGCACCTCACAACTGGCGACAGCCAACTGGGACGTGCAGAGCCCATTGAAGACAGTGCCAGAGTGATCAGCCGCATGGTCGATCTGGTCATGATTCGAACCTATGGGCAAGACAAAATTGAAACCTTTGCCAAGCATTCACGTGTCCCCGTCATCAACGGGCTGACCAATGAGTTTCACCCATGCCAAATCTTGGCAGACATCTTTACCTACATCGAGCACCGAGGCTCTATTCAAGGCAAAACAGTGGCCTGGGTGGGTGATGGCAACAACATGGCCAACACTTGGCTACAAGCTGCCGACTTGCTGGGCTTTAAAGTCAATCTCAGCACCCCTAGTGGCTACGAAGTTGACCCGGCAGTTGTGGGTGTTCGAAGTGCTGCCAGCACGCAGTTCTTTAAAGACCCGATGCAAGCTTGTGAAGGCGCTGATTTGGTCACCACCGATGTGTGGACCAGCATGGGCTATGAAGCAGAGAACGAAGCCCGCAAAAAAGCGTTTGCCGATTGGTGCGTCGACGAGGAGATGATGAAAGTGGCCAAGCCCGATGCGCTGTTCATGCATTGCCTACCCGCTCACAGAGGCGAGGAAGTCAGTGCAGAAGTCATCGATGGGCCTCAGTCAGTGGTGTGGGATGAAGCTGAAAATCGCATGCATGCGCAAAAGGCCTTGATGGAATTTTTACTGCTTGGCAAAGTCTGAATCAGGCCTAGAAGCGCACTAGCCTCATCATATAAAAATTGTCGCCCTGTTAAGGCCCTGAATAAAGCCAAGGGACATCCATCAAGGATTCTCCCAAGAATTTCATGGCCACATTGCGGCCCCATTGCAGCGGTCCTTGAAGGTGAAAAATCTGACCGTTTCGAATGGAGCGTTGTTGCACTTGGGCGTTGCGAGCCCAACGTGCTTGAGCGTAAATTTGTAAGCGTTCTGGCACAGATAAATCTACTCTGGCCCAACTTCTGGCCAACTCAGCAGCATCCTCTATGGCCATGCCAGCACCTTGTGCCAAGAACGGACGCATGGGATGAGCCGCATCGCCTAACAAAGCGATTCGGCCTTTCGCCATTTCATGAGGGCCCTTGATGGGTGGACGGTCACAAAGTGGCCACAGTCGCCATGCTGGCACTGCTGCCAGCATGTTGCGCAGGTCTGCGTGAATGGGCCCCATGGCAGCTTCTAAGTCTTGTTTGTTGCCTGCATGGTCCCATTCATCCAAGCTGGCTGGAGGTGGCCCTTGGACCACCACCACCAGGTTCAAATACTCACCACATTTGACGGGGTACAACACGGCATGAACTCTGGGGCCGACCCAAACATTCACATCTTGCAGTCGCAACTTTTCAGGAACTGATTGCATAGGGATAAGGGCACGATAGGCTAACAAGCCTGTCACCCTGGGTGCTGTTGGCGGCACCACGAATTGGCGCATTTTGCTCCAAAGACCGTCGGCCCCGACCATGGCGGCGGATTTAGAAAATTCGGTCAAACTTGCAGGTAAGTTGGTGCCACTGATCTGGATGCCGTCCGCATTCTGCTGCACGGCTTGCACTTCTGAATCAAGGCGCAATTCAGCCAGGCCTGAGCCAATTATTTTTTGCAGCAACACACGATGCAAATCAGCACGGTGCACGGTGACATAAGGTGCGCCATAGGTGTCGAGGCTTCGCTGTCCTAAACGCAGCGAGCCAATGACTTGCCCAGTTTGAGTGTCTTTGGCCTCTAGCCTGTGCGGCGTAAACCCAATTTCTTTGAGGTCTTCAGCCAAATCCCAAGCATGCAAAGTGCGCGTCACATTGGGGCCCATCTGAATACCCGCCCCTACTTCCGAGAAAGTGGCTGCACGCTCTAGCACCTGCGGCCTGGCCCCAGCTTGACCGCATGCCAATGCGGCAGCGAGCCCACCAATTCCACCACCCACAATGATCATCGTATTTTCCACAAGCTTGATTTTGCAACGATCTGATTGCACAAACGCTGTGTCCCATCAAAAAAGCCCAAAAGACCGAAATCTTTTGGGCTTAAGCACAGTGCTCAGCGCGCAGTTTTAGGCAGCGACACCCTTGGCTACTTCTGCGTACTCTTCGATCTTGTCGAAGTTCATGTACTTGTAGATCTGAGTTCCATCTTTGTTAATTTCAGTCATGCTAGATTGGTACTCTTCTGTGGTTGGAATGCGACCCAGCTTGGAGCTGATGGCTGCAACCTCAGAGGATGCCAAATACACGTTGGTGTTTTTGCCCAAGCGGTTGGGGAAGTTGCGTGTTGAAGTTGAGACCACCGTAGCACCCTCACGCACTTGAGCTTGGTTGCCCATGCACAAGGAGCAGCCTGGCATTTCAGTGCGTGCGCCAGCAGCGCCAAATACGCCGTAGTGACCTTCTTTGGTTAATTCGGCAGCGTCCATTTTGGTGGGCGGCGCAATCCACAACTTCACGGGAATGTCACGCCTGCCTTCAAGCAACTTAGAGGCTGCGCGGAAGTGACCGATGTTGGTCATGCAAGAGCCAATGAAGACTTCGTCAATCTTGGTGCCCGCCACATCTGACAACAACTTGGCGTCATCGGGATCGTTAGGGCAGCACAAGACAGGCTCTTTCAACTGGTCCATGTCGATGTCTAGCACATGGGCATACTCGGCATTGGCATCGGCCTCAAGCAAGTGAGGGTTGGCCAACCAAGCTTCAACCGCTTTGATGCGGCGCTCAAGCGCTCGCTTGTCGTTGTAGCCTTGCGCAATCATGTTCTTCATCAGAACGATGTTGGAGTTCAAGTATTCTTTCACGGGCTCTGGGTTGAGCTTCACGGTGCAACCCGCTGCAGAGCGCTCAGCAGAGGCATCTGACAACTCAAACGCTTGCTCAACCTTCAAGTCTGGTAATCCTTCAATTTCCAAAATACGACCCGAGAACTCATTGATCTTGCCTGACTTGGCAACCGTCAGTAAGCCCGCCTTGATGGCGTAGTAAGGAATAGCGTGAACCAAGTCGCGCAATGTAATACCAGGCTGCATCTTGCCCTTGAAGCGAACCAGAATAGATTCGGGCATGTCCAAAGGCATGACACCTGTGGCCGCGCCGAAGGCTACCAAGCCAGAGCCCGCGGGGAAAGAAATACCAATCGGGAAACGTGTGTGCGAGTCGCCGCCTGTGCCAACTGTGTCGGGCAACAACAAACGGTTCAACCAACTGTGAATAATGCCATCACCTGGGCGCAATGAAACGCCGCCTCGGTTGCTCATAAAGGCTGGCAACTCATGGTGCATCTTGACGTCAACGGACTTTGGATAGGCCGCAGTGTGGCAGAAAGATTGCATTACCATGTCGGCGCTGAAACCCAAGCAAGCCAGGTCTTTCAGTTCGTCGCGCGTCATGGTGCCTGTGGTGTCTTGGGAACCCACAGTGGTCATCTTGGGTTCGCAATAGGTGCCTGGACGAACGCCCTGACCTTCTGGCAAACCGCATGCACGGCCCACCATTTTTTGCGCTACGGTAAAGCCCGCTTTGGTAGAAGTTGGAACCTTTGGCAAACGGAACAAGGTAGAAGTAGGCAAGCCCAAAAACTCGCGCGCCTTGACTGTCAATGAACGGCCAATGATCAAGTTAATTCGACCGCCTGCGCGAACTTCATCAAACAACATGTCGCTGCGAAGTTCAAACTCGGTGAGCAAAGCACCGTTCTTCATGATCTTGCCTTCGTAAGGCAAGACATCAATCACATCACCCATTTCCAATTTGGAAACATCCACTTCAATGGGCAAGGCACCTGAGTCTTCTTGCGTATTGAAGAAGATGGGGGCAATTTTGGCGCCCAAGGTCACGCCACCAAAGCGCTTGTTAGGCACAAAAGGAATGTCTTCACCAAAACCCCAGATGATGCTGTTGGTGGCCGACTTGCGAGAAGAACCGGTTCCCACCACATCGCCCACATAAGCCACCAAGTGGCCTTTTTTCTTCATCTCTTCAATGAAGGCCATGGGGCCGCGCTTGCCGTCTTCTTCTGGTTTGAAGGCTGCATCTGGGCGTGTGTTTTTCAACATGGCCAAGTAATGCAATGGAATGTCAGGACGGCTCCAAGCATCAGGCGCGGGAGACAAATCGTCGGTGTTGGTTTCACCAGGTACTTTGAACACAGAGACGGTGATTTTTTTGGCCACTTCAGGACGTGAAGTGAACCATTCAGCATCAGCCCAGCTTTGAATGACAGCCGTGGCATGAGCATTGCCTGCCTTTGATTTTTCGGCGACGTCATGAAAGAAGTCAAACATCAGCAATGTTTTCTTCAAACTTTCAGCAGCCACAGCGGCCACTTCTTTGTGATCGAGCAAATCAATCAAGGGTTTGACGTTGTAACCGCCCACCATGGTGCCCAACAATTCAGCGGCTTTGGCTTTGCTCACCAAAGAAACAGACAAGTCGCCATGGGCAACTGCCGACAAGAAAGAAGCCTTGACTTTGGCTGCATCGTCAACGCCAGGTGGCACACGGTGAGTGAGCAAATCCATCAAAAAGGATTCTTCACCTTGAGGTGGATTTTTGATGAGTTCAATTAACTCAGCAGTTTGCTGGGTATCCAAAGGCAGCGGGGGAATTCCCAGCGCTGCACGTTCGGCGGCATGTTTACGATAAGCTTGCAACATAGTTTTCTCCTGTCTTACGAAATAAATTGTTCACTCAAACTTTTAAATATTTTCAAACTTCACAACTCAGCGCTTGTTACTTGTGACGACATTGCTCACATCAATCAAAGCAGGCGGTGGGTTGATCTTCATGTCGTTGGCGATGGCGACTTGATCGGGGTGGGCACATTCATCGGCCAATCGACGTCCATTTTTTTGATCCATCAGCATGGACTTGTTGGCCAGCTGCAACCAGACTGCGCCAGCCTTTTCATCTTCCAAACGAATGGCACCCGTACTGGTTGCAACTGGCCGCATTCGGTATTTGTAGCCATTGCCCTGCAAATCGAAGTAGCCAGGCGTGTGTGCATCGGCCGTCATGCGAATGGAAGCACCTAACTCACAGGGCAACTGACCGACATGCACGCGTTCTGCAATGCTGAGTTCTTGCGGAGCCAAAGGTGCATCGACTGGCTTGGCAGTGGCATTGCGCTTGTCTGAATTTTTTTTCTGGGTGGTATTTGGGGCTGTTGGCTTTGCCGCAGGTTTTGTCTGAACCTCTTTTTTGACTGCACCATTGGCATCTTTAGAGGATTGCGCTTGGGCCATGTTGATACCTGAGCCCCAAAGGCAGGCCGCGAATACCAGGGGAAAAAGTTTCAAACGGCGCATGTTGTCTCTCCAAAATAGGATTGAACCGACCCGGGTATGGGTCTTCCCGTTTGATGCGCGCGTTCAAGCACTTGCCAAAAGAATCTATAGCTTGCGCGGTCATGCAATTGACCACCAAAACTCACAGGCGCCCAATCTGCACGACGAGCTGCTTCGATCAATTCAGCAGCTTGTTCAATCTCGTGCGCACTTGGGGCCATGGCTTCCAACACAGGCCTGATTTGACTGGGGTGAATACTCCACATGCGCGTGTAACCCAACTCGCGTGAAGCTTTGAAGGCCGCTAATTTAATGGCTTCTAAATCACTGAATTCTGTGACCACGCAGTGCGATGGCACTTTGCCGTGTGCGTGACAAGCACTGGCAATTTCCAATTTGGCCCGCACAACCAGCGGGTGAGTGAATTGGCCTTCAACGCCCATGCCACTGGAAGGAATGGCACCCCCATGGGCAGAGACAAAATCCATCAGGCCAAAGCTCAAAGATTGCACGCGGGGATGGGCTGCAATTTCAAAGGAACGGTGAACTGCTGCGGGTGACTCAATCAAGACATGCATTGGCAAAGTCAATGCACCCGCTTGATTCAAAGCTTGCGCTGCAGTGTCAACATCGGCAACAGATTCCACCTTGGGAATCATCACGTGTCGCAAGTTGCGATGCGCATCTTTCAAAATCAGATTCACATCATTGAAAAATGCGGGGTGATCAACGGGGTGGACACGAACTGCCACCCTGGCTTCAGGCGCTGCACTGTTTGCAATTTCCTTGACCAAATGGGCGTGCTCAATTTCACCGCCGACTGGGGCGCCATCTTCACAGTCCAAGGTGACATCAAAGACGCAGGCACCAAACTCCTGCGTCATTTCCGCTTGCAGTTGCAAACTTTTGCGCATCCGCACTTCGACACCACTGTAGTGATCGCATACAGGCAAAAGCATGCCTGCGGCTTGTGATCCTAAAAGAATGTCGCGCGGATGCTTCACGAAAGTGTCTTTTAGTTAAAGCAAGTGCGCTACGCCGGCTTGCTCGTCTGTCAACTCTTTCAAAGTTTTGTCGATGCAAGATTGGCTAAAGGCATCAATTTCCAAACCTTCGACCACTTTGTATTCGCCGTTCACGCATGTGACGGGAAAACCGAACATGACGTCTTTGGGAATTCCGTACCAGCCCTGTGAAGGAATGCCCATGGTGACCCAATGGCCGTTGGTGCCCAAAGCCCAATCGCGCATGTGGTCGATGGCGGCATTGGCAGCAGAAGCGGCAGATGACAAACCACGTGCTTCAATGATGGCCGCGCCGCGCTTGCCCACAGTTGGCAAGAACACGTTGGCATTCCACTCTTGGTCGTTGATCATGGTTTTCACAGATTCGCCGTTGATGGTGGCGAAACGGTAGTCGGCATACATGGTTGGAGAGTGGTTGCCCCAAACGCACAGTTTCTGAATGTCTGCAACCGCTTTGCCAGTTTTGGCTGCAATTTGCGACGCCGCACGGTTGTGGTCCAAACGCAGCATGGCAGTGAAGTTACCAGGCTTGAGATCGGGTGCGCTTTTCATGGCGATGTAAGCGTTGGTGTTGGCGGGGTTGCCGACCACCAAAACCTTGACATTGCGTGAAGCCACAGCGTTCAAAGCTTTGCCTTGCGCAGTGAAGATGGCGCCATTGATAGCAAGCAATTCTGCGCGCTCCATGCCAGGGCCACGAGGACGTGAACCTACCAACAAAGCATAGTCTGTGTCTTTGAAAGCGGTCATGGGGTCGCCGTGGGCTTCCATGCCAGCCAGCAATGGGAAGGCGCAATCGTCCAATTCCATCATGACACCCTTGAGCGCTTTTTGGGCTTTTTCGTCTGGGATTTCAAGCAATTGCAAGATCACAGGCTGATCTTTGCCCAACATTTCGCCCGAGGCGATGCGAAACAACAATGCGTATCCAATTTGACCAGCGGCTCCTGTGACGGCGACGCGAACGGGCTTTTTGCTCATGGTGTGAACTCCAGATGGTGATAAGAAAACGGACTTCGCCGACCACATCCCGACATTCACTGCCGACCGGGTCGCCTGGCGTTCCAGACGGGTGCGCAAGGAAAAATGCGCACGGGCAAACAGCTTTCGAGTGTACTCGCGAAAACCCTGAAAAGTCAATTTGTCTTATGTCTTATATAAGATATCATTGCACCACTTTTTGAGCCAGCCTTTTGCCAGGGCAACTGACATGACATCTCAAGTTTTTTCTGTTGAAACCGCCGAATCGTCCGATCCTTCATCGTCTGCGCCTGCGTTCAGTCCGCTTTATCAGCAAATCAAGGGGCTGATCCTGCAAGGCCTTCAATCAGGCGAATGGAAACCTGGGGAAGGTATTCCCAGCGAGATGGAATTGGCTGCGCGTTACAGAGTCAGTCAAGGCACCGTTCGAAAGGCCATTGATGAATTGGCCAACAACCATTTGCTGGTTCGCAGACAAGGAAAAGGCACCTTTGTGGCCACCCACGCCGAGCAACAGGTGCAATATCGATTTTTGAAGTTAATGCCCGACATGGGGCAACCCAAAAGAGATGGCCCAACCCAGAGAAAAATCATTGATTGCAAGCGGCTTCGCGCCAATGCAGAGATAGGACGTGCATTGGCATTGCGCACAGGTGATGCCGTACTGCAAGTCCGCCGAGTTCTCTCATTTGCTGGCGCACCCACGATCCTTGAAGACCTCTGGCTACCCGGTGCGCCCTTCAAAGGACTGACGGCAGAACGCCTGAGTGACTACCATGGCCCCATGTACGCCCTGTTTGAAACTGAGTTTGGGGTGCGGATGGTGCGCGCCGAAGAAAGAATCAAGGCCGTAGTGCCAGATGACGCTCAATGCAAATTGCTCGAGATTAAATCTCACACCCCTTTGTTGAGTGTAGAAAGAACGGCCTTTACCTACAACGACACGCCCATGGAGTTGCGCAGAGGCTTTTACGTCACCTCTGCTCACCACTATCACAATGTTTTAAATTGACGCTTTGGCGACATTTAAGCTTCTTATCCCTATTGTTTTTTCATTTGTTATTGAAATTCTCATGTCAGTTTGTTGCGTTGCAATAGAATTCGCGAACACGTCCGTCAAAAACGGCTGTGAAGTTACCTAAGAGGAATTAAAAATGACCGAAGCCGCCCGAAAAAGGCCTGAATTTCGCAATATCAATGCCCTCAGCGATTTACCCAGTTACCGCCTGCCAGCAGCTGGCTGGGTGTCCATCCTGCACCGTGTGAGTGGCGCCTTGATGTTCTTGTTGATGCCCTTCATCATTTGGATGTTTGATTCTTCCATCACGTCAGAGATTTCATTTGCCAAGTTTGCCGCCGCCTTCAATGTAGGCCTTGGCTTCATTCCGGGTTGGTTCATGAAATTGGTTGCGCTGGCCATCATTTGGGCTTATTTGCACCACTTCATAGCGGGCATTCGCCACCTTTACATGGATACGTTTCACGCGGTTACCAAAGAGTTCGGCAAATCATCGGCTGTTGCCACTTTGGTTTTGAGCTTGGGTCTCACCGTCGTCCTGGCCGCCAAATTATTTGGCCTCTACTAATTAGGAACAGACCACATGTCAGTTAATCACGGTTCCAAGCGCATCACGACTGGCGCTCACTACGGCCTTCGCGACTGGTTGGCGCAACGCATCACAGCAGCTTTGATGGCCTCGTTCACTTTATTGGTCTTGGTGCAAGTCATCTTCACCAGCGGCCCAATTGGCTACGAAGAGTGGGCGGGTATTTTTGCAGCCCAGTGGATGAAGATTTTGACCTTTGTCACCATCCTTTCTTTGCTTTACCACGCTTGGATTGGCATACGCGATATTTGGATGGATTACATCAAACCCCTCGGTTTGCGTCTTTTCTTGCATGTCGCCTCCCTGATTTGGCTCATCGGCTGTGCTGGCTGGGCTGTTCAGGCCTTGTGGCTTCTTTGATGACGTTCGGTACTGATTGAAAATTAACAGACGCTGAGCCACTTCCCCTATTACAAGATTTCACACACCATGACTTACACCAAAGACAAGATCGCCACGCGTAAATTTGACGTCGTGATCGTCGGTGCCGGCGGCTCCGGTATGCGCGCCGCCTTGCAACTGTCGCGCGCTGGTTTGAACGTTGCAGTTCTTTCCAAAGTATTCCCCACCCGTTCACACACTGTGGCGGCTCAGGGCGGTATTGGTGCCGCATTGGGCAACATGTCCGACGACAACTGGCACTACCACTTCTACGACACCATCAAGGGCTCCGACTGGCTGGGCGACCAAGACGCCATCGAATTCATGTGCCGTGAAGCGCCCAAAGTTGTCTATGACTTAGAGCACATGGGCATGCCTTTCGACCGCAACCCAGACGGCACCATTTACCAGCGTCCTTTTGGCGGACACACCGCCAACTATGGCGAGAAGTCGGTTCAACGTGCTTGCGCTGCAGCTGACCGAACCGGTCATGCCATGTTGCACACCTTGTACCAGCAAAACATCAAAGCCAAAACCAGCTTCTTCGTGGAGTGGATGGCCCTCGACCTGATTCGCGATGCTGAAGGCGATGTGGTGGGTGTCACATCACTTGAAATGGAAACCGGCGACCTGCACATCTTGCACGCCAAAACTGTGCTGTTGGCCACCGGTGGTGCTGGCCGCATCTTTGCAGCGTCTACCAACGCCTTTATCAACACCGGCGACGGCTTGGGCATGGCCGCTCGCGCCGGCATTCCTTTAGAAGACATGGAATTCTGGCAGTTCCACCCCACTGGCGTAGCGGGTGCCGGCGTGTTACTGACCGAAGGCTGCCGCGGTGAAGGCGCCATTTTGCTCAACAGCAATGGCGAACGATTCATGGAACGCTACGCGCCTACTTTGAAAGACTTGGCCCCTCGCGACTTCGTGTCACGCGCCATGGACCAAGAGATCAAAGAAGGCCGCGGCTGTGGGCCTAACAAAGACTATGTGATGTTGAAGCTGGACCACTTGGGTTCAGAAACAATCCACAAGCGTTTGCCTTCCGTGTACGAAATTGGCGTCAACTTTGCCAACGTCGACATCACCAAAGAACCTATTCCTGTAGTGCCCACCATTCACTATCAAATGGGCGGCATTCCGACCAACATTCACGGCCAAGTGGTCATTCAATCCGCCAGCAGCCACAATGCAGTGGTCAACGGTTTGTACGCAGTGGGCGAATGCTCCTGCGTGAGTGTTCACGGCGCCAACCGTTTGGGCACCAACTCCTTGCTCGACCTCTTGGTGTTTGGCCGTGCGGCAGGCAATCACATTGTTGATTTCGCCAGCAAAACCAAGTCACACAAAGACTTGCCCAAAGATGCTGCCGACCTGACATTGGCCCGTCTGAACCGACTTGAAGGTCGCAAAGGCGAGTACTCACAAGATGTGGCCAACGACATGCGCGCCACGATGCAAATTCATGCCGCCGTGTTCCGGACACAAGCAACCATGGACGAAGGCGTGGTGAAAATTGCTGAGATTCGCGAACGCGTCAACGCCATCGCTTTGACTGACACTTCCAAAGTATTTAACACGGCTCGCATTGAAGCCTTGGAAGTTGAAAACCTGATCGAGTGCGCCCAAGCCACCATGGTCTCTGCCGCAGCCCGCAAAGAATGCCGCGGTGCACATACCGTGAGTGACTATGAGCGTCCCGCAGACGATCCTGTTACGCCATTGGGCCGTGACGATGCCAATTGGATGAAGCACACCCTGTGGCACAGCGACACCAACAGCCTGACCTACAAACCCGTCAACTTGA
>Ga0222712_10005955_pt1 | contig 12163 bp, 11 predicted proteins | sample C33_657DmetaG_FD_165043 | JGI IMG/M metagenome (GOLD analysis project Ga0222712, IMG submission 165043) | Estuarine water microbial communities from San Francisco Bay, California, United States - C33_657D | ecosystem: Environmental > Aquatic > Marine > Unclassified | place: USA: California...
ATTCTTTAGCAAAGGATTGGCTCGGAGATCCACAAATTGCGCTGGGCACTATGTCATCGGTGATTATCTGGAAAGAGGTTGGATTTGGCGTGATTTTGATGTTAGCTCACATAATCTCGCTTCCTAATGAAACCTATGAGGCAGCCCGAATCGACGGCGCCGGGTTTTGGCGAACTCATCTATCGATTACCCGACCTGCAATTCTCAATACCATAATCTTCTATGGCGTTATCGAGGCCATCACCATGGTCTCTTGGGTCTTCAATTATGTCTATGTGATGTCTAATGGTCTTGGTGGTCCAGGAAATGCGACCATGGTCAGTGAGCTATACATCTATCGTTCTGCATTTCAAAATAAGGCTCCGGAACTTGCTGCGGCTGCAGCGGTATTCCTCTTCATCGCCACATTAGTACTGATGATCGCTTTCTTCAGGATTCAGCGTCGTTCTATTGCTGGGACGTTCAATCGATGAGAAGGAAATCTGGAGTGAAGCGCTCGAAAATTGAGGCGACCTTCCGTTATCTCTTGTTGAGCTTTGTTGCATTCACGGCTCTAGTGCCGGCGTACATAATGTTCAGTGGTTCCTTCAAATCACAGGGTGAGTTTCTCAATTCACCATTCGGACTTCCAAAGTCTTTGAACTTTGGCGGATACCAATCGGCGTGGACTGATAATTTTCCGCATTGGCTGACCAATTCATTTTTGATTGTCACTGGCGCGGTTGTCCTTACAGAGATTCTCGCCGCACTTGCAGCATGGGGATTTGCGCGCTTCCCGTTCAAAGGGAGAGAGACGATTCTAGGAATCATGGTCTCGTTAATGGTCGTACCACCAGTGGTTTTACTGATTCCGTTATTCCAACTAGGCGTTGAGCTCACGCTCATCTCGACATTGCGACTTGTCATTCTGATCTATGTCGGGCTCATGCTGCCTTTTTCGATCTACATGCTCACTAACTTCTTCAAGTCAATTCCTGAGTCCATTTTGGAATCGGCGAGCATCGACGGGGCCTCTTCGTGGCGAACTTTCCGTTCGATAGTCCTCCCGCTCTCTGGGGCACCACTGGCAACCTTGGCTGTGGTCAACTTGCTGTGGGCATGGAATGAACTACTTCTTGCCCTGGTTTTCCTCCAGAACAATGAGAAAAAGACCTTGATGGTTGGGATTACCGGATTCCAGAGTAGGTATAGCCTAGATATCCCGACAGTGATGGCAGGAATGTCGATTGCGACACTTCCACTTGTCATTGCCTATCTCTTTGGGCAACGATTCTTCATCGCAGGGCTTACGGCAGGTTCGACTAAGGGGGAGTAATGGCAGGGTTACTTGCAGGAAAGAAAGCACTAGTCACCGGAAGCGCCAGTGGTATCGGCGCCGCAATCGTCGCGGAGTTTGTTGCCCAAGGCGCGAGCGTATTCGGCGTTGATAAGAACGCCAGCGCCCATCAACCTTCCGCGCAATTCGATCTATCCAATGTGGCGGGCTTGCCAGAACTCGTCGCCTCCGCCGAAAAAGAGATTGGTGAAATAGATATCCTCGTTAATTGCGCTGGAATGGCGATAGGTGAATTGATCCCTGATTTAACGTGGGATGCGTACGACAAAACGCTCCGAGTAAATCTTCATTCACCAGTCTTCTTGATGAAGTACCTTGGCGTGAAGATGGTTGCTCGTGGATACGGGCGCATCGTCAACATCACAAGTGTCCATGGTCAGTACAGCGAAGAGAAAGCAATGTCCTACGATGTTTCTAAAGGTGGCTTGAACTCCGCAACTCGTACCGCGGCTCTTGAGTTTGCTCCTCATAACGTATTGGTCAATGCCGTCGCACCTGGATTCACTGACACACCAATGTCCTCTAATAAGGGAAAGAGTGAACTAGAGTCAGAGTGGTTTCAAACCGTTTATGTGAAGTACTCGAAGATCCCACAATTGCGCGCAGCGCAGCCATGGGAACAGGCAAAGCATGTGGCCTGGCTTGCAAGTTCAGAAAATACCTACTGCACCGGTCAAGTTCTGCTGGTCGACGGTGGCATGTCAGCTCGATTCTAGATTTATCGAAACTACACGAGAGGAAATTCGATGAAGTCGCTTGCAGCATTATTGAGAACTTCGGGAGAACCAGTTCCGTACGAGAAAACTCGACCACTGGACCTTGTCGAGATTGATCTCGAGAAACCAGGCGAAGGTGAAGTGCTCGTTAAAGTCACTGCCGCAGGCATTTGTCACTCAGATCTCTCGGTCGTAAACGGTTCGCGCCCGCGACCAACGCCACTGATCGCAGGTCACGAAGGCGCTGGAATAGTTGAAGCAGTCGGTCCAGGTGTTAAAGATCTCAAAGCTGGCGATGCGGTTGCGATTGTCTTTCTACCAAGTTGCGGCGAATGTGCACAATGTCGCGAAGGTGTTCCAGCGTTCTGCTCTGTCGGATCTGCAGCGAACGTCAAAGGAGAGTTGATTCGTGGTGGCTCTCGCATTAGCTATAAAGGCGAGAAGATTCATCATTACAACGGCGTATCCTGCTACAGCCAATATATGGTTTTAGATCGTCGTTCTCTGATTCATGTCCCCTCTGATCTTCCCATTGAGATCGCAGCTATCTTCGGGTGCGCGTTCCTTACCGGCGTTGGCGCAGTCCGTAATGGCGCAAAGGTTCCTGCCGGCGCCTCAGTCGGAGTTTGGGGACTGGGTGGAGTAGGGATGGCTGCGCTCCTTGGCGCAGTAGTAGCAAAAGCTTCACCCATCATCGCTATTGATCCAGTTCCGATGAAACGGGCCTTAGCGCTCGAGCTTGGCGCTGACATTGCGATCGATCCGAGCGAAGATATCCGGGAGCACATCAAAGGCGGGGTCGAGTTTGCAATCGAGGCAGTCGGGAAGGCCAGCGCGCTCAAGCACGCATATGAGAGCACAGCGCGAGCAGGAACAACAGTCACAGTAGGTTTGCCTGCTCCTGCAGATCAACTTTCGTTCTCGGCTGTCTCTTTGGTAACTGACGTGAAAACGCTCAAGGGTTCCTACTTGGGTTCTGGAGATCCGAGGAAAGATATTCCAGATTTCGTACAACTATGGCGAGACGGCAAATTGCCAGCTGAGAAATTAATCACCAAGACTCGCCCGCTCAGCGAAGTAAATGAGGCGATGGATGAACTCGATGATGCGCAACGCGTCGTTCGTCAAATAGTCCAGCCTCATTAAAGAAATCAGCAATGAATATTCGCCCCTTTGAGAAGAGCGATGTCTCGAAGATAGAAGCATTCTTCGATCAGATGGGTGAAGAAACGAGAAAGTTCTTCAACACCAATGATGTAAATCGGAATTTTGCGCTGAAATTTGTCACCGAAAAGAATAAATCAATCATCCGTTGGCTCGCTGAAGAAGATGGTGTCATGGTTGGTTATGTCTTCCTGTGGGATATCGATACCACTTTGCCATGGTTAGGCATCGCAGTTCATGACCAGTACAAAGGTAAGGGGCTGGGTAAGAGACTCATTGCTCATGCGCACGAGTGGGCTACTGCTAATAACAAAGGTGGGGTAATACTGATTACGGCAGAATCAAATGAACGTGGCCAACGACTCTATGAGTCGATGGGATATGAGTTTCACGGCATCCACCCATCAGGAGAGCGCCTTTACATCAAGCGATTTATCGCCTTCGAAGATCCGGAGCGCGAGGGCCGCCTCCCAGTGATTCCAGGCTTCTGATTCGAGAACTCATTTATTTTTTATTGGTCTAGGGCCTATTCTCTCGCTATGTCCATCGACCTACGCTCAGATACCGTAACCAAGCCTTCCGCAGAGATGCGCGAGGCTATGGCGCAGGCAAACGTTGGTGATGATGTTTATGGCGAAGATCCCACGATTAATGCGCTCGAAGAGCGGGTAGCAGCGCTATTCGGCAAAGAGGCAGGGCTATTCACTCCGACCGGATCGATGGCTAATCAATTGGGAATCAGATTATTAGTCAATCCAGGCGAAGAATTATTGGCAGAAGAAGATGCGCACATTGTTCGAGCTGAACTTGGCGCTGGCGCCGCGCATGGTGGAATCACTACTCGAACCTGGTTTGCTAATCGTGGATTGTTAGATGCGCAAGCACCGTTAAAGATGGCACGACCAAATGCAGGTCCATATTTAGTCTCGACAAAAGCTATCGCCGTCGAGGACACTCATAATTTCGGTGGCGGAACGGTCCAAGATATCGGGCAGATTGCGGCTTTGCATACAGGTGCCCAGGAGTTAGGGCTTGCGCTTCACCTTGATGGGGCGCGAATTTGGAATGCACACATTGCAACCGGTACACCATTAGTTGAGTATGGAAAGTACTTTGAAACAATTAGCGTCTGTCTATCAAAAGGGTTAGGCGCACCGATTGGCTCAGTCTTAATCAGTACCGCAGAGCAGATTCAGAGGGCTCGAGTCTGGCGAAAGCGTTTAGGTGGTGGCATGCGTCAGGTAGGGATTCTCGGCGCTGCAGGACATTTTGCACTGGATAACAACATTGCACGGTTGGCCGAGGATCATCAGAAAGCAAAGATTCTTGCAGAGCAGATCCATCACGCCCTTCCGTCCGCTGTAGATCCCAAACATGTTCAGAGCAATATCGTGGGATTGAATTTGGCCGAATCACATCTGACGGCAGCCGATCTAGCTGCGGCGGCAAAGAAATCGGGAGTATTAATCGGCGCCCTTGGCCCTCGCTACGCGCGGCTAGTGACACATTTAGATGTCACTATCGAACAAGCGCGCGAAGCTGCTGAGATAATCTCAACGTTAGTGCGAGAGAGGTAGCCATGAAGATTCTGTCGATAGATGGCGGCGGTGTCCGCGGACTTATCCCTGGGATGGTCGTGGTCGAGATTGAGCGTCGCATGGGTAAGCCAGTCAGTGAGATCTTCGATTTGATTGCCGGCACCTCAGCTGGTGGACATATCGCACTTGCGCTCACCTGCCCGGGAACAGATGGGAAGCCTCGTTGGAAAGCTGAAGATTTGGCGCTCTTCTATCGAGAGGCCTACGGACGAATTTTCGAGAGCTCTGGTCTGCGAATCTTCGATACCTTAAAAGGATTGAGTAATGAACGGTACTCCGCCGAGGGAATCGAGCAGGTACTCGATGAGATTCTCGGCGATAGCAAGATCAGTGAAGCGCTCTGCGAAGTCTTGATCACGGCATACGAAGTCGAGAGTGGAATGCCACACTTCTTCGTACGCAGTGAGGCTCGCGAAGATGAATCAAAAGACTTTCTGATGAGGTTCGTCGCACGAGCAACTAGCGCAGCACCTACCTATTTTGAACCTGCGGCCAAGATTGGCAGTGAAGAGCGTTTAGCGTTTATCGATGGCGCTGTTTTTGCCAATAACCCGACGATGTGCGCTTTCGCTCATGCGATGTCTATCGGATATGACGAAGATGATATGACCATCGTCTCGATTGGTACCGGAGCAGTTGCACGAGAACTCGCTTATGACGAGATAAAACACTGGGGGTTGGCTAATTGGGCTCGACCAATCCTAGATATCACTTCGCAAGCAGGAAACCATGCGATTGATTGGCAACTCAATCACATTCTGCGGCGGGGACATTACTTCAGGATTCAACCATTGATGAGTGGAATGCGTTCGGCAATCGATGATGCTCGACCTGAAACGATTACTGCTCTTGAGGATGTTGCGAAAGAGGTAATATCAAGACATTCACAAGATCTCGATCTACTCTGCTCAAAACTATAGAAAGCGAGCGTTCATATGTCTGCTGAGTTATTAACAGAATATAAAGAAGCTACTGATAATTTCGTTGCTGCGGCAAAAGCAATTCCCGCGGATAAGTTACACAAGGCTCCAGCAAATGACGAATGGTCGCCAGCAAATATCATCCATCACCTGGCAGATACCGAAGCCCATTTCTACATCAGATACTTGAAAATCCTCACCGAAGATGTACCTCAGACCGAATTCTTCGATGAGAATGTATATCCAGTGAGATTGAAGTACGAGAAACGAGACGTCGAGAACTCATTGAGATTACTTCAATCACTCCGAGAGTCGTTTTATAACATCATGAGTAACTTCACTGTCGATGAGTGGGAGCGAAAAGGGCGCAATTCTGATGTCGGCGAATATCCGATTATCGCGTTGATCAAGAAGTCGCGTACTCACATCAAAGATCACCTCAACCAGCTCAACGAGGCGGTAAGTAAGGCTTAATTACCATCCATGATGTGGCGATTACCTCGATCGTACGTGAGGTAATTCCAGGTCCAATCAGCCATCGTGCCAATCTTGTTTCGCCCGCCGAGCAAATAGATGAGATGGAGCCAGAGCCAGGCATACCAGGCTGGGATTCCAGCCATCTTCAACGGGCCAACTTCGACGACCGCTTTGTGGCGGCCGATGGTCGCCATCGATCCTTTGTCGCGATATTTGAATGGTGAGAGCCCTTTTCCCTCGCTTAAAGCATGAATCTGCTTAGCAACGTGGCGAGCTTGTTGCATCGCGACGGGAGCAACCATCGGATAGAGATTCCCCTTTGCATCGACAGCGCCAGCGTTATCACCGATCGCCCAGATGTGCGGGTGGCCTTTGACTTGCAGGGTATCAAGGCAATCAATTCGTTTTCTTGAAAGTGGCAGATTCAATTTTTCGATAGTCGGCTCACCTTGGACACCTGCAGCCCAAATAGTGATTTCAGAACCAACTACCTCACCATTAGTGAAAGTTATCTTCCGCGGCGCTACCGATTGCACCGCTTTGTTGAGAATGACATCTACGCCAAGGCGTTGGAGATCACGCGCCGTTCGATCAGAGAGCGATTGACTAAACGATGGCAGCAGGCGCGGACCCGCTTCGATAATCCGGATATCCATATGTGCGGCAGCTTTAGGCTCATCGCCTTTAAGCGGTCCGCGAATCAATTCGGCGATTGCACCTGCCATTTCGACGCCAGTTGGCCCACCACCAACCACTGAGATACCCAGGCGAGTCTCATCAGTGAAACGACATAGATCTTCGAAGCGGCGCATCACTTCGCCCCGAATTAGCAGCGCCTCTTGAATACTTTTCATACCGAGCGCATGTTCTTTCACTCCTGGAATCCCAAAATCAGCTGTTGCAGAACCGAGCGCGACGACAAGGTGATCAAAAGCGAATTCTTCACCGCTATCCAATATCACCGTCTTTTGCGAGTGATTAATTGCAATCGGTGAGCCCATTCGGAAAGTTATCGGCAAGCCGCGCAATGAAGCGCGAATGGGATGAGCGATATGGTCAGCTGCAAGACCTGCAGTTGACACCTGATAGAGCAACGGGAGAAAGGTCTGATAATTGTGGCGATCGATAAGGGTGACATCAGCGCGTTTTGCCAGCGCGCGAGCAGCAGTGAGCCCGCCGAAACCGGCGCCCAAAATCACCACTGAAGGCCGTTGCATATCCGCTCCCTATGCGAGAAGGAAAGGGCAAGTCTAGAGTTTTCACCATGAGTTCGCATCGGCAAGTGCTAGTCACGGGGGCAACCGGCTATGTAGGCGGGCGCTTGGTCGAATCGCTACTTAATAATGAGCTATCAGTTCGAGTCTTCATTCGCGATCAAGCGAAGATCAAGGACCAGCCATGGGCCAAGCAAGTCGATGTGGCGGTAGGTAATGCCAATGACTTCGAAAGTTTGCGAAAAGCACTCACCGGAATTCACACCGCTTTCTATCTCCTGCACTCCCTCAACATGGGTAAGAAGTTCGATGAGATTGAACAGCAGATGGCAGCGAATTTCGCTCGCGCTGCAAAAGAGGCTGATGTCAAACAGATCGTCTATCTCGGTGGAATCGCAAATGACAAGAAAGCTAGCCAGCATCTGGCATCCCGCGCTCAAGTGGGATCAGAACTAGTCGCAACTGGCGTGCCAACTATGGAATTGCGCGCGGGGATCATCATTGGCGCTGGTTCAGCTTCATTTGAGATGGTTCGCCATCTCACTCATCGGCTACCGATTATGACGACACCGAAATGGATTTCAAATCTCACCCATCCCATCGGTATTCGGGATGTGCTCTGGTATTTGGTCAATACTGCGCAACTTGAAAGCCCGGTATCAGGGGTCTTCGACATCGGCGGTCCAGATGTCATGAAGTATTCGGAGATGATGCAGATCTTTGCAAAAGTATCTGGATTACGTCGACGCATCATCGTCAAGATTCCCGTCTTGACTCCACGCCTTGCCAGTCTCTGGATTGGTTTAGTAACCCCGTTGCCATCTGCACTTGCTCGACCATTGGTTCATTCACTTATTAGTGAAGTGGTCGCCGATCCCGAAAAGAGTCTTGATGCGGTAATTCCAAGACCTCCGCAAGGACTTATGGGAGTCGAACAGGCAATGCAATTAGCCCTTGCTCGCGTAAATGAGAATAAAGTGAAGACTCGGTGGTCGGACGCGACGTTGCCGGCACATCCGTGGCAGAAGGCTCAGTCAGATCCATCATGGGCAGGTGAGACCACATACAAAGATTCGCGAAGTGCGCGCACCGATGCCTCTTTGCATCATGCGTGGGAGACGATTGAAGAGATTGGTGGCGATACTGGTTGGTATGGCTCGGATTTTCTCTGGTTCTTACGTGGCCTCCTCGATCGATTAATCGGGGGAGTGGGCTTGCGTCGAGGTCGAAGAGATCCAAAACATCTTCGCGTGGGCGATAGTTTGGATTTCTGGCGCGTGGAATCACTAGAACGTGAAGATCATTTGCGGCTTTACGCGGAGATGATCCTTCCCGGTAAGGCATGGTTGGAATTTCGCCTGCGCCGAATTCCTGATAGCGATGAAATCGAAATCATCCAGGAAGCGATATTTTTGCCACGAGGGCTAGGTGGCACGCTCTATTGGTATCTGATTAAGCCGCTCCACGCATTTGTCTTTCCAACCATGCTGCGAAATATCGTGCGGAGCGCAAAACGTAAGGATTACTTTGGGTCAGAGAACGCAGGGCGACAAATTCATCCCTAGTTAACTCTGCAAAGCCCCTAGTGTGCCAAACTTGTGGTGTGCATGAGTTCAACGAAGAGGTCAACTCCTTAGCTCAGGAGATACTTGAATACAGTCTTGAACGATTACGTTTAGACCCACCTCTGGATCACCCTCGGTCTTTTGAAGAGCTATCTGAATTGGTCGGGCAGACCATTACGGAGAATGGTTTGGGCGGACATGAAGCACTTCGAATCTTCAAAGAGATTCTCGCGCGCTCTTGTATCTCAACTGACCATCCGCGAAATCTGGCATTTATTCCGGCGGCGCCAAGTGAATATGCGAGCCTCTTTGACCTTGTTGTTGCGGCGAGTTCCCTCTATGGAGGATCGTGGACCGAGGGCGCTGGCGCTGTATATGCAGAGAATCAAGCGCTCCGATGGATTGCAGATTTAGCTGGAATGCCTGAGAGCGCGGGCGGCACATTTGTCCAAGGTGGCACCGTTGGAAATCTGTCAGCGCTTGTCGCGGCACGGTATTGGGCGCGAAGGGAGATTCCAGGAAATCATCGCTGGACAATCGCCTGTAGCGAAGAGGCACACTCATCCATTTCTGCAGCAGCTGATGTGATGGATGTGGCAGTGCTTTCTATACCTTGCGATGGCCAAGGCAGGCTTACCGGAGTTCAGACGAAAATTTCAATTCGAGAGTTTGAGAAATCTAACCCTGGTCATAAAGTTTTTGCGATTGTCGGCACAGCTGGAACGACTAATCTTGGAATAATTGATGATCTTGTTGGTCTTGCGCAATGTGCCGAAGAGTTAGATTTATGGTTCCATGTAGATGGCGCATATGGACTCGCAGCGCTAGCTTCTCCACTTACAAGAGATCTTTTCGCAGGAGTTGCCGAGGCAGATTCCTTGATTGTAGATCCCCACAAGTGGCTCTTCGCTCCGTTTGATGCCTGCGCACTTATCTATCGTGATGCTCGAATTGGAAAAGCTGCACATACCCAACGAGCTCCCTACCTAGATCCATTAGAAGATGACGGTTTGCTCAACCCATCCGATTATGCAATTCAATTGACGCGTAGACCTCGGGGATTACCTTTCTGGTTCTCTTTGGCAGCAAACGGGGCGAGGAAATATCAAGAGGCTATAGAGCATTCCTTGAACTTGGCAAAGGAATGTGCAGAGATGATCAGAATGAGAAGTGATTTGCAATTAGTTTGTGAGCCGATGCTTTCGATTGTCGCCTTCACCAAGCAAGGGTGGCGCCATGAAGATTATGTACGCTGGAGTGATGACCTACTTGCTCAACAGATAGGTTTCGTCACTCCATCTACTCACAATAATGAGACGATTTTACGTTTTGCAATCGTGAATCCTTGGACGAGGCGGAGCGATCTCGAGCTCATCCTGGCCACTATCAGCAACTAACCCTTAAATGACATTGATGTAATTTCCCCCTAAGATGGGGGCATGGGTGAACCGGTACGGCCGCTCTTCGACGGAAGTAGCGCAGAGCAGAGCGAGCTCTCCTCGCAGGAGCTGGCTATTCTCGAGTTTGAGCGCCAGTGGTGGCGCTACCCCGGTTCTAAAGAGGGAGCCATTCGTGAGCTCTTCTCGATGAGCTCGCCCCGCTATTACCAGCTACTCAATGCCCTCCTTGATCGCCCCGAGGCCGAGCTTGCCTATCCCACCCTGGTCCGCCGGTTGCGCCGCCTCCGCGATTCCCGTACCGGAGCCCTCTAACCCGCCTTCCGTTTGATACCCCCGCACCTCCTGCCGTAGATTATGCGTTAGCACTCTCGGGTTGAGAGTGATAACTCTGCTCAGAACCCCGTTCTCAGCACCCACGTAACTATCTAGAAGGAGACTTACCGTGGCAAAGATGATTGCTTTCAATGAAGAGGCGCGACGCGGCCTTGAGCGTGGCATGAATGCGCTCGCCGATGCGGTCAAGGTAACGCTTGGACCTCGTGGCCGAAATGTCGTTCTCGAAAAGAAGTGGGGCGCTCCCACAATCACTAACGATGGTGTTTCGATTGCAAAAGAGATCGAACTTGATGATCCATACGAGAAGATCGGCGCCGAGTTAGTCAAAGAGGTAGCAAAGAAGACTGATGATGTCGCTGGAGATGGCACGACCACTGCGACCGTTCTTGCGCAAGCACTTGTTCGTGAAGGATTGCGAAATGTCGCAGCTGGATCAAACCCAATGGCGCTCAAGCGCGGTATCGAGAAGGCAGTTGCTGCTGTTGCAGAAGAGCTCGGCAAGATGGCTAAAGATGTCGAGACAAAAGAGCAGATTGCCGCAACCGCTTCGATCTCTGCTGCAGATGTCACTATTGGTGAAAAGATCGCTGAGGCGATGGACAAAGTTGGTAAAGAAGGTGTTATCACAGTCGAAGAGAGCAATACTTTCGGCCTTGAGTTAGAGCTCACCGAAGGAATGCGTTTTGATAAGGGTTACATCTCGCCATACATGGTCACCGACACAGATCGTATGGAGGCAGTCCTCGAAGATCCATACATTTTGATTGCGAACTCAAAAATCGCAAATATCAAGGATTTACTCCCAATTCTTGAGAAAGTTATGCAATCTGGAAAGCCATTGGCAATCATTGCTGAAGATATCGAAGGCGAAGCTTTGGCAACACTTGTTGTCAATAAGATTCGTGGCACCTTCCGCTCTGCTGCAGTGAAGGCTCCAGGATTCGGTGATCGTCGTAAGGCAATGCTCCAAGACATTGCAATTCTCACCGGCGCACAAGTCATCTCTGAAGAGGTCGGTTTGAAACTCGATGCAACGACCATCGATCTCCTCGGTCGCGCCCGTAAAGTCGTCATCACTAAGGATGAAACCACAATCGTTGAAGGCGCTGGCGATAGCGAGCAGATTAAGGGTCGCGTTAGCCAAATCCGTGCCGAAATCGAGAAGAGCGATTCTGATTACGACCGTGAGAAGCTACAAGAGCGTTTGGCGAAGCTTGCCGGTGGCGTTGCTGTCATCAAGGCTGGCGCTGCTACTGAAGTCGAGCTCAAAGAGCGTAAGCACCGTATCGAAGATGCTGTCCGCAACGCGAAGGCTGCAGTGGAAGAGGGAATTGTCGCCGGGGGTGGTGTAGCCCTTCTCCAAGCGGCAAAGCTTGCATTCGCGAAGTTGAAGCTTGACGGCGATGAGGCTACGGGAGCAAAGATTGTGGAATTAGC
>Ga0222712_10005956_pt1 | contig 12162 bp, 21 predicted proteins | sample C33_657DmetaG_FD_165043 | JGI IMG/M metagenome (GOLD analysis project Ga0222712, IMG submission 165043) | Estuarine water microbial communities from San Francisco Bay, California, United States - C33_657D | ecosystem: Environmental > Aquatic > Marine > Unclassified | place: USA: California...
GTCACTGCTACCGAAATGGTCAAAGAGATAAACACGATTAGTACCAAGTGTTGCATCGAAAGCATCTTTAAGTTCCTTCTCAGTTGTTGGTGTGTCAGGTAAGTGCAATAGCTTGTTAGCGTATAAGCTCATGATACTTCTAGCTGTCTTACGAGTGGACTCTTCAAGGAATAATCCTCCAACATTCCACTTGGTAGTGTTCAGTATATTGAACAATATTTCACGTAGGAATTGACTCTTACCCAAGCCACTACCTGCTGTGACTGTAATTAACTCTGAAGGTCTGATACCATACAGTAGCTTATTCAAGCCCTTCCAAGGGTACATAGCCTCAGCCTTAGCCTCAGGTTTAATGACTTCTTCCCACAGTGAGGCTGCATTGATGATGCCATCAGGGATGTACACCTCAGCTCTCCACCACTCATTCACGAACTCTTTGGTAGCACCTGCAATAAGGTAGTCACAGGCATCTTTGTAGCCACTCAAATGCTTCACAATCTTAGCCTTGTTACCAAACAATTCAGCTACTTCCTTAGAAGCCTTCTTACCCGGCTCATCAGCATCGAAGCAGATGACAATGCTATCGAAGGTGTTCAGCCACTCATACTGAGCCTTACAGTCCTTTAAAGCGGCCTGTGCACCGTTTCTGACTGACACCACAGGGTACAGGCTACCATTCATCTGAAAAGCTGCTAGAGCGTCCAGTTCTCCCTCAGTGATGGTGACGGCCTTGCCGCCAGCGTGAAAGAGCTGTTGACCGAAAAGCCTAACATTCGTGAATGTTCCAAGAATACTGAAAGTTTTGTCTGCCACTCTTCTAAGTTTTGCGGCAACAACTCCTCCGGTATCGTCAGTGTAAGGATAAAAGTGCTGTCCATTATCTTGTGTAACTCCATATTTCTCACAGGTTTGAAGGGTAATACCTCTATCGGGTATCGATTTAATCTGACCTTTAATCTCTAGCATTGTTTGCTTTCTAGGTGCAACTGCATCTTGCATAACTGATAACTCACAAGCATCAGTTTCATGTTCTGTCTTACCACAGGCAAAACAGTGTGTATGGTTGTCATCGTACAGAGAACAAGCATCGGAGCTACCACAATGTTCACAGGCTATGTGCCTGATGAACTTTGAAGGTGGGTTAGGCTTACGTACTAGGTTGAGTTTCATTTGTAGCTATGTCCTTACGTAGTTCTTCTATCACCTTCAATGCTCTCACATCGAGGTAGCCATAGTAGATTTCACCCCTAAGCTGGAAGGCTGTGAAGTCCTGCAACAGGGCTAGACAATCAGCCTTTAACTTATCATCATCCTCATGGGCATCACCAAAGTGTGATGGGAAAGGCCAAGGTTTGTTATCATCAATGGTCATATCATTTACTCAATACAAGTTTAATTAAAGTTACAATAATGACAAAGATAGCCATTACCATGCGAAGGGGTCTTCCTGAGCCGCTACGTGACCGTTATGAGCCTTGTTTAAGACTGCCTCAGCAACATGAGACATAACCTTATCACGACCATTATTCATGACTAATTCAGCCATGCTATCAATGACAGACCAATACCAGCATTCATACTGTACCAAGTCCATGTCACAAATATCATCATTCTCATCAAACAGTTCGATAGACATAAAATTATCCTTTCAATGGGTTTATAGTCTTTATCACATCATGAAACGTACACACACACACTTTAAAGTTACTTTATAAGTATATTACTTAAATAATACTTATATAGTGTATTTACTTCTATGTAACTTCTATGGAACATCTTAGTTCCTTTGTAGTTACTTTAAAGTAAGGGTAGCACACTTTGTACAGATTGTCAATGGTCTCCTTCACTGTTAGTGTCTCCAACGTGACAGTTATCTTCTTCAGCCTCTAAACCATCATCTATATCATCCGATGATATAAGGTCTTTCCTGTCCTTTGTAGGTAGGTGAGAGTCAGCCTGTACAGTTTTAAAGCATTGCTGGCATAGGTCAATGAATGTCCCAGTCACTGCGTGCTTACGTGTTGATTCGTAATCCGTCAGAATCCTATCACAACATAAGCATTTCATACATCCTCCCTCACTTCTAATAATTCCATGTCCTCAGGGTCATAGCCTAGCTGCTCATAGACCATGCTTTCAGCTTCTTCCTCATTGCTTGCATAGACCCATATATCCCTTGTCGGGCTTACTTGGTAACAATACTCATTCATCTGATTTTCTCCTGTAAGGGTTAACTTTCACCCATGCTTTCATGTGCACTGGGTGTCCATTGGCATCATAGTTCAGACTGTACATCCCGTCAATGTGCTTGAACCATAGCATACCCATAGGTGTCTTAACTGGTGTCTCCTTTGGTACGTCATACAGTGGAATTGAGGGTTGTTCAATCCAGTCCTTTAAGTCAATGTCTGAGAGCATGGTTATATATCCTCACTTTGTAGAGTCATTTTAAAGTCTAATTTATCACCCAGTTCATTGAATTGCTCTCTGATAGGTTCAATTAACTTTTCTAAGTCATGGTCAGCCATCAAGCAATCAAACTTAATGGTTATCACTTTATTTAAGAATTTACCCTCACCTGAGTAACCTACAATGGAGCCTTTTGTGTAGTACATGGCTATCTACCCCTTACCTAATAGTTAATGAAGGCTTAGAGAGGCCATAGACGGCCTCTAAAGCGTGTTCGTGAGCGTGAGCAATGGTCAGTTGTTCATAATGCTCAGCTTTATACTTCTTTGAACCCTCCCATTGAAGGTTCTCCCATTGATCGTGTGAGATCACTTCAAGTACATTGATACCCTGATACATTGCAGAATCTAAGCTTCTACAATCCCCGTCTTCGTCAATCTGACATTGAACGTCAACGATAGCACCTGAGTCCTGCAATTCACCTACAAAGTGAAAGGTTATTGTTTCAATAGACATTATGAATTCTCCTTACGTGTTATAGGTTTAGCGAATAGCCACTTATCACCTAAGTGTCTAATTGATCTCACCCACTTTAGACGATAACTTCTGCGTACGTGTTCCGGTACGTCATAAGACTTGAATAGTTCACGTGTGTGTTTTAATAGTTTAGTATTCATTTTAATCCTTATCTGTCATTGTCTACTGTGATCCATGCTTGCCGTGTCACTGTATCATACATAATCTCATCGCCTACATTGATACGTGCACCGGATCTGCAGCATAGCCCCTTAAACCTTGCCCGCATACGTTTTATCATGATTTCTTTCCCCTTAAAACCTTAATAGACCGTTTATATAATTCTGAGCATGCATCGTTTACTTGATCCCGATACTTGCCCTCTGCAGCACTATTGCCAATTGATTGCATAGCCCTTGCCGCCAATGTAGCATCATCGATGATATAGCGCAACTGTTCTTTGGTTTTGCGTTTATAGTCGTTTACTGTAAGCATGATGTTATTCCCCTTGTTTTAATTGAGCACAAATTGCATTGTAGATCGCACGTTTATCCATGTAATAACCATGATCGTTATCATTCACGCCAAAATTGTGCCATTGATTGAACCGTTGATTTTCTAGAATGTCACTTCTAAGGCTATGCCATTGGGAATAGTGCCCAATAAAGCCCCTCAAATTGTAATGAGCTATAAACCCGCTTGCAAGATATAGAAAATCATACCCTTGCTTGCTTAGTTTATCGGGATCTTTGCAAGCCCTTACAATGTTGTTTACAATACGGGTTTTTTGTAATGATGTATAACGTTTTAACATGTTATTTGATCCCAGCAATAGCTTTTAATTCAAGCTTTAAAAGCTTAGCTTGATCACCTTTAAAGCTTGAAGCATTAGACAAAAAGTATAAGACAATAGATCTTGCATCGTCATACCCGTAACGATCATTGATTGACGATAGATCACGCATAGCTTCTAAGTACGGTTTTGCAGCGTAATTGACCTTAGGCCATGCTTGATAGATATCCCGTGCAATAACGTGCAGCGGACGAACGGTTTCAATAGTATTTGACATTTTAATTACCCTTATTTTGGATTAAAAACCTACAGAAAATTGTAGGCCATAACGCATGGCACGCATGCGCTACAGTCTAAAATCTAGCATCATTAATGCATGGCAATGATAATAGGTAAGCCCTTCAAAGCTTGCATGCCGCATGCATGGCCCTTGCCGGTGCACGTGCCGCATGTTCCCGGACATGGAAAAGCTTTGCCCGTGAATGATTGTCTTAAAGCTTTGACGGTTTCCGGCTTGCCGTGATCGCTTGAACGTACTTTTTTGCCTATACGAACGGCAATAAATTCACCCCTAGTTATAGATAAGGTTTTTATGGCCGTGATCATCGCACCATGTGCATTATGCCCACCGGATATATTGAGCACGTAATTAGACGGTAGATCACCCTCATAAGACATAATTTGATTGAAGCTTTTTGAATAACCGTAAACCCTTGCATTAGGCACGGTTTTAATTAGATCGAACCAAAATTTCACGTCATTGTTGCTGCTAAAATCACCGTCAACGTATAGGCGAACGTCATATTGCAAGCCCTTAAATGATGTATCAACAACATGCAAAGCTTTGACGATAGAAGCGGGAGCATAGCGCATTAGGTATGCATTTTGGGCTTGTCTCATGAATGCCGCTGGGTAACGCCATGCACGGAAGCTATAACAAAAATCTAAGCATTCGCCCGCTCCCGGACATGTAACACCGGGCAAGCTTGAGAACGATACGAACGGCAACTTAGAATTACCGTTTAATGAGAATACACTATAATTAGGATCTAAGGTTTTGAACGTATGCTCAAGCTTTGCAAAATTATCTTGCCACCCTTTTCCGGTGAACATGCTAGAAGCTTGCAAGGTTTTTAATGCTTGCATGGCACTATCTTGCGTGCCACCTTGAATAGCTATTGCAAGCCCTTGCAAAGCTTTGAATTTTTGAGCACTATTTGAAAACAGTTTAATTTGCATGATGTTATATCCCTAGTTTATTTTGTGAGCACGTCAAAGTAGGCAAGTAAACCTACAGTTAACATTAGACCGATTGTGACCGCTGCGATGATATCTAGAATAAATTCTACAGTTGATCCTTGCTTGATATTGAACATAATAGATCCTTAGGTTTTGTTGTTGCGATGGATAGAGTATCAAGCTTGAACCTTACGTGAACCTTACAAATATTGTCTTATCTGTAGTTATTCTCACAATGTTGCGTGAGTTATTCTCATGCTGTTTTACTCTTATGTCTTATATCTTATATCTTATATAAGACTATAATAACCTTATGCTTTGAAGGGTTATAAAGTATGCTTGAAAGTACTTTATAGGATCCTACACCGACCCACATACCCGAGCATTGTAGATGCGAATGATTCTCATTTAGATCTAGATAGTAAGTACACTTATTAGTTCACATTGTGACTACAGAGTTCACATTGTGACATTGCAGTCTACATTGTGACTGCTCAATCTATAAAGTGACTGGGGGGGAGGCCTGCTTAGGTATGATTACTATTGTGGGAGCCTACAAAGTACACAAAAAAGTAAATATAGACCTTGACAGACACCAGAGCTAACTGTATGATAAATATAAGAAAAGTATTACAAATAAGGATCAACCAGACACCCTAGGAAAGGGGAACTACAAAGTTCATATAAGTGTGACTACAATCACATAAAAGTAAAAATATATGTGTATGAGACAATAAAAGCTTGACAAATAGACAAAAGTGTGATACAATATTCTCTATAGGAAATAATTGTGTTTACTAAGTAGCCTGACCCCACTACTAAGTTAGTCTGAGATGTACACCCTAGTAGGGGAACATAGTAGTTAAACACACTTAAATATAATATTATAAGTAAATTAATATTAATAACTAATATAAGTATCTTATAATGTTAATGTCTATGAATCATTTATGAATCATACAAGTTACTTTAAAGTACTTTAAATAAACATATATGTGTATGTATTTATGAATATGTCTGTGTTTGTCTATAACTACAGGCGTTTTAGTAAGTTGTCTCCCATTTAAGGATAAAGACATAAGATGACAAGACCAACGGGAAACAAAGTAGGGCGTACCTCAACTAAGGCTTTAAAGTCTATTAGTGAGAACCGTAGTGTAGGTAGACCTAAGGGTGATGCTGCCATCATCAATGAGTACAAGCTTAGGATGTTAAACTCACCTAAGAGTGCTAAGGTGTTAGAAGCTATATATGATGCAGCATTGAATGATGAACATAAGAATCAAGCTGCAGCATGGAAGTTAATTGTTGATAGGATTGTCCCAGTGAGTGTCTTTGAGGCACAGAAGTCAGGGAACAGTACACCTACAGTGTCCATCAACATTACAGGTCTTACATCTCCAACAATGGTGTCCACAAGTGACAATGAGGATGTGATTGATGTCTGAACGCAGTGCTGAACTAAACTTTCAACTACTTAAGTGGCAACAAAGTGTCTTTAAAGATACTACTCGTTTTAAGGTAGTAGCTGCAGGTAGGCGTTGTGGTAAGTCAAGGTTGTCAGCTGTATCGCTACTGATTGAAGGTTTGAATTGTCCCGATGGTTCAGCTGTGATGTACATAGCACCTACCCTAGGACAAGCTAGAACGATTATGTGGGACTTACTGCATGAGCTAGGTAGGCCAGTCATTAAGTCCAGCCATGTGAATAACTTAGAGATTACTCTAATCAATGGTAAGAAGATACTGGTACGTGGAGCTGATAACCCAGATAGTCTGCGAGGAGTCTCCTTAGTCTACGTAGTACTTGATGAGTGTGCCTTCGTTAAAGAGGATGTATGGCAGAAGATTATCAGGGCTTCATTGTCAGATAAGAAGGGTAGAGCACTGTTCATCTCAACTCCTTCAGGTCGTAACTGGTTCTATGATGTCTTTAACTTAGGTAAGTTTGAAGATGAAGAGGATAGACAAGATGAAGAGTGGAAGTCATGGCACTTCACCACTCAGGACAATGAGACCATTGATCCTAAGGAGATTGAGGCTGCTAAGAGAACATTGAGTTCCTTTGCATTCAAACAGGAATACCTGTCTAGCTTTGATACCTCAGGTGCTGATGTCTTCAAAGAGGAGTGGTTCAAGACAGCTGAGGAACCTACACATGGTACATACATTGTAGCCATTGACTTAGCTGGGTTTGAAGAGGTAGGTAAGAATGCCAGTGCCTCTAAGAAGAGATTAGATGAGACAGCCATAGCAATAGTTAAGTTAGAAGATAACGGTGATTGGTGGGTAGATAAGATACAGCATGGTAGGTGGGACATTAGAGAGACTGCTGTGAATATCTTAAAGGTCATTAGAGACTATCAACCAACAGCTGTAGGTATTGAGAGGGGAGCATTGAAGAATGCTGTACTGCCATATCTGAATGATTTGATGAGAAAGAATAATATCTACTCACACATTCAAGACTTAACTCACGGTAATAAGAAGAAGATAGATAGGGTTGTCTGGAGCTTACAAGGTCGTATGGAACATGGAAGGGTATCCTTCAATGAGAAAGAAGATTGGAGTGAGTTCAGAGATCAGTTGGTGATGTTCCCTACAGCAGGGGTACATGATGACTTGGTAGATGCTCTAAGTTACATTGATCAACTGGCTATTACCTCTTACAACACTGACTACGAAGATGATGACTATGAAGTCTTAGACGTTATATCAGGATACTAATAAAGGATACTATTATTATGGCTTTAACTAATGATAAGTTTGACAGTGAAGATTCTCAGTGGGAAGAACCTACAGAGAATGAGAAGGAACTCACATCGTGGATTACTCAGCACATCACTCGCTGGCGTGACCACCGTGATGCCAACTACATGGACTTGTGGCAAGAGTACGAGCGTATCTTCCGAGGTGTGTGGGCTGCTGAGGACAGGGGAAGAGAGTCAGAGCGTTCACGTATCATCTCCCCAGCCACTCAGCAAGCCATTGAGACTCGTCACGCTGAGATCATGGAAGCTATCTTCGGTCAGGGTGAGTTCTTTGACATCACAGATGACATTAAAGATGTAGATGGTAATCCTTTTGATGTTGAACAAATCAAGAATCAACTGCATGAGGACTTTAAGAGAGACAAGATTAAGAAAGCTATTGACCAGATTGAGTTGATGGCTGAAATATATGGTACAGGTATTGGTGAAATCATTGTCAAGACTGAGAAAGAATACTTACCAGCTACTCAGGCAATCCCCGGCATTGCTAATGCAGCCGCTATTGGAGTGCAAGAGAAAGATAGAGTTGCGGTTAAGATTAAACCAGTTAACCCTAAGAATTTCCTTATTGATCCTAATGCTGATTCCATTGACGATGCTCTGGGCGTTGCTATCGAGAAGTATGTATCCATTCACAAGGTTGTGGAAGGCATTGAGCGAGGGATTTATAAGAAGGTCGACATCACCATTGCAGCGGAGAATGAAGACTTGGAAGTAACCCAAGACTTGAAGACTTACCAAGATGATAAGGTTAAGTTAATCACTTATTATGGTTTAGTTCCCCGTGAGTACTTAGATACTGAAGACTCAGAAGAGTATGCTGACTTGTTCCCTGAAGGTTCAGCAGCTGATGACTACTCTGACTTGGTTGAAGCTATCATTGTGATTGCCAATGATTCTATCTTGCTCAAGGCTGAGGCAAATCCTTACATGATGAAGGATAGACCTGTCATTGCCTACCAAGACGATACAGTGCCCGGTAGGTTCTGGGGTCGTGGTACAGCTGAGAAGGCCTACAATATGCAGAAGGCTATTGATGGTCAGCTGCGTGCTCACATGGACTCCTTAGCCTTGACCACAGCACCTATGATTGCAATGGATGCTACAAGACTTCCTCGTGGTGCTAAGTTTGAGATTAAGCCCGGTAAGGCTATCCTCACAAACGGTTCACCTTCTGAGATCTTGTATCCCTTCAAGTTCGGTCAGACTGATGGTAACTCAGCAGCTGCAGCGCAGAACTTTGAGCGTATGCTACTACAAGCTACAGGCACAGTGGACAGCGCAGGTATGCCATCTAACGTACCTCGTGACGCAGGTGCTGGTGGTATGTCAATGGCTATGGCAGGTATCATCAAGAAGTACAAGCGTACCTTGAGTAACTTCCAAGAAGACTTCATGATTCCGTTTATTAATAAAGCTGCCTTCCGTTATATGCAGTTTGACAGTGAGCGTTATCCTTCAGTTGATATGACATTCGTTCCTACAGCTACCTTGGGTATCTTGGCACGAGAGTTTGAACAACAACAGATGATTGGTTTGTTACAGACCTTAGGCCCTAACACACCAGTACTGCCACTGATCTTGAAAGGTATCCTCCAGAACAGTTCCCTGTCTAACCGTGGTGAACTTATGAAGGCTTTGGATCAAATGTCTCAGCCTAATCCACAGGCTGCTGAGGCTGAGCAGATGCAACAACAGGCTGCAATGCAACTGGCACAGGCTCAGGTGGCTGACTTGCAGTCCAAAGCTCAGAAACAGTCAGCTGAAGCTCAGAAAACCATGATTGAAGCTCAGATGATCCCTGAAGAGCAGCGTGTAAAGCTAGTTCAAGCAGCTTCTACTAACCTAGACAGGGGTGATGACTTTGAGAAGCGTCTGAAACTGGCTGACATGATGCTAAAAGAGAAGACTATTAACCTGAAAGCTGCTGATCTAGCGTCAAATGAACGAATTGCAACAATGCAAATGATGAATAAACGGATGAAGCAATAAAATAATTAACAAAAGGCTTGACAAAGTGTTGTTTTTATGCTACAATAACACTATTGTTTAAGTATTACATGGAGGGATAAGCCAAATGGCCCCTGATTTACAAAAGTATTACGAAGAAACCTTTAGTACCATGAGCACTAGAGGTTGGGAGTACCTCATAGAGGACTTTGAAGAGATTAAGGCTAGTTTAAACGATATTTCTACTGTCAACGATACACAAACACTTCATTATCGTAAAGGACAGTTGGATATTCTTGAATTGGTTTTAGGGCGTAAGGCTGTGTGTGAGAAGGTATTTGAGGACTTACAGAATGATTAGCAGATATAGCTGGATAGGAACCCTGTATCGGTTCTCGACTCCAAGGAGTCTGCGATGAAAAGACTGTATGACTTTCAATGCCCTAACGATCACATAACTGAATCGCTGGTAGATAGCGATCATACCACTGCTAAGTGCAAAGTATGTAGTAAGGACGCTATCAGGCTTATTTCAGCTCCTACCATTGGGTTAGATGCCATCTCTGGTGACTTCCCCGGTGCAACAGCTAAGTGGGCCGCTGTGAGAGCTGATAGGCTCAAGCAGGAACAAAAGAGAGGATCCGAGTAATTCCGGGCAACCCAATTTTATTTTTAAGTTAATCCTGTAATCCATTCGTGGACAGGGAAAGGTTAGGTATGGCTTTAATTGATAGCAATGAGGAACTAGGTAGCGTTAGTGAGATAGAAGCTGAGGACTTTAAACAACAACAGTCCACAAATGTACAGCAGACTCAACAACCTTCAGAGCAAGCTCCACAAGAGATCCCTGAGAAGTACAAAGGGAAGAATCTCGAAGATATTGTTCGTATGCACCAAGAGGCTGAAAAGCTAATCGGTAGGCAGGCACAGGAAGTTGGAGAAGTTAGACGTTTAGCTGATGATCTCATCAAACAAAGCTTATCTCAAAAGAGTCAACAACAAGCACAACCAAATGAGGTAAATAACACCTCACAAGAGATTGATTTCTTTGAAGATCCGCAGAGTCACGTTAATCGTGCAGTTGCAAATCATCCAGATGAATAGCCGCTAAACAGGCATCACAGCAGTTAAAGCAAATTCAGACACAGGCAATGCTCAACAAGAAGCATCCTGACTTTGCAGATGTTGTTCGTGATGGTGAGTTTATTGAGTGGGTTAAAGCCTCTCCCATGAGACTTAATATCTACGCAATGGCTGATGCTAACTATGATTTTAATGCTGCTGATGAACTGATTACTACATTCAAACAGATTCGTACATCTAAGACACAACAAACTACTGATGCAGGTAACGCTGTCCGCAAACAGAATCTGAAAGCAGCTGGTGTCGATGTCGGAGGAACTGGAGAGTCTTCTAAGAAAGTATATCGTCGTGCCGACCTTATCCGGCTACGTATGCAAGACCCTGACCGTTATGAGGCACTGCAACCTGAAATTATGGCTGCATACTCTGAAGGTCGAGTAAAGTAATTTAATTTAATTCACAAATTCACAGGAGAATTTAAAAATGGCATTAGGAACAGATCACGTAACGGTAACGACCGCAGCAACGTTTATCCCAGAAGTATGGAGTGACGAGATTGTTGCGGCTTACAAAAAGAGCTTGGTTGCAGCTAACCTAGTTAAGAAGATGAGCTTCAAGGGTAAGAAAGGTGACGTAGTTCATCTTCCAGTCCCTGCACGAGGCAATGCTTCTGCTAAGGCAGCTTCTACACAAGTTACACTCATTGCAGCTACTGAGACTGAAGTAACTGTCTCTATCAACAAGCACTACGAGTACTCACGTTTGATTGAGGACATCGTTGAAGCTCAAGCATTGTCTAGCCTGCGTCAGTTCTACACTGATGATGCTGGTTATGCTCTGGGTCGTCAAGTTGATACTGACTTGGTAAACTTGGGTCAACAGTTCAATGTTTCAACAGCTGGTGCGGGTAACTTCCGCTACGCTGGTGCTTTCATTGGTGGTGATGGCTCTACAGCCTTTGACTACACAGCTAACACCAATGCTGGTAACGCTTCAGCTTTGACAGCTGCTGGTATTCGTCGTACAATTCAGCGTCTTGATGACAGCGATGTTCCTATGGACAACCGCTTCTTCTTGATTCCCCCAAATGTACGTAATACTATCCTCGGCTTGACTGAGTTCACAACCTTCAACAGCGTTGGTGAAGCTGGTTCTGCTAACAGCATCCGTAACGGCATGATTGGTGACATCTATGGTGTCCCAGTCTATGTTACATCTAATGCTGGCACAGCTAAGTCTGCTGCTGACGGTTCCGGTACTACCATTGGTCGTGTGTGCTTGATGGCTCACAAGGACTCTATGGTGTTGGTGGAGCAAGTTGGTGTCCGTTCACAGACTCAGTACAAACAAGAGTACCTCGGTACATTGTTCACAGCTGATACTTTGTACGGTTGCGCTGAG
>Ga0222712_10005957_pt1 | contig 12159 bp, 13 predicted proteins | sample C33_657DmetaG_FD_165043 | JGI IMG/M metagenome (GOLD analysis project Ga0222712, IMG submission 165043) | Estuarine water microbial communities from San Francisco Bay, California, United States - C33_657D | ecosystem: Environmental > Aquatic > Marine > Unclassified | place: USA: California...
AATCTTGAAGATTGGGTTTCTCTTCTACTACCTCATCAGTCTTAATATCATAAGTGTTTTGATAGTAAGAAGTTTTCCACCCGTACTTGTATGTAGTCAAAAAGTCATTTGCCATCACTGACACAGGTACTTCATTATCGGGATAATTTTCTGGATTATACGACCAGTTTCCAGATATCGCCTGATCAAAGAACTTTTGCATAACAGCAACAATATTGATATAACCAGTATTACCAGGCATATCCCAAAGAAGCGTGTAATTGTTCTTAAGGGTATGATACTGTGGAACAATTTGTTTGAGTGGACCTTTTTTACTCTTCTTAATGGACAGGAATCCGCGAGGTGGTTCGATTCCGTTGGTTGCGTTTGACACAACGGAACTACTCTCTGATGGCATTTGTGCGGACAGTGTTGAGTGTCTGAGACCGTGTTCCAGGATAGATGCCCTAAGAGATTCCCAGTCATGCTGATAAGAGATGAATGAAATTTCGTCTACGTCTTTTTTGTAAGTATCGATGGGAAGAATACCATCAGCATACTTGGTACGTCCAAAATATTCACAGTATCCTTTTTCTTTAGCAAGTTGGTTGGATGCCTTCAGAAGATAATACTGGAATGATTCGGAAAGTCCGTGAACTGCATCCCAAGCTTCCTGAGAGTCATAATTAAATCCAAGTTTTGCCAAATAGTGTGCAAGACCAATAAACCCCACACCAAGAGAACGACGTGCCTTAGTGGCGATTTCTGCCGCCTCTACGGGATATTTTTGATAGTCAATCAACTCATCCAATCCACGAACAGAAAGGTCACAAAGTTCTTCAAGTTCTTCATCAGACTTTACTTTACCAACATTGATTGCGGAAAGAATACAAAGAGCAATCTCTCCCATCTTATCATCAATATGTTGAATTGGATCGGTTGGCAGGGTAATCTCTTGGCAGAGATTAGACATATTTACCTTATCCTTAAATGAAGAGTGTGAGTTGCAATGGTCAATGTTCATAATATAGATTCGACCTGTCTCAGCACGTTCCTTGAGTAGGTTAAGAATGAGTTCTTGTGCTTTAATAGTTTTCTTTGGAATGGACGGATTTTCCTCATATTCACAGTAGAGACTGTCAAAATTATCTGTTCCGAAAGAATCATAAAGTCCAGGAACATCATGCGGAGAGAACAACGTGATTTCATGGTCTTGAATAAACCTTTCATAGAATAGTTTACTAATTTGAATGCTATAATCAAGTTTGCGAACTCGATTATCTTCCGTTCCCTTGTTATTCTTAAGAACTAGAATGTCTTCGATTTCTTGGTGCCAAATGGGGAAGTGGACTGTCGCGGATCCACCTCGTATGCCATTTTGCGTGCAACATCTGACAGTTGCTTCAAACTTCTTGAGAAATGGTACAACACCCGTGTGTTGAACTTCTCCCCCTCTGATTTTGCTGTTGATGCCACGGATTCTACCAGCGTTAATGCCGATTCCCGCCCTCTGTGCAACGTATCTGCCAATAGCCATATCGCTACTAAAGATAGAATCGAGGGTGTCATCAACATCAACAAGAACACAGCTAGCGAATTGTCTAAGTGGCGTCCTAACGCCTGCCATAATGGGGGTAGGGATGTTGATTTTGTGCTTGCTGATTGCGTCATAATACCTCTTGACATATGACATTCTGGTTTCTTTGGGATACTCTGCAAAGATAGTCAGAGCAATCATCATATACATGAACTGAGGAGTTTCATATACTCCACCAGAACTACGGTCTTGAACAAGGTACTTATCAACTACCTGACGAAGCCCAGCATAAGTGAACAAGAAATCGCGGTCGTGGTCAATAAAAGAATCTGCACGAGCAATCTCTTCTTGAGAGTACTTATTATAGATATCATTATCATATACTTCTGCACAAACACAATCAATGATGTGCTGTTCGAGTGTAGGAAGATCTTTCATCTTCCCATAAAGTTGTTTGCGAACTGCAAAAAGAAGTAAACGAGCAGCAACAAACTGATAATTTGGATGATCTAAATCAATCAAATCCGAAGCAGAACGAATAAGAATTTCTTGAATTTCTGCAGTTGTAATGCCGTCATAAAATTGAATGCCAGATGTCATCTCAACTTGACTTGCAGAAACACCCGCAAGACCCTTACACGCCTCTTCAACCATCAAGTGCATCTTTTCTAGGTCAAGAGATTCAATTCGACCGTCACGCTTTTTAACTTTTGTTCCGTTGCTCATATTTTCTTCCAGGAGATAAATTTAAGTTTTGCTTCTAAACCAGAGTAAGTATTTAATTCTATCACATTCTGAACATCAAGTCCAGATAAAACCATTTCATTGATGTCCTTTTGAGACAGTGATGATGGCCAAATTACGACCCTTTCACCTTCATCAATTCGCTTTGAGATTCGATTGAGGATTTCTGCATTACGTGGTTCGTTATCGTATATCCAAACACAATCGCGAATACCCCACTTAGTAATATCACCGTCAGCTCCGCAAAGAGCAATCGAGTTGTGAATGAAAGTTGAGTCGAAGGGTCCTTCCGCAATGTATACAGTTTTGCCCTTTTGTACTTCATCAAGACCATAGATTTTTGGTGCGTCATCAGTTAACATCACAGTAATGTATTTAACCTTTGATGGGCCAAGTGCCCTACCCTGAAATCCGACTAGTGTATTTTGATAAAACAATGGAATAATAATCCTTGGTTCATCTTTATCAATATTGTCGAATGTAAATTTTAAAGAATTAGTCCATTCTTTAAACTTTTCAGCGTAATAAAATTTATGCGGGTTTAACTTTCTTTTAACAAGATAGTCATTTGCATCAGGTATCTCTGACGCTTTTGGAATATTCAGTTTTGGTTTAAATTTTGGTGGTTTAAAATCAAAAGTGGGTTCTTCTACTGTAAAACTTTTTCCAGTATGTCCCTCTTTAAATTTTTCGAATGTATACTGCTTATAAACTACTGGGTCAACTTCTTTTAAGAAATTATTAAAAGAGACATTGACGCCACAATTATGACACTTATAATTTGTGTTATTTTTTACTTGATACAGGTATCCTCTTGCTTTGTTCTTATTTTTTTGAGAATCTCCACAAATAGGACATCTAAAATTATAAAGATTATGTTTTACCTTTTTAAACTTTTGAAATCTAGTAGAAATCAAATTGATGTACTTAACATCAACAAAATCCATAATCATTCTTTAACGTATGAGTCCAGTCTACCAGACTATCTCGTTTTGTCAAGACACAAAACAGTTATAAGACCAGTCCACTTTATAACTGAATTTGTAATCTTTTGAAGTGAGTAGATGTTTGTCTTATTTTTAGTTTTCATTGGCACCAACGCCAACTCTTGATTATTTAGTTTTTACTTGTTGAGTTAGTGAATTTATTGAAGAAGTTATAAAATCTGTTACAACTGGAACAAATAATAAAGAAATAGCAACTACTCCCGCTGCCATCCATCTAAATTTAAGAAGTTCCTCAACCCTTATTTCTATTTTTCCAATTTTTTCATTTATATCTTCATCATTCCTAGCACAATTAAATATTCTTTCATCATGGACCGCAAGCATTTTACAAATATTTTGATTAGTTTCACTTAAGGTTGTAATGGCAGCATCTACACGCTCTACCATTTCTTCGTGAATTTTTACTCTTTCTTCAAGAACTGCAACCTTAATTTTTGAGTCTTGTCCAAACATTGTTTTACTGCGATGGTTTATTTCTCATCCAGCGTTTGCGGGATCCCACTCCTAAAGATGCATATTTTCTTCTTCTTAATCCCATCACAGGATCAAATCCTGCAGTTGGTCCTTTTGCTTCCGAAGATCCACTAAATCCACCAGATGCACCAGGAGCATTTGCGGACATCATCTCCTCTCTAACTATTTGAATGATCCAATCAAGTTTCTTCTTTTCCATTGTAGATCTTATTAAGTTCTGATAGACAGTGAAGATCAACTTGAATATTATGAATACCAGATTTTGGATATTCTGGCAATCTATTCAAAAAAATAATGAAAGATTTTAAAGAAGACCACAACTCTTTTTCAATTTTAAAAAACAACATTGGAGTTGTTGCTTCACCAAAAATATTATAAAGAATAATAAAATGATTTAAGAGAAGGTGAGTTTTGAGCTCACCATCTCTTTTATATCTTTTCAACAACCTCTTAATATATTTAAAATGATTTAGATCTTTTTCAAAATCTTCCTTAGTCACTGCTTGGGGATTTTCATAATTTTTAATAGCAAAAAGAAGGAAATTGTCCTCGTTCAATTCATTAAATATCATAAATCAATCAACGTGCAGTTGGATAAAGAATTCCGTCAGCACCAGTAGTAATGCCAGACATTGCAACCAGAACTTCACTCTTTACTCTGAAATTGCCCTGACAATCAACATAAGTTGTTACACCAACCCAACCTTGATGGGTAAATCCATTATAAGAAGCAGGAACTCCATCTGTTGAAATGCCATACACTAGTTTATCAGTTACACCATATGATGCTTCACTAAAAGTACTGTCAAGAACAGTGTATTTTGGAAGTTCACTGACGTAAAACGATGTTGCAGCAATAGCAGAACCACTTAGACCAGCAGTTGAAGCAATTGAAAGAGAAGTTGTGCTAGCAATACCAACGATTACAGCGTCTCCAAAATAAGTTCCACCTTCACCGCGAATACCAAATCTAATCACATCTCCAGTCGCTGCAGCTCCAACTTGTCCAAAAGTTGTGCCAGAACCAACCACTTCAAGAGTGGCATAATTTAAAGTTACTGTGCCTCCAGAACCCTTGTTGTCATTATTTCCCCAGAGTGCCATGTTCTTTTCCGTAAAAGTTATTTGCTAGAAATTATTTATAAAAAATAGAGACCCCAAAATGAGGTCTCCATTAAGTTTTAACCTATCTCAAGGAGTTAAATCTTGAGCGCCTTTCTTTTTCAATGCTGCTTGAGCTTGAATAAGAATGAGTGAAAGAATGCCGTTTGATTTGACCTTTGGATTAGCTCCAAGTGCTTCTGAAACTGCAAAGAGTACAGTTGCGATAAGTGCTTGATTAGCAAGACACCATGCTACTAGAGCGGACATAATAACCTCCTATAGAGAGTATCCTAACCTATTTAGTAATTATGCTAATTTTTTAGACATCTTTGTAGCAGTAGCATACATTACTTCTTTGCCACGACCAGGATATCTATCTTCAAATCCAGGAAGATTTTTTTTCATTTTCTTCACAAGTTCTTCTCTTTTTCTTTTTTCCGCTTTGGTTAAAGTTTTTTCATCAATCTGATTTCCTTCCATCTCATATGAGTTTGCAAGTGGAAGACTTACTCCAGAACCACCAAGTCTCTTTACAGCAGATCCAGCAGCACTTGATTCTGCACCTTTAGTCGCTTGTTGCAATTTAGTTGCTTTTTCAATTCTTTGTTGTTGTCTATGTGTTGCAGAATTGATATCAAAACTTTGTTCACCAATGTTCGCACTTTCACTTCTAATATCAGCAAGTAAAGTATCTAGTTTTGACTTTTTCTTTTTCGCAGGTGCTTTAGCAGTTCCTCCAGTCACTTTAGCTGTTTTTGCAGTTGCTTTAGGTGTCGCTGGTTTTGCGGGTGCTTTAGGTTTTGCAGGTGCCTTAGGCTTTGAAGGTGCTTTTGGTTTTGTTGCTTTTGGTTTTTCCTTTGGTGGAGTTGTTGCACTACCTTCCCAAGGATCAGCAGGTTTTTCTGCTTTCTTTTTAGTAGGTGGAACATAAGAACCACTACTTACTTTTTCTCTCCTACCGGCACCTTTATTCCTATAACCACCCGAACTTTTTCCTGCGGTTTGATATTCACGATTATTACGCATTATCTCCTCGTGACCCTTTGCAGTATTTCTTTTTGCGTGTTTTTCATTAGAATCTGCTCTATCTGCAATTTTTGTCGCAGCAGATGCTACTTTTCTTGCACCAGAAGATACTGCTCTTCTTGCGGCGCTTCTTACATCGCGAACTTTACTTGCAAGTTTTTGTCTTGCAAGTCTTCCTACTGCCTTAATTAGATTTCCTCTCTTTTTCTGTCCAGTAGGAGTATCGTGTCCAAAAGTAACTTTTGCTTCAGTTAGTGCATACTCAAGTGCTTCTTCAATGTCATCTTCTTCATATCCTTCAATAAGAAGTTCATCATAAATACTCTCTACAATATAATCAACTTCATCAATTTCAACCATCTCAATAAGAGTACCACCAAGATTTTCCACCGCTTCTTTCATTGGTGGATTAATTGCAATTTTATTACTTACCTTTTTTTCTGTAATTTTTTCTTCTTTATCCTTATTAATAACTTCCATCACTTCGGAAAGATCTTCTCTCCAGTTTGAGTAACCTTCTTTGTTTATTTTTTTCTTTTTCTTTCCACCCATTTGATCATTACCAGTTGCACCAGCAATTACATCCCCTCTGGTTACTTTATCATATGGTGGATAATTGTTGGCAAGATTACCATCGTTTGCTTCTTCTACTTTTTTTCTCTTAAACTTTCCAGAAACCTCACCTTTTTCATATCCTTTATCATCACCATCGTCATTCCACCAAAATTTTGGTTTTTCTTTTTTTTCTTCCGCTATCGCAACCTGCTCCAGATAAACTCTGGAAATATCATTCAGAGGATTAATAGACATCTTAATTAAGCGCGTACTTTACTTTTTCTATACTTATTTATGAAATTGACTCCGTATGGTTTTGCACCGTGTTGCAAGTTTTGTCTATTTGTCCCCACTGCTCCAGGAGTCATTCTGGCATAATGTTTAAATGCTCCCAAAGTTCCAACAAGAGTATTTGGATGAGTCTTGTCTCTCATTGGACTATCCATTTTAACTTCCGTATATTCCATCAAATCTTTAATCCAAGACTTGAACATATAACCTTCTTCAGTCACACATATTAAATGATTAGTTCCTCTACGCATCACCTCACCAATCAATCCAGTGTTTAAGTTTTGAACTTTATCTCCTATTTTAAAAATTTCTCCCCTCACATAATTCTCACGAAGATTTCTCATATCATACTTGGGAGCAATTTCCCATAATGAATAATTTTCTTTTTTAACTTTTGTCTTTTTTACCTGCATTCCTTGACGGACAGAATTGAACAATGCTTGCGTCTCAGCATCATCAAGTGTCTTCGGAGTTCCCATACGGAAAGAATCAAAGTCATTATCCAATACTGCTTTTCTCATCTTGGATGCAGACATTCCTTCTATACCTTCAGCATCTGCATCTCTCACACCAGCAGATACAACGCGAATTAAATCAAAATTGTATAGTTCTCCATTATACTTTTGCGCAAGGTTTTCGAATTCTGCTTGACGATCAGAACCAACAACAATATTTACGCTAGTATATCCCTCTTCCTGTGCTGCAACAAGAACATCAAAGATTGTTCTCATATATGGATCATTAATAATGTTCTCCTCAAAATCTGGGAACATTTTTCTCATATAAGAAACTTTCATATCAGGGTCCAAAGGATTTTTCTTTGGATCTTGAGACCTTGATGGATAGATTTTAACATCCCCACCAGCAGAAATTCTCTTTGCAGACTTGAGAAGTTTTTCGTGCCCAACTGTAGGTGGATTAAACCTACCAAATACTACAGTAAGAGGAGGTAGTTCCTGTTCTGGTTGTTCTTCGGGAGCTTGCTGTGCTGCTTGAGGTTGTGGTGCAGGTGCCTGTGCAGCTTGAGTTGGTTGTGGTGTAGGTGCTTGTGCTGCGGGGGATTTCTTTGCCCCTGCCTCTTCAGCACCTTTTGGTTTCCTACCATCAGTAAATTTTAATTTTCCCTTATCAGTTCTTGCTACAACTTTTCCTGAACGGTCAATCCATCCACCGTGACCATCTCCAGTCAGTCCAAGTTTTTTCGCTTGCATTGCTGCTTGCGATTGTGTTGCTTCAGATAAGAATTGGAAAAAACTTTTCATTAATGTATTTTAGCACACTTAAATGTCTTTATGTATTTATAGATAGAAAAATCCATCAAGTGCTTCTAAATAATGTCTTGGATAAATTTTAAACACAACACCCTCTCTAGTGTTAGTGCGACGGTTTTCCCACTTATATCTTATTGAAAAAATATCTTTTTTGCTAATCACACCATCATCAGATACATTTGCAGACAAAATAATTTGTGGTGTTCTTCCTGCCCCAGAAGGTCCTTGCGTCCCTCTTGAGGTTCTAAGAAGAGAAACTTCATAATCATAAGACATCATTTTATCGAAAAATTGTGGATTCAGTAATTGAGACTTAAATCCACTAACTTTTGTCGAAGAACCAGTAAGTTTTACAAGTTCAGTGTCTACTCCTCTTGTAAATCCATTATAAATGTATTGCAATATTCTCCTTTTAAGTGGACCATTTTGCTCAAATCCATTTTTTATTTTTCTGTATGCATCGATATAAACCCGAGTAGCATTATTTTTCAAGTACAGTGGTATATTTGTTGAATAGATTGCACTTTTACTGGCAAATCTTCTAGTGAAAATATCATTACTTAAATATGTGTTAAATGATTGTATCCATTTTTGCTCCGTAGAATTATCAAGATTTATACCCATCTGATTAAAAAGTTCTTCAAATTTTTGATATTGCCCACCACTGACTTGGTGAAACTGCTCTCCGCCAGGAACCTTACAAGAAAAATCAGCAAATCCTCTTTGAGTCTTTCCACCAGTACGAATTTTTACTTTAACATCCGCTTTTGTCGTTCTTTGATTTCTTGTTCCAGCAGCTTCTACAAGAATAAAATCGGATTTTCCATTTATAGCAAGACCCTTTGCTCTAGAATTTAAAATAGCGTGAGAGTTTGCAATCCTCGTAGTTTCTATTATCATATCATTAATATCACTAAATGAAGGAGATTGACTAGCCAACCAAGTTGCTGCTGCTGAAGGAACACTAATTCTGACTCGTATATTATCAAAAATAGTATTCTCTCCGGTGTCTATTACATCCTGAACTTGAGAATTTCTAGATACTCTACCTCTATTGATTAAAGGAACCACTTCCCTCATAACCCTTTTTACATCAGCGTTGGTTACGCGAGGGAGTTGATAGAGTTCTATTACTTCTGGATTTACTTTCGTATTTGGTCTATTATTTACACTCTTAAATCTTCTCTCAAACCTTGCTGCTACAGCAGATGCAAATATAACCTCAAAAAGGTCTCCCCTGTTAGCCATCTGTTTTCAATACTCTTTGAAGTATTTAGAGTGGAGATAAGGAGACTCGAACTCCTGACATCAGCCTTGCAAAGACCGCGCTCTACCAATCTGAGCTATATCCCCGTGTTTAGATATTATAAAACCCACTCAACTAAAAGTCAAGTGGGTTAGAGCAACCTTCCGATTTATTTATCAACTACTCGACTAATTGCGTCATCAAGGTCAGCAATCACTTCACGAATTTCAAAGATACGAGTTGGGGTAGTATCAATATCAGTAGTATATCCTCGTTGTGAATCAAAGAGAACTTGACGAACTGCAGCAGCAGAACGCACATCCATTTCAATAGTTACTTTACTCATAGGTCTCCCTCCTTACGATTTTCAGAACGCTCAATACTAAATGCACCTTCAGGATAACGAGCATTCAGTTTCTCAAAGTTCATTTGAATTACTTCTTCAAGAGAAATATCCAATCCAATACACGCTTGAGAAACGTACCACATAATGTCGCCAAGTTCTCGTTTCAGGTGAAACAGATTTTCTTGATTGACCGGTTTACCTTGAAATACAATCTTCTTTACAATCTCCGTAAACTCACCTGCTTCCGCAGACATTCCCACAGCAGCAGTAAGCAGTCGTTCAGTAGGAAATTCTTGTTGACGAAGTTCCATTAGACGATCAATGAATGGAGTATGTTCCTTACTTGGTTTTGAGGTTGTCATATTAACAAACTCAACATACTTATTAAGATCAATAGTCATATTAGAATTTAAATCCTTCGAATGTTTTCTTTGGTTTCTTTTCTTCATAATCATACTCTTCATCCTTTCCATTGTCAAGGATATCATTTTGAGCAGATTGTTCGCAATCATAAAGACGCATTTTTGCACGATCAATACCAATCACGAAACGCTTATGAATGGTAGGATCATTATAACGATTTTTGAGTTGTTTTACAAGAATCTGACCAAGACCTTCAAGTTCTTCAGTACTAATAAGAGCAAACATTAAGTCAGCAGTTGCAGGAAGACCGAAAGACTCTGAAGTATCAGTCAGTTCCACATCAGAAGAACCATAACCAGAACGAGTAGTCTGAGTAGCACTTACGATAGGAACATTAAACTCAACAGCAAGACCACGAAGTTCTTCTGCAATTGCTTTCACAAAAGTATAAGAGTTAATGTTACTGTTTCCTTTGTACCTTGAGGATGCACAGATATTTAAATAGTCAATAAAGATAATATCTGGATGAAATGACTTTTTCAGTGCAAGTTCATTTAAAAGAGACTTGAAATGCCCAGAGTGTGCAGAGGCAGTTGGATACTCTTTAATAATCAAAGTACCTTGAGTTTTCTTAGCAAGATTCGTGACCTTATTTTCGAACATTTGCTTCGGAAGGTCAACAATATCTTGAATAGGAACATTCAGGAGATTTGCGTCAATTCTTTCAGCAATGCGTTCTTCTGCCATTTCCAGCGTAATGTACAGAACGTTCCGCCCTTGGAGCAAGACGGAGCTAGCAACGTGGCACATGAATAGAGACTTCCCGACGCCCGTACCAGCAAGAGCGATATTAAGAGTTTTGTTAGGGAGGCCACCTTTCGTGATTTTATTAAAGTATTCGAGATCAAATTCAATTTTATCCTCCTTTTTGTGATAAGATTCATATCGTTGTTCATAATCCTGTAGATAATCATGACCCACATGATTATCAAAACTTACAGCAAGGGCATCAGACAGAATAGAAGGAATACTATCACGATTCTTCTTTTCATCCTTTCCATCGGCAATATGAATGGATTCCATAAGTGCCAAATAAATCGCACGATCGCGACACCACTTTTCGGTAGTGTCAATTAGCCAACCAGGTTCTACAGGGACATCCTCTAGACAAGAGATAAGTTGAGCAATCTCTTTGAAAGACTGCTCATTAATATCTGATCTTTTTTCAATCTCAATGCAAAGAACTTCTTTAGTTGCAAGTTGATTATATTCACTTACAAAGTTTAGGATTTCTTCAAATACAATCTTTTGATTGTAATCTTCAAAGTATTCAGATTTAATAAAAGGTATTACTTTTCTTACATAGTCCTCATTGTTTAGTAGATTTCTTAGAATCAGAAATTCAATTTTATCCATTACTTATAGTGAAGATAGGTGCTCATTATGTACTTTGTATTGCTGATTGGAGCAACTCCTTTATGTGGGTACATCCATAAAGGAGGAAACACAATCATTTTTCCAGTTTTTGGTTTGATAGTCAGGTCATCAAAAATAGTTTCACCTCCTTCAGTTACATCATTCAAATACCACATAAAAGATAGAAATCTTCTGGCAGAAGCATAATCACTCACATCTACGTGCGCGTCAAAAGCATCGTTGCCGTCAGTATTATACCTCTTAATGCGGAATTGTTCAAAGTTGTTCTGCTCAGGAAAACACCGAGCATCTACAAACTCATAATATTTTTTCTTATGCTCAAGAACTACCTTGATTAGATAATTGTGAATGTTGTCAACTTCATCAGTCATCTTGGAATTTTCTGTAAGATTAAACTGAGTGAAGTTAGGTCTTCTTTGATTATCAACTCTCTCTTGTTTATCCGGATTACTTTCAAACAAATCAACCAAGAACTGACAAATGTTAGGTTCTAAAACATTTTCGTGAACGTGAATTAAATCATTTAACTCAACAGCCATAACTAAACTCTTCTCTTGCAATGTCATCCAGTTTCTGCATCACTTCCTCAGTGAAATATTCTTCTGGATTTGCAAGGATTTGTTTGGCATAGATTTTCTTACCATCCATTTCATAGCGTCCTGCTACATTCTTCCAGAGTCCACCAATCTCACCAAGTTCCAGAAGACCGTAGTAACGATCAAGACCGCGCTCATCATAATAAAGACGGACTTCAACATCTTTGTTCTCCTTACTCAAAC
>Ga0222712_10005958_pt1 | contig 12159 bp, 16 predicted proteins | sample C33_657DmetaG_FD_165043 | JGI IMG/M metagenome (GOLD analysis project Ga0222712, IMG submission 165043) | Estuarine water microbial communities from San Francisco Bay, California, United States - C33_657D | ecosystem: Environmental > Aquatic > Marine > Unclassified | place: USA: California...
TCCGTAGCCTCCGCCACCTCCGTAGCCTCCGTTACCCCCTTTAGGTCTAAGACCACTCTTTTTGCCCCCTGATTTGGCTTCGTTTTTCAAAATTCTTAGAGCATTGGCCAAGTTTTTGTTCACATTCGTCGAAATGACTCCACGTCCCACGAGACGATTTGCGTTTATGATGTTCCTGAGCGCGTTGGATGTATTGACATTTGAACCGTACAGTTTAGCTATGACAAGACGAATTTCACGTGTAAGACGCGTTCTTCTCGCCACGTCTTCTTTCTTTGTCTGTCTGAAAAGCTCATACAACTTCTGAAGACGCGTGAAACGGTTCGCAGTGTTGAGAGCTTTGTTGATGTTGTTTTTATTTACAGGGGGAGGTCTATTCTCAGGTATATTTACTCCGAGTAGTTTGAGCATTTGTTTCGTAGTTTCAATTTTCCCGTTCACGTTTGCGGCATTTGCTGTATTAAATGGGTTGAGATTACCGTTTTTCATTTTTCTTTGTTTGAGTAGTTCTCTGCGTTGCATGAGATTGACCAGTTCTCGCATAAGTGTATTTTTGTTCGTCACAGAAAGGTTTGCACCTCCATTTTTTTTCGATTTAAGTGCATTCTTGATGTGTTGCAAAAGTTCAGCATTCATCGACGGTAGAGCAGTCTTCATAAACTGAGCGAGGATAGCAGCTGTGTTTGTCGCGCTTGAACCGACTGTAATCGTCGGAGTAAATGTTACGGTGCCACCTGTTGCACTCGAAGTTCCTCCGGCGCCACCTGTTGCACTCGAAGTTCCTCCAGCGCCACCTGTTGCACTCGAAGTTCCTCCGGCGCCACCTGTTGCACTCGAAGTTCCTCCGGCGCCACCTGTTGTCTTCATATTAGTAGTAAATGGGATTTTGTTTCTGATACCTCCTGTGATGAGACTCGATATATGAGTAGCTGCGTTGAAAGAGGCCATTCTGGAATTTGCCGCAGCCCGGTTCGCATTTGCTCTCGCAGCTCTCGCAGCTGCGTTGGCCGCGGCGGTCCCTTGTCGACGGGCGTTATTCTCGGCATTTCGTGCTCGCTTTTCAGCTGCATTTGCTCTGGCTTTAGCTGCATTCGCCTGTGCTTTGATCGCAGCTCCAGTCTCTCGAAGTCGCCGGACATGTTCTTGATGTTCAGTGTTTGCAGCTGCACGGGCATTTTTTTCAGCCTGTAACGCGGCGTTTACTTGTTCTTTTGCTCGTCGGTGTTCATCTGAACCAGAACGAGTCTCATTAAGTTGTTTCTGTAAAGCATTTAATCTTTGAGAAGCTTGTATGCTTTCTGCCATCGCTTCAATTGCATTTCTGGATGATTGACTCCGAGTTTGATTCAATTGTTGTTTTAAGTTTTTTAATTTGTTATTTGTTAACGCTTTAAAACGATTATGTTCAGCTTGTAATGCGGTGTGTGCTCTCGCAATTTCATTTCTTGATGCTGCCCGAGCCTCTGCATTCTTCAAAGCTGTTTCTGCAGCTGCGATCTTTGCCTGAGATTTCCTGATTGTTTCCTCGAGGTTGGCATGTCTACTGCGAGCCTCGGCTATAACACGTTCACTGGCATTCCGAGCATTCGTCAAGTTTCGACGGGCTGTGCTCGCCTCTTCACGGGCTTTGGCTGCATTTGCATTTGCCTTTAATCGAGCTTCTTCAGAAGCTATTTTTTCTTTCTTTAACTCTCCCCGATTTTGAAGAGCCTTTCTCGTTTCTTCCTGGGCCCGTCCAAGAGCTTCACGTGCGGCTAAAATTTCTCTGTTTACTTTTGCACGCGCTGATTTCTCTCGTGCTAAAGCTGCATTTGATGCGTTTCGTGCATTTTTTTGGGCGGTTGCATTTCCTAACGCTGTGGACAATTCATTGAGCGCCTCAAGGCGGGCAACACGTGCTTCGGCTTCGGCTTGACGTGCTGCAGCTGCTGCAGCTTTATGTGTTTCGGCTTCTGCACGGGCTGCTGCTGCAGCCGTACCCGACTTTGCCGCGTTTGCGCGGGCTTTGGCCGCGCTTGCGCGGGCCGCGTTTGCCCCTTTTCTGGCTACAGCAATCACATGATTCGTAAGATTTCTCGCAACTCTTTGTGCTTGTTCGAGTCTGTTTTTCTCCGCGAGCGCTTTGTTTCTCGCTGCGGCTACGTTTCTCCCCGATGCTTCTGCTTGGTTCGCTCGAGCCTTAGCCGCGGCTGCCGCGGCAGCCGCGGCAGCAACTCTGGCATTTGCCTCTGCAGCCTTTGCTCGCTCTTCAGCTATTTTTTGAGCAGCAAAGTTCGTCGCTCCTTTGATCGCTGCTCTGGCAGCGTTCGCTTCTGCTCTGGCAGCAGCCGAGTTTTCCCTGGCTTGACGAGCGGCGGCGTTCGCATTCGCTGCTTTCATTTTTTCAGCTGCAGCTACGAGCTGTTTTCTACGAACGTTTTTCTTTGTTTGTACAAGCTGGGTTTGAGATTCTGTAACTAGTCCTGATAAACTATTAATTTGCCCCTTCAAGTTTTTTATTTTTGCATTTGAAGCTTTTTTATTTCTTTCTAAAACTTGTTTTGCTTCACTCAGCTCAGCTCTTTCTTCTTCGAGTTGTTCTCTGAGCTCCGCTTCTGCGGCAAGAGCATTCTTATATTCTGTGGATGTCTTGTTTGATTTTTTAGCTCGTTCATGTGCGGCCTCTGCGAGACCTCGAAGTCTTTCTATTTCTCGCTGTAATGCTGTCATTTTACGTCTCGTTTCAGATTCAGCAGTTGCTGCCGCCTCAGTGACGGTATTTCTTTCTCGACGAAGCCGTTCGAAATTAGAAACGGATAGAGCTACTGAGGGGACACGTATGTTTGCACGAAGACTTCCTCTCCATGGAGCGTTATGACCTGTTCCAGAACCCCCACCCTTTGGTCCTCGTGATGTCATTATCTACAAGAGACCAAGAAATTATGTGATGGCGTCGCCAGAAAATTTGTATGACCACGGACACTCAACCAAAAACATGCCTCTGACCCTCCTTCCCCCGTTTCAGCCTGCTGGTGTTCAGTGGCTCCTGGAACGCGAGAATGATTCTGGTGTTCGCGGTGGCTTTCTATGTGACGAGATGGGTATCGGCAAGACGGCTCAGCTGGTGGCGATGATGACCCGCAACCCTCACCCCAAGACGCTCATCATCGTACCAAAGTCCATCACGGGGCAGTGGCGTTCTGAGATTGAACGCTTCACGGATAACACCGTGCCTGTTCGTATGTTTGACGGCCCGAATCGCCTCGAGCGGGTCGGTTCCCTGGTTGATTTCGAAGGTGTTGTCCTTGCTCCGTACTCTGTGATGAGTTCACAGAGTCTTCTTCATGATATCAAATGGGACCGCCTCATCCTGGATGAAGGCCATGAGATCCGCAACCCAAAGACCAAGATTCACCAAAGTTTGGCTGCCCTGGACGCGGGTATCAAGTGGGTCGTGACTGGTACGCCTGTATTCAACTCGATGAAGGATTTTGTATCTCTGTGTTCGTTTATCGGCCTGACGCGTGGTGATGTCCTGCGTGACTATGAAAAGATTCGGAGCAAGTATGTTCTCCGCCGGACGAAGCAATCCATGTCCACTGTGGATACGGTCGAACTGGATATGTACCCCGAAGAACAGGCTTTGTACAATCAGGCGTTTCAGTACGGGCAGGGTCTCATGGACAGTACGGACAATGCAATCATCATGCTCGAGGGTATCCTGCGACTCCGACAGGTGATGACCTGGCCGCAGCTGTTCACGGATGGCCTCGCGGTCAAGAACAACACCGACCCGGAGCTTTACACTGGGCGGTCCCGGAAACACGAGGTGCTCATGGAGTCGATCATGTCCCACCCGGACGAAAAGGCGTTGGTGTTTACGCAGTTTACAGTGGAGACGGACCGGATCCAGGAGCTCCTGATTGAACGCGGCATCCCGGTGTTTCGGATCGACGGACACGTGGCTGACAAGGAGGAGCGGGAACTTCGCATTCGCGAGTTCCGGAACGCCCCGGTCAACGCGGTGTTTCTGATCCAGATTCGGGCGGGTGGTGTCGGCCTCAACCTCCAGGAGGCATCCAGGGTGTACATTACGAGTCCGGCGTGGAATCCAGCGACCGAGTTGCAGGCGATAGGGCGGGCGGATCGGACAGGGCAGAAGCGTCAGGTACACGTCACACGTATGGTGTACCGGACGTTTCCGGGTGTGAATTCGATCGAAGAGTTTATGATGGACTTGCACTCGAAGAAGCAGTCGATCGTCGCGGATGTTCTCGGGGGTCACAAGAAGAGCAGCGGCGGGGACCTCACTATGCGGACCATTGCCAAGATTTTCTCTGTGTAATTTTCAGTCCAATGGGCGAAGCCCATTGTCCGTCTGCCCGTTGTCCGTCCGCTCTTATCGTCCTGTTTCCCTCCGCCCTGAGTGAATGTTTCGAAGCACACGTTCATGTCGCTGGATACCGCGATTCACATTGGAAATTATGTTACTGATGGACATACCCCTGAATGCCGGATACAGCTGATCAAACTTCCGTCTCAGTGTCTGGAGCCGTATCGTCGCCGAATCATACATGTTCGAGAGACGCCAGACCTGAAGAGCGTTGAATCCCGTGTGTGGACCGTTACCCATATTTAGAGCGAGGGCTTGTATATTTTTTCGTTTGGTGATGACACCCTGAATCTTCTTCGCGTTACCCCGGAGTTGTTTCTTCTTATGGATACTCAGACTGTTCATCGTACTACTACCTGGTATTTTTTCTCTCCTCAGAATAGATGGCGTCTCGTGCACTCGTCCTTCACAAAAAAGAGCCGGCGACAGCGGGTGGTCTCACGTCCAAAAAACTCACAGTGTCCAAGTCGAGTGGTGAAATTGTCAGTAAAGCAAAGATGAAGCAGGGCAAGGAGAGCACGTGGGCGATCGACACACGTCTATGTCGCAAAGATCTCAAGCTCACAGGTATGGTTTTGTTCAACGTCGGTAAGGATGGCAAGGCGCTCTACGCGTGTGTCAAGGAACGTCAGGCGAAGAGAATTTCTTGATCTACATATAAAGAATGCCTCGTCTGACCCCCCAGCAAAAGGATGTTTCCAAGCGCGGAAAGGCGCTCAAGTTTTGCTATAAGAAACTCGGTCTCGATGGGTTCGTCCCAGCCACAAAGGGTTCCCTGCTCGATGCGTGCATCGAGGCGAAACTGGCCAAGAAGTAAAGTCCTTTCCGTCGAAGACGGAAAGTTCGCCGTTTTTGCTATAGACAACGGGCGGAGCCCGTTGGACGAAAAAAATCTCCACTCATAGAAATGCCCAGCTACGTCCCAACCAAGTATTACGCCTCCTCAGGCAAGCGCCTGTTCAAGTCCAAGTCGTCTGGTAAGCTGTTCGTGCGCCGCGTCGGTGGCGGCCGCAGCTACCGCTCCAGCGGTATCCAGGTGTCCCATATGGACACCAGCCACGGCAAGCGCGTCGTGCGCAAGCACCACTCCGTGCCATACGGCATGAAGCCCGTCGCCAAGTACGCATCACCAATGCGTCCATCATACATGAGCATGATGGGTATGTTCGGCCCTCGCCGTTAGACAACTGAGTTTCAGTTGGACTTATGTCGCCAGCACTTCTCATCACCGTAAACCCATACACCACACGGCTTCCCGTTTTTACACTCGGCGCCACATTTATTCTTGAATACAAAACCATCCATCAACTTATGAACCTTCTCGGGATCAATCTTCACATCCATTCCTAGAGCATCAGCAGCTCGTTGCCATTTCGCCGGGTCGTTCATTGTCCACTTGTCCAAGTCGCGTGCGACTTGTCCTAAATGAACGCGAAACCTTTAAGGTTTTCGGCATCCGGTACAGCCTCAACTTGACACTTTTTGCGAATGACACACTGGTGTGCGCGCACAATCAAACCGTACGTATCCTGAAAATAATACACACCTGAAACCTCGACGATACAATCGAGTCTGTCCCCCCGAAACGCTCCTTCGTCGAGCGCCGGGAACACGCTCTTTTTGGATTCGTCAAAAAATTGCGTCGAGACATCAACCTTCACACGTAAACCGTTATCTTTTACGTTTGAACGAAAAGGCGTACACCCCGCGGCAGTACACTCCTCCAGTGCATCGATCCACCACGATGTAAACTCGGGTGGCATCTCGAGCGTCACCGACTTGAAATCAGACAGACCGTACATGACGCGACCGGTTGGAATTTGGAACCGAAGAGGTGTTCCATCGGCGTTGGTGATTTTGGTACCCCCACCGCGTTTTCCAGCAAAGACGAGTGTTGACGTGTCAACCTCAGACCACTTCATACCGTAATTATTAACTATTTCTATAAGTCTAAAAGAGTTCAGTGCTTATGGATCATGAACCCGTACCTTCGGTCATGGATCATCGGTGACATCGAATGGCTTGCAAAGTCCCAGGTAAATGAGAATATATGGGGTCGTGCACTCACCGACAAGAAGGATTCGTGGAGTGGTCAACTCGGGGAAAAACTGATTCAGACATTTTTTCCCGATGGTTGGAAACCGTCACGACTCAACGGACACAAGTTGGATTGGGAAACTCCCGAGTTTATCATCGAAGTAAAGAGCGAAACATATCATACACCAGGAACAGCGAGTGAAAAAATCCTCGGAGTCCCTATAAAGTATCGTAACGTACCGGATCTTTATTCTAAACCGTTACTCATCGTCTGTTTTGGATACGCTGAACAGACGCTCATGTTTTCAGAACCGGACCCCAAGCTTTCACATATCATCGATTTGTGGAGGTCCATGAACATACACTTTGTCAAGGGGTCACGAGTACTTCAATTGTTCGAGACCCGGGGTTCTTTGAATGGATTGCTCGACGAGCTGGTACATCCGTCACATGTTCAAAGTTTGCGCGAACCAGCGCCGTGTCAGAGTTCGACATGACCCACCGAGCTCGACACGCCTTGAGCGTTTCAAAAAAAGTTTCATGATGAAACCCCCCTCGTACATACCCCGTGAACGATGTTTCTGTTTCCGGTACGTACGGTGGATCAGTGTACACGAAATCGTTCGGGGTGGCTCGCGTCAAAGGACCTTCGTACGATTCGCACGTGAATGTCACATTCTGGAACAAGTTTGAAAGGCGACGCACTTCTTGAGGGTCGCACAACTTCGGTGGCGTCTTTGGGTGTCCATACGGGACGTTAAACCCGTTCGGTCCTTCCCGGTACAATCCTCTGAAACATACTTTATTCAGGTAGATGAACAACGCCGGAGTTGGTCGAGCGTTAAACTCATTCCTCCGACTGTAATACGTAACTTCGGACACGTCACCCTGTAAGTCATCGAGCTCTTTGATGAGTCCCTCGGGGTCGCTCTGAACTTTCCGGTACACTTCAATCAGATGCGGATTTATATCTGAGGCGTACACCCTACCTTTCACACGTGGTATCGTCGCAAATAAAACAGACCCACCGCCGATGAATGGTTCGTAATAATCACCTTGAATTTCACTCGGAAACTTGTCGAGTACTTTATCAAGTATTTGGGTTTTACCCCCGACCCATTTCAGAATCATATATATTTAACAAGAGTATTGTTTAGATCACCAAGTTCTTCCCGTGTTACGACGGTGTGCAATAGCAATATTATTACGGATGTTTATCACCGCCTTTATTTCGCGGTTTAAACTTTTAAGTTTATGTCTAATCCATAAAGCACGAAGAGGGTTCCATTTCGATACAAAAGCCCCCATATTTACATATCGTCTTCTTTTTGCGACTAAATTTTGATATTTCTTGTTGGCTCTATTATAGTTGGCTATAAACTTTTTATTACGGTTGGTTACCATTTATTAAATATAACATTTTTTTACCCGGAACACATGAGACATCCCTCTGGATTATCGAGGCGACACGCCTCGGCGGGACTCAGTTGTGACGCGACCGGGATAGTTACCTGTTGCGGCTTGGCCTTGGCGCGGGTTCTCAGGTAGTACATGCCCGTCTTGAGTCCCTTCTTCCAGCCGTACATATGCATGCTCGACAGTTTCGCCAGGGACGGATCCTCCATGAAAATATTCAAAGACTGGGACTGGTCGATATACGGACCTCGATCAGCCGCCATGTCAAGCAGACTCTTTTGTGGAATTTCCCAGACCGTGCGGTAGATTGTCTTGAGACGGAGTGGAATGTCCAACCCCTGGACAGACCCGCCGGCTCGTACAATCTCCGTCTTGATGTCCGGATTCCACATGTTCAACTTTTGTAGGTCCCGAATCAGGTGTTTGTTCACCATTACAAACTCACCGGCCAGCGTCCGACGCAGGTAGATGTTGGTCGTGTACGGCTCGAACGCCTCGTTGTTCCCCATAATCTGCGCTGTCGATGCGGTCGGCATGGGCGCGACGAGCAGGGAATTTCGGAGTCCGTACTGCTTAATTTCCTCTTTCAGGAATTCATGATTGAAGTCAGGTTGGGTCCCCCACATGTCAAACTGCAGGATTCCTTGGGACGCGGGAGAACCAGCAAACGTCTCATACAGACCCTCCTCCTTGGCGAGTTGACACGACTCTTCAAGAGCCGCGTGGTAAATGCACTGAAAAATGTACTTGTTCCAGTAGCGAGCTTCGGGACTGTCGAAAGCCCATCCCATCATCTGAAACACGTCTGCGAGACCCTGGACCCCGATACCGATTGGACGGTGTCGCATGTTCGACTTCTTGGCTGCCTCAGTCGGGTAATAGTTCTTGTCGATGACACGGTTCAGGTTACGCGTGATGACCCGAGTCACGTCTTTGAGTTCATCAAAGTGAAACACCAAAGGGTGGGTTCCTTCGGATGTGGGTTTCTTCACGAACGCCGGAAGGCAGATCGACGCCAGGTTACACACAGCCGTCTCGTCCGCCTCGGAAACCTCCATGATTTCGGTACAGAGGTTACTCGACTTGACGACACCCACATTCTTCTGGTTCGACTTACTGTTCACAGAATCCTTGTAGCACATGTACGGTGTACCGGTCTCGATCTGTGACTTGAGGATCGCGTCCCAAACCTGACGAGCCTTGACCTGTTTCCGGTACCGTCCCTGGGCAACATACGTCCGGTACAACTCGTTGAATTCCTCGCCGTAGACATCGGGCAGACCCGGGCACTCGTGCGGGCACATCAAGAACCAGTCCTCGTCAGCCTCCACCTTTTGCATGAACAGATCCGGGACCCACATCGCCGTAAACAGGTCGCGACACCGCATCTCCTCGTCGCCCTGATTCAGACGGAGCTCCAGAAACTCCATGACGTCGGCGTGCCACGGCTCGAGGTACACCGCAAAGGAGCCCTTACGTTTGCCGCCACCTTGGTTCACGTACCGGGCCGTGTTGTTGAAGACACGAAGCATGGGCACGATACCGTCTGCGACGCCGTTCGTCCCCTTGATGGCCGTCCCGCTCGCTCGGATGTTTGAACAGTGGATTCCGATGCCTCCAGACCACTTGGAAATCTGGGCACACTCCTTGAGCGTGTCGTAGATGCCCTCGATGGAATCATCCTTCATGGCCACCAGGAAACAACTCGACATCTGCGGGCGCTTCGTCCCGGCGTTGAACAGCGTCGGCGTCGCGTGCGTAAAGTACTTGCGGGACATGAGGTCATACGTCTCCTTGACCCGGGGGATGTCGTCACTGTGGATTCCGATGGCGACACGCATGAACATGTACTGGGGCGTCTCACCAGGGTACAGGTATCCCTTTTGGAGCGTCTTGATTCCAAAGTACCCAAAGTCGTAGTCACGTGTGTGGTCGATGACACCGTCCAGCTCGAGCGCGACACACTTCATAAACTCGTCGCTCACAATCCCCTTGACGTGGAGGGCAACCATGGCGTCCGAGAAACATTTGGGGCAATTCTTCTGGAGGTTCGAAACGGTCACGCGCATCGCGAGCGTCTCGTAATCCGGGTGTTCGGTGATCATGGCGACAGCTACCTCGGCCGTCAGGTTATCAATTTCTGTGGTTGAGATTCCGTCGTACATACTCGTAAAAACCTTCTGGGCCACCTTGTCCGGCTGGACGTTCAGGGGCTCAAATTCAGGGGACTGATTCAGTTTCTGGAGTCGTTTGGTAACTTTGTCGAAGAGCATTTCGGTGACATCACCGGACCTCTTGATGACCTTCATTTTGTTTACGAGCGTCGTAGCTTTTTATCTCAGTGGATTGTAATGGCGAACTATATGCCTCCGAAGACGCCTGTGAGCGAGGCGTTTCTGTCTCGCTTCAACATCGAATACCTCCATGGCGCCATCGTCAAGAATGTGAGTTCAAAAACTGGGATGAACATCGACCGCCAGAGCGACGGTGACCTCCAGGCTCTCATGGTTCGCGTGTACGATCACGCCGTAGTAGATCCATACTCCGGTGTGAGTGCACAAGTGGCACGTATGAACGAGCTCGTCGTTCAGGAGGCGACAAAGACGATTCAGACTGGTATTCTTCAGCAGCTGTCATTCATGGATTACGTGACTCGGAACCCCGTTCCGTTGGCCATGCCGGTGAGCACGACGACGCACGGAAATAAAATGCCAGCCAATGATAAGTTTGCCGTCCCTTTCAGATGAGCACTCAGCCAGCAAACGATAAACCTCCCGCTCCTGCTCCTCAACCGTCAACAGGTTCCGGTATGACGATGGGACTCATCATAGGTGCCATCGTTCTCATTGCGATTCTGATTGCCGTCGGTGTGTACATGGTCAAGCGTCGGTCGGGTGGGGCGAACGTGCCATCCGGAGCACCGACGGCAACAAACGGCTACGGAGTTATGAACCAGGGTTCAAACGCCGTTCCGAGAACGACGATGAACATGAATGCGGGTCGAACTACAGTTTAGCCATCATGTCATCGCCGAGATGAACGAGAAACATCGCAACAATCGCAAGGAAAATACCAAAGTACTGAATCGGGTGACTGAATCGTTCACCGAGTACGAAAATTGCAAACCCGGCTCCCAGCACTGTGATCATACCTTCCCACATTGCTGAGACCCAGAGAAGCGACCCGCCGAGTGCAAAGCTCCGAACCAAAAAATACAGGACACCACAGTACCCTGCAATGCCACAGAACAGATTGTGCCGACTGTTGCTGGCTGCAAAATTCTTGAGATGAAAATTGCCAAATGTTTCAGCAACCGACATGGCGAGCACGTGGGCGAGCGACATTCCTTATCTCAGTCGAGAAATTTGTCTCGACAATTGGATGTGCCAGGGGTACAGGACGAAAATCTGAAACGTCAGAGCGACGACCGCCACAGTGAGTGCAACGACAGGAAGGTTCTTGCGCCACTTGGATTCTTCGAGGTCCATTTTTATCTACGTAGAAAATAGATGAAACAGTTCGAGGAAATTCTAATCGGTGTCCTGCTCTTCTTCATCGTTGATCGCGCGTCTCGCCTGGCGAGTTCGATCGTCTCCAGCCGACGCAGTCTATCCGACATGGAGACTGAAAAGTTTCGGTGTACGGTCGAGACGTCCGTGATGCTCGCGGTCTTCTTCATCCTGTGGTTCAGACTTAAGAACACAGGTCGCTGATGAACCATGATGAATAGGTATCGAAACGAAACGTTTGAGCTGTGTCGCGCCAAAGGATGGGACAAGGCACCTGTGAGTACAGTCTGGCTCTTGTTCACCGAAGAGATTGGGGAACTCGCTTCAGCGATTCGTCAATACCAACGTCATTTCAGGAAAACGGGACTCAAGAAGGATCGAGGGACGGATGTGTCAACTGAGATGGGTGATGTTTTTTCATACCTGTTTCAGTTGGCACACATGTTGAACATCGACCTGGATGAGATGTGGGAAAAACACAAGGTGAAGGTTCAGGAGAGGAGGTACGCCGCCGAGACTTCTGTAATAAAATCTAAGTCAACACTAGAGAATGACGAGCCTGCTCCTGAATGATGACATCAGCATGGATCGCATCAACCCATACACGGCGTCACAGACGTTCGGCATCTCGTACAACGGCGGCTACAAGGACGCGCCAGAGCAGACTGGACCAGCCAGACCCGAGTCCCCCACCATGTTCGAGTTTGATCCTTCTGTGGGTGTTCCGACGAGCCACTTCAACAGACTCGCGTTGAACGATGCAGGGAACGTGTACCTCAAGACGGGTGGCGTCAACCCCGCCAGGTCGTTTCTTTATCCAGCACG
>Ga0222712_10005960_pt1 | contig 12157 bp, 11 predicted proteins | sample C33_657DmetaG_FD_165043 | JGI IMG/M metagenome (GOLD analysis project Ga0222712, IMG submission 165043) | Estuarine water microbial communities from San Francisco Bay, California, United States - C33_657D | ecosystem: Environmental > Aquatic > Marine > Unclassified | place: USA: California...
TTGGCCTCGAGCGAATTGCCCATGTTGAGGCCGCGACCGAGCCGCTTATGCTGCTCGAAGACATCGGCGCCCTGCAGGGAGAGCGCGAAGAGGAACAAGAGGGCGAGGCTGCGGAGCATGGGACTAAATTAGGGGACGACGGGGCGCGGGGGCAAGGGGACAAGCGTTATACGACTAGAGGCTCGGAGGCACAGAGGCTCGGTGGACCAGAACGAGGCAGGACTAGAAAGAGACGGAACTAGCTGGCCGGTTGGCAAGTTGACACGTGGACAAGGAAGGCAGAGGGGGAAACGAGGGACAGGCAAACTAGAGGCCCGGAGGCACAGAGGCTCGGTGGACCAGAACGAGGCAGGACTAGTTGACCCGTTGATCGGTTGATCGGTTGGCCAGAGCGCCAGGGGGTGCGTCAGTTCGCCGCAGGGCGAACCAAAGGTAGGGGCGTGGCTACGCCGCGCCCTCCCCTCATGAAATGGGCACAAAAAAGCCGCGCATCTGCGCGGCTGAAATCACCTCTAGGCCATCCATCATCAATGGGCGGAGGCATGGGCAATAAGATCGAGATAGGCCCCGGCGAACTTTCGCCGGTAATCAGCCCAAGTCATCTGCTCCACCCTTCGACGAGCAGCCTGGCCCATCTCATACAAGGCCGCCGGATCAGCCATCGCATTGACCACCACTTCGGTCAGCTTTTCGACCGACCGGATGGGCAGCACGTGGCCTTCGCCCGGCCGAATGAAGTCTGCCCCACCGGTGTTCTCGGAGCACACTACAGGCACGCCGCAGGCCATTGCCTCAGAGATCGCGAGGCCGAACCCCTCCGCAATAGAAGGTAGTGCCATTAGGTGGCAACGAGTGATATCCGCCGCCAAAGCTTCATCAGAAAGACCGGAACGAATTTCTACTTCAAGCGCCCCGAATTCAGCCTGGAATGCCTCGTCGATCTTTGCGCGCGTATAAATCACGAGGCGGACGTGAGCGGAAAGAGGTCGAAGGGCTCGAAGTAAGTAGAGGGCGCCTTTGCGCGCCGTGAACGCGCCAATGAACGCGACCGTAAACTTACCATCAGGAGGCCGATTGCGACAGCTGTAGAGCGTCGCATCGACGCCATAAGGGACGACATGAATCGGCGCAGTCGCTCCGGCCCCGGCAAGCGTTCGACGAGTAAAGTTGCTCGCGCAAAGAATACCATGGGCTTGGATTGGAGCAGCCTGTTCAGCTTCGGCGTAGGCATCCAGCGGCTGCATCTCCATCTCAGCCGAAAGCGAAGCGCGAGCGGACGGCTCAAGCTCGGCTTCTTCCTGATAAAGCGCTCGTAAGGGCAGGACAGCCGGGTGCACCTGAAAAAGCAGCCTGCTACGCAGCCGACGACCCGAAGCAAATGCAGCTCCGGCATAATAGCTGTACGCCAATAGATGGGCGCCGGTTTGCTCCGCCACGCCGGCCGCATGCCGACCGATCGCGGAATCCTTACGATGAGTCATGTTCTGGCGGCGGGCACCGCGGAGGAGACGCCCAACCATATCCCAACAGAAGGCCAGAGGCGAGACCGAGACCTTGTCGGACCCGATCAAATGATGATGTCGAGGCTCGATAAATCGCCGGATGGGACCCGAAGAATATTCCCTCCAACCAGACGAGTCGAAATAAGCGTCGGTGACCAAGCGCTCCAGCAAGCCGGACTCTGAGAGCGCCGCCGCTCCTTCGTAATGGTCGCGCGGGCCGGCGAAACAAACCACGGCCCGAGCACCGGCATGGTCAGAGCTGGTGATCATAGGCCAGGTCCTTTGCCAATAGCGTGCAAAATAAGCCCAGCACTTCGAACCGCAACGTCATCCAAGATATTTCGCCCATCAAAAATCGGCGCTAGAGGACGAAGCCGACGAGCGAGGTTCGCCCAGTCAAGCTGGGCATAACCAGGCCATTCGGTAAGGACGGCGACGGCATCAGCGCCATCAAGGGTACATTCGGGCGTTTGGAAGATATCAATGCATTCGCTGCCCAGCGCCGTCTCAATCGTCGAACAGGCCACTTTATAATCATGAATGGCCAAGGTCGCTCCTTGTGCTAAAAGGCTGCGGCAAACATCGATGGCGGGAGCCTCCCTAATGTCGTTAGTATCCTTCTTGAAAGCAAAGCCGAGGATTGCGATCCGGCGACCCCTCAGGCTACCGCCGGCCGGAGCGAGGGCGGCGGCAATTCGGTCCGCGAAACGCTGCTTCTGCCACTGGTTCAGAGTGAGCACCTGCTGCCAATAATCAGCGGCTGGCTTCAACCCATAGTGCTCACAGATATAGATGAGCGAGAGAAGGTCTTTCTGAAAGCAGGAACCACCGAAGCCCACGGAGGCACGCAAGAATTTCGGGCCGATACGGGAATCGCTGCCCACGACCGCTGCGACCTCCTCCACGTCTGCTCCAGTTGCCTCGCAGACCGCGGAAACTGCGTTGATCGAGGAAACCCGCTGGGCGAGGAATGCATTTGCGACGAGCTTGGAGAGTTCAGCCGACCAAAGCCCGGTTGATAGTATACGCTCAGCGGGAACCCAACGGGCGTAGACTTCGGCAAGCAAGCCAACAGCTTCGGGCCTTTCGCCGCCGATAAGCACGCGGTCAGGTAACTCCAGGTCGCGGATGGCCGTTCCCTCGGCGAGGAATTCTGGATTAGAGAGGACTTCAAAGGTCGCACCCGTACGGGCCGTGCTTAGGATTGACTTGATCAGGTCGGCTGCGCGCACGGGCATGGTCGATTTCTCTATCACAAACGTGTGCCCGACCGCATGCTCGGCGATGTAACGGGCGCAGGCCTCTACGTGACGGAGATCGGAGGCCTTGCCAGCGCCCTCCCCTTCCGTCTTGGTGGGCGTATTGACCGAAATGAAGACCGCGTCAGCGGCAGCCACCACGCTCGCACCTTCGCCCTGACCAAGGAAACGCAGGTTGCGGCCGCGGGTCCGAAGTACGATTTCCGCCAGACCAGGCTCATAGACCGGCAAGTCGTCCGAGTTCCATGCGGCTATCCGGTCGAGATTCATGTCCAGTACGGTCACCTCGATGTCAGGGCATCGATCCGCGATGACGGCCATTGTAGGCCCGCCAACATAGCCAGCCCCGATGCAGACGATTTTTCGAAACACTGATGGCATGGGCTTGTTCTCAGCTTTTGGGTTGCGTGCCAAAATAGGCAATCGTCCTGGCAAGGCCTTCGGCGAGCGGTGTGCGCGGCTCCCAGCCTAGCATCCTTTTTGCATAAGCGATATCCGGTCGGCGCTGCTTAGGATCATCCTGGGGTAAAGTACGATACTCCATCGCCTGCCCGGAATCAATAAGTCGCCGCACTTCGTTGGCGAGTTCAAGCATCGTGAACTCTTCGGGGTTACCCAAGTTCACCGGGCCGGGATTCTGCGGCAAAGCCAGAAGCCTCACGAATCCTTCGATGAGGTCATCGACATAGCAGAAAGAACGCGTCTGGCTGCCATCTCCGTAAATTGTCAACGCCCTGCCTGCGAGCGCCTGAGTAATGAAGTTCGTGACGACGCGCCCATCATCGGCGCGCATCATCGGACCATAGGTGTTGAAGATGCGCGCCAGCCGGGCGTCCACGTGGCCTAGGCGCGTGAAATCGGCGCACAATGTTTCGCCGATGCGCTTTCCCTCATCATAGCACGCGCGTGGCCCGAGCGTGCTGACGTTACCCAAATAGGACTCGGGCTGCGGGTGCACAGTCGGGTCTCCGTAGATCTCGGAGGTCGAAGCCTGCAACATCCTCGCACGATAACGTTGCGCATTCTCAAGGGCATGCAGCGTACCTAAAAACGCTATCTTGGCCGTGTAGATCGGATTTGCCTGATAATGCGGAGGCGAGGCAGGACAAGCGAGGTTGCAGACCACATCGCAGGGGACATCAAACGGCTCCACCACGTCGTGGCGGATGAAACGAAAACGTGGGTTCGATGATAACCGGGCGACGTTATCCTGGCTGCCGGAATGAAAATTGTCTAGGCCGACGACCTCATGTCCGTCGGCAAGCAACCGAGCGGACAAATGATAACCCAGAAAGCCGGCGGCTCCTGTGACGAGATAATTCATGCGAAGATGAGGGATGTTTAAGTAACGGAGTAGAGATCGGCGGCGGCTCTCACCCGCCCCCCGGCATGGAAAGCCGGCTGACAATTTCCTCGATTCGACGAGCAAAGACGCTCGGTCCATGTGTTTGAGCAAGCTTAACCGACTCGACTTGCGAACGCGACAGAACTGAGTCATCCCGCCGAACTAATGTGAGCAATGCCCCGGACAAGGAGTCGATGTCGCCGGTGCGAAAAATCTCGGAGTTCTCTCGGCCGGCAAAATCTTCGCGGGCGCCGATGGCATCAGAGAGGAGCAGCTGGCATCCGGACAGCGCTGCCTCATGGACGACCAGACCCCAGGCTTCGGACAGGCTCGGGAGGGCGAAAATGCGGGCGGAGCGATAAAGCGACCCGAGCTGTTCCGGCTGAACGAACCCATTGACCCGTATGCGAGGATGCGGCGGAATCTGCTCCTGCTGCGGGCCGCTCCCATACATGTCCAACTCCCAGCCCGGTATTCGGTCTGCGATAGCGACGAAGGCCCTGGCGAGCTTCAGGCACTGCTTCCGGTCGATGTATTGTCCGACGAAGATGATTCGCTTCGGCCTGGTTGATAGCGGCGGGCCGTCAAAAAATATCCTCGGATCGGCTCCATACATACCCTCCCAGATTTGGTGATCAGGAACCCCGTACCAGTGGGCGAGCCGACGTCCGGACTTCCCCGGCACGAGAACGGCCGCATACTTATGCCGTTGGCATAGACGGAACCAAGCCGCGCCCACCCACTGCCGGAGATCTCCTCTCCAGTTGTTGTCCATGAGCAGGCAGACTTTGCCACCCACCGCGCGCACCTCGTCTCCCAACGCGTTGAAGGCCGGATATGCCCACCCAGACTGGAAATATACTTTTGGCACCGGCAACCCTAGCCCCTTCCAGGACGCCGGCTGACCAGCATCGACCCAATACACCGGCTGACCTAGGGCCTGCTCGACGCCTCGCACCGGTACAGTCGGCCGTGAACCCACGACGTTGCACGCCGAGCAGTGCGTACGGATTGCAGCGGCGATCAGCCGAGCCGCGTATTGCGGTAGTCCGTTCCAGGAGAAGGCAACCTGACTCATTCGTAGGTGAGCGATGGTGGGACGACTTTCCAAAGATCGGCATTGCGACGACCTTCCCGGAAATAATTCAGTCCAGCGAGGAGCAACACCTGCGGCCAGAGCCACCACGGAAGGGCGAACCACTGGTCGAAGAAATCCTGCCAGGCTTTTTTACGCAAGGCGACCACCAGAGGAGCGCTGGCCTGGGAAAGCGGCTTGAGGCGGAGCTTGCAGCATGCCCAGAATCCCAACCCATAGCGGGCACGCGCCATGGGCACAAATGCTCCGTAGAAATCGCGGAAGTCGCGGTAAGAACGCTGGTTTCGCCGCGAAACCACTGCAACTTGCGCGGCATGCACCCGGGTCAAGGTCCAATGGCCCGCCGACACCGCATAGCCATGGTCGCGGATCAGGCGCGTCCAAAGAAAGATGTCGAAGTGCACCCACCGCGGATCAAATCCACCTAGTGACTCGAAAACCGAACGACGCACGGCCGCGGTGGTCACTGCGGGCAGATAAGGCATGCCACCCCGACGCAGGGCGGAGGCGAGCGCGACATCCGCGGCGTAGTTATCAACGGCCTCTGATTCCGTCCGGACATCCGCGCCCATCAGCACGGAACTTGTCTCTACCCTGCCCTGCTTGGCGAGATGCCTATGGGTATGCGCGTCAGCGAACATATGGCAGGGCTGATGGCCGATGAGCGCGCAGTCGGGGCCGACAAGGGCGAGAGTCCGAGCCAGCGCCGCGGTGGCTCCGGGCCGCAGCAGGTCATCATGGCAGAGTAGCTGCACCCATTCGTGACGGCAGAGGCGTACCGCTCGGCTGACATTGTCGGCTTGATTGAGGAATGCCTCGGATCGCTCATGGCGCACACGCGGGTCGCGGCGCACGAATTCGGAGACAATCTCCGCCGTCCTGTCGGTCGAACAATTATCGGAAACGACGATTTCCGCCAAGTCTGGCCCCTGGGCGATAGCGCTCTCAAGCGCCTCACGTAGATAATTGGCGCCGTTGTAGACTGGCAGGGCGAGGGAGACGGCCATAGGTCAGCGGACCACGCGGGGGACCGTGTCAGCCGGATCGTAGAGCCGGTCGGTGTAAGCCACGATGATGAGGTCTTCGATCGCCGAGGCTTCATTAATAAAGACGTGGGCGATACCGGGCGGAACATATACCGTCTCCGGACGTGAGGCGGAAAGGCGCAAATCCATCCGTTCAGCGGTCCTGACATCCTCCAACGCAAGCACGCCTTCGCCAACGATGACGGTGAACCACTCGCGGGCCTGCGGATGGTAATGGTCGCCTCGGCGCTGGCCTGGAAATCCGCGCACTACATAGACTTCGCCTGTAAAAGCCGGCAAATTTTCCTCCTTCCCATCGATGCATTTTATGAACGTACCGCGGTCATCCTCCACGAGACGGCGCGGAAAGATTCTTATATGATTTTGGATCATGGACGAAGAAGAGCGGCTACGGAGGCACGCATGCCATTCGCTAAGGGCGTGGTCGGAGCCCAGCCTAGGTGACGATGGAGCTTGGAAAGGTCCGGGAGATGCTTCATCGGCTCACCAGGGCGATAGGGCTTTGCTCCGAAACGGACGTCGGGGTTTATCCCCCGTTCGCACAAGGCCGTCACAGCTTCTTCGATGAAATCGCGGAGCCGAATATCCTGGCCTGACCCAAGATTATAGATTTCCCACGAAGCGTCTGACGGCAATCTCAGCGCCAGGCGCATCAACCCTTCTGCAACATCATCGACATAAGTGAAGTCCCTGCGTTGTTCGGCCGCAGTGACCTCAATAGGCAGGCCTTGGACGGCTCTTGAGACAAGATAAGGCAACAAGCGAGCTTCGGGCTCGCCAGGTCCATAGACATTGAACAATCGAACCCAAGTCATGGGTAAACTCGTACCCTCTTGCCGGACCAACGCACAGGCTTCTGCTTTGGAAGCCCCGTAGTCCGAGAAAGGCCGGACCGCGTCGGTCTCAATGATCAAGCCGTCTTTCGCGGCATACTCGAACCCTGAACCGAGCAGGATAACGCGAGGCGGCAAGGCTAGTCGGCCTAAGGCTGAGACCAGATTGCACGCGCCCCGGACATTAGAACGTAGGAGTTTTTCGAGAGGAACCGTCCGGCTAACCCCTTCCGAGGCGAGGTGAAAAACAAACTCGGGGGCGCACTTACGCACATAAGCGTCGACCGCAACGGCGTCGGCGACATCAAGCTCGACCCTGCTCGGTTTAAATATTTCAGCTTCTGCCTGACTCAATAAACGCGTCAAGGCGGCACCGATGAATCCGTACGCACCGGTGACCAAGCAACGACGCCCGCGGAATGTGCTCAGGCCGTCCATCGGAGTCCACGCAGGCGCGCGGCAGCCACATAAGCGGCAATGTCAGCTTCACAGCCAGCACGCGGGCCGCCAGCGTACCAGCCTATGGTCCGTGTGATTGTCGACTCGAAATCCCAGACCGGAGACCAACCAAGCACACGCGCCGCTCTCCTGACAGACAGGCTCAGCTTCATAGCCTCATGAGGACCAGCCGATCCGGACTCCACCCGCAAGTCAGGCCAAGCCCGACGAAACCCTTCAACCAGCTCACCCACTGTGCGAACGGCTTCACCTGCCGGGCCAAAATTGAAACTCGTCACCGGCTCTTCGGGCACGACTGCAAGTTTCGGCTTCGCAAGAACTGCGCCGAGCCATAGGTAACCCGAGAGTGGCTCTAAAACATGTTGCCATGGACGTGTCGCCGCAGGATTGCGAACTACCAACGGTCGTCGACCCTGACGTGCCCTGAGAATATCGGGCACGATACGGTCAGCCGACAAGTCGCCGCCGCCGATGACATTGCCGGCCCGGGCTGAAACAACGCGCACCGGCTGTCCTTGTCCGAAGAATGATCGTGCGTAAGAAGATACGGCTAGCTCGGCCATGCCCTTGCTAGCGCTATAGGGGTCGCGTCCGCCCATCGGTTCGTCTTCTTCATGCGGACGACCCGTCTCCAGATTTTCGTAACATTTATCAGAGGTCACAATAACCGCCGCGCACGAGTTTTTTAATCCACGTAATGCATCGAGGACATGGACTGTGCCCAAGACATTAGTCGCCATTGTCTGAACCGGAATCTCATACGAGGCACGCACCAACGGCTGAGCCGCTAGGTGGAAGACGAAGTCTGGCTGGAAATCCGTGATAGATTTACGCACCGCTTCGCCGTCTCGGACGTCACCGAACTGCGATTCCATGCCAGCCGCAAGCCCCAGCTCATCGAAGAGGGGTTGACCATTGTCGGGTGGAAGCGCGTAACCGCGAACTTCGGCGCCGAGCTGATGAAGCCACTCTGCGAGCCACGCCCCTTTGAAGCCAGTGTGACCAGAAAGCCAGACGCGCCGGCGACGATAGATATCGGCGAACATAGCTTACCAGGTTTTCCAAGGGGCCGCGCCGGTTTCCCATAAGTTCTCCAATGCGACTTTATCGCGGAGAGTATCCATCGGCTGCCAGAAGCCCGCATGGCGGAAAGCGCGGAGCTGGTCCGACGCTGCAAGTGTCTCGAGAGGCTCCTTCTCCCAGACAGACTGCTCGTCCTTTACCAAGTCTATGACTGAAGGCTCCAAAACAAAGAACCCTCCGTTGATCCATGACCCGTCGCCTTGGGGCTTCTCACGGAAACCGGCCACTACGCCTTCCGCGCGAATATCGAGAGCACCGAAACGTCCAGGGGGCTGGACCGCAGTGACCGTGGCCTTGCGACCATGGGCCCGGTGGAATTCGACCAACTGGCGTATATTTACATCGCCGACGCCGTCGCCATAAGTCAGACAAAACGTGTCTTCGCCGATGTAACGTAGGGCCCGGAGGAGCCGGCCGCCGGTCATCGTAGCCTCGCCGGTATCGACCACGGTGACCTTCCATGGCTCCGCATTCTGGCGATGGATGGCCACGCCGTCGCTGCGGAGGTCAAACGTCACGTCGGAATTATGGAGGAAGTAATTCTGGAAATAGTCCTTGATCATGTAGCCCTTGTAACCCGCGCAGACTACGAATTCGGTGATGCCATGGGAGGCATAGATTTTCATGACATGCCACAGGATTGGCTGGCCGCCGATTTCCACCATCGGCTTAGGCCGGAGGTGGGTTTCCTCGCTGAGGCGCGTTCCTAGACCACCGGCTAGTAATACTGCTTTCATTTTTGGGAAATTTGTACCGATAGTCGTGTTATGTCTCATCCAATAGAGCCAGGCAATTCATTGGATTCGCGGCGCAAGCGGGCACGTACGCCGTTGTAAACAGACCTGAAATAGCAAGGACGAAGAAGCCTAATCATAACCTGTCTTGCTAGCCAAGACTTCTTCTGCCTACGCGCCCTCGCATGGAGGCAAAGCCTCCAGATAAAACGCCAAGGAGCGCCACGACGAGCCGCATACTCGAGATGCTTCATGTACTTGGCGTTAAGGAGTATATCTTCTAGCGCACACCACAGGCCGGCGCTCAAGCTTGATCGTGCTTTTTCGAGATCGGCGAGATGCTGACGCTGATACACGAGATGTGAGCGTAGATTTTTCAGGAAGTGCTCTTCGAATCGGCGGCGGCTCTCGACCCCTCCGGAAAAATCGGCATGATGTGACATGTTAGATTGGTGGTGTCTCCATTCTAGCAGCACCTGGTCGCAGAAGACTATTCGGCCTAGCAAGGAGGCCCTGAAGGCAAACATATAGTCCTCCCAGCACGCCGGGGATACTGGTGGCCCGAAGGCTTCATAGACTTCGCGCCGAATGGCTTCGCTGGCCCCAACAATCCAAGCAAAGCCACCGCGCGCCAATGTTACGGCATCTTCAACATATACTAGGCCGCGTGGCGCGTATTCGGGTTTTATCAAGCCTCCCCGTTCATCAATTAGCCGAACATTCGACATAGCCATCTTCACTTTGGGATCTACCTCGAATATCTTCATTAGCTCGGCAGCCCTTTGTGGAAGTGCTATGTCATCGGCCGATTGTAATATAAATACATCCCCGGCAGCCTGAGAAAAGACATGCCCTAGGTGTCGGCTTAACCCCAGATTTTTAGGTGTCCTGAGGATTTTGATTGGCCGATGCTGCTTATCTCCGCAGCTAGCCGCAGCCTGCATTTTCTCGAAAGTCCCGTCGGTGGAGAAATCGTCCGAGAAAATAAACTCCATGTCCTCATATTCCTGCGCCAACGCAGATTGCACCGCCTCTGCCGCGAAGCGGGCATGATTATAGCCAATTACGATATAAGAGGCTTTGATTCTTCCCATGTTAGTGGCTATAGTTTTTAAAAATAGATCACTCGGCGGGCCTAGATTTGGGTCGAGCAAGATTCGCGGCGGACGCTGTGTAAATAAGCCCAAGCGCAAACAACGGAAATAGCTCCCGTGGGGATGAGCCCCCAGTAAGCGCCCTCAAGGCGTGCTACAACGACTTGAGAGATTCCGAGAGCCGCGGCTGCCAGGAAGAACCAGCCGAGCGTCGCCATATTCAACCAGCGTCCTGAGCGCTTACGAGAAACGATTAGTATGATGGCAGTGTAGGCAATGTAACCGACGAAGAAACCGACAGCGGCTCCGGTGACGCCATAGATCGGCACCAGAATAAGTGGCAAAAGGGCAGCCAGAATGTTAGCCACTGACTCGACGATGACGACGGTACGTGACGAACCTCTTGCGAGCAACCAGTAACCCATAGGCCAAGAGAGAACACGCAGAAAGACGCCCCATATCATCCAAGACAACAGCGGGATGGCTGGATCAAAGGAGCGCGCATAGAGCACATGGATGCAAAACTCACCGAGCGTCAGTAGTCCGGCGATGAGCGGCAGGGCCAACAGGAGGCCGGCTTGGATCTGCTTTTCGCAGAGCTCCTGGGCCTCCGCTTCGGTCTTCACCCGGGCAATCAGAGGGAAGAAATCCGTACCCATCGCGGTGAACACGAACCCCGGGAGGCTACCAGCGATGGCAAAAGCGGCCTGATAATACCCGGCGGCTTCCAGGCCATGACTACGGATCAAGATGAGCCGGACCACGTAGGCCGAGAGTTGACTTAGGACCCCCACAGCCATGAGCGCAGCGCCAAGCTGCACGAGAACCCGGATATCTGTTTCGGACGCCGAATCAGCAGAGACCTGGCTATACGGGCGTATAGCCTGCCAAGTCACAACCGCAGGAACGATGGCAGCGAGCAGGACACTGGCAGCGATACCTAGCAGGCCAAAGAACCAGATCAGCGGCAAGCCCAACACGAGGCCGCCCAAGCCCGAAATTATCTGCACCCGGGCAAGCGACTTCACCTGTCCGTGTGATTGCAGCAAGGCCGACCACATGGAAGTGGCGATGAGGCATGGAACCGCTAACCCGGCGAGTAATAGTTCCAAGGCGTATTCCGAGCTCTTGAAGGTAAGAAGACCGACGGGCCAGAAAAAGAGGAGAACGCATATTAGTCCAATCCATGAGAGCATCCGGCCGAATTTTAAGACGGCCGCGACCTTGGACGGACGACAACTATCATCGCTGGCGGAAATAGTCCGGACGGCGGTCGTCCCCAGGCCCCATCCGACCAAGGCAGAGAGATTGGAGTTAAACGAAGTGAGCACGCCGATGAGTCCGACACCTGCGGGCCCAACTAACATGGCGATAAGCTTAGCCCTCAGAAGGCCGGCTCCCAAGGTGACGACCTGGGCTCCGCCCATAAGCGCGCTGGAGCGTAGTATGCGGGCGAAAGCCATGAATTGAGCTGGGTTATGCTTTTAAAGCGCAGGCCTTAATGACTGTTATCACGCGACTTCGTTCCTCATCGCTCATGCCTGCGCCTGAGGGTAGGCAAAGGCCCTGATCGAAGAGACGCTCGCTGACCCGGCCGCCATGCATCTCAGCCTGAGCGAAGACAGGCTGGAGGTGCATGGGTTTCCAGGCGGGCCGGGCTTCGATATTCTCCGCCTCAAGCGCGAGACGGACCTGCTCGCGGGTGA
>Ga0222712_10005961_pt1 | contig 12156 bp, 11 predicted proteins | sample C33_657DmetaG_FD_165043 | JGI IMG/M metagenome (GOLD analysis project Ga0222712, IMG submission 165043) | Estuarine water microbial communities from San Francisco Bay, California, United States - C33_657D | ecosystem: Environmental > Aquatic > Marine > Unclassified | place: USA: California...
TAGTGCGGGCAGATGGTAGCGCTGAGATTATTGCCTCACTCGGGCACCTAGACATTCTGGTTGGGCGAGATATTGCTAGCGACGTTACTTCGCTTGAGTCGGTAGAACTTGTGACATCTGGACACCAAATTGTTGCTGAGAAAATTCTTTCACTCAATCCTGATTTGGTAATCATCGATGCTCTATCTGGTCCATCATCTGCCTTGGTAGCGCTAGAAAGCGCCGGAATCCGTATTGTGAAAATTTCCGAGGCGTGGAAGTTAGATGAGATTGATCGCAAGGTGAGCGAAATAGCTCAGGCAATTGGGGCTGTCGATGATGGAAAGAATCTCATTGCAGCGCTCCAAATCTCTACGAGTTCAGTGAAACAGATTCCTGCAGGTACGAGAATCGCTTTCTTATATTTACGAGGCGGTAGCGCCATCTATCTCATTGGCGGAAAAGGATCCGGAACAGATTCTCTCATTAGCGCAATCGGAGGAGTTGATGCCGGTGCTCAAAAGTTTGAGAATCCATTTACTCCAATGACTGCAGAAGCCGTTGCCACCCTGAATCCAGATGTTTTCCTTGTTATGAGCAAAGGTTTGGAATCAGTTGGTGGCATTGATGGCTTAGTGCAACTTCCTGGAATCGCTCAAACGCAGGCGGGGAAGAACAGAGCGATTGTCGCAGTCGATGATTCACTTCTCCTCTCCTTTGGTCCGCGCACATACTCACTCCTTGTAGCACTCTCACAATCAGTTGATCGGGTTCTGTCACGATGAGAAAGATCTATCTATTAGCCACTGCTGTAGGTGTACTTGCCCTCGTTGCGCTCTCTTTGGGAGCAACCTCAGTCAATGATGTATGGGCTGTAATTCTTAGCCCTAATTTTGATTCATCAGAACTTTCCGATCAGATCATCTGGCAAATCAGAGCACCACGCATACTTGGTGCGGTACTCCTTGGCGCAACACTTGCCGTCGCAGGTGTCTTGGCTCAAGGTTCAACTATTAACCCTTTGGCAGATCCAGCATTCCTTGGGACAACAGCAGGCGCTGCTCTCGGTGTTGTAATTGGTGTGCTTAGTAACGCAGTAAACATTGCATCGATCGGTTCTATCGGATGGGCAACCTGTGGCGCATTGCTCTCCACGTTGCTTACCTTCTGGCTGGCACGTAATGCCCTGCAATTGATCATCATTGGAATTGCTGTCTCAGCAACTCTCTCAGCGATTGTGGGCATCGCCATCACAGTTGCCGATCGTAGCGATGCGCGTTCAGTGACATTTTGGTCGTTAGGATCGCTCGCACTTCTTACCTGGTCCAACGTTGCTTTGCTAGCAGTTGTCGCAGCGGCCATCTTCGTGAGCGCTCGAATACTTTCGCCGCAATTGGATCTGCTCTCACTCGGAGATTCGCAGGTGCGCCATGGTGGAAGAGATCCACAAAGAATTCGCCTGATTGCCTTTCTGATTCTCTCCATTGCAATTGCAACAGCAGTGAGCCAAGTTGGAACTATCTCGTTCTTGGCACTTGCCGCCCCTCATATTGCGCGCTTCTTAGTTGGCCCAAGCCATCGCCATCTCGTTGGCGCTGCGGCAGTTATTGGTGCACTGATATTGCTCGTCGCCGATACAGCCGCCCGAAGTGTCGCTGCGCCACAAGATCTACCAATTGGATTGCTGATCTCACTTATCGGCGCACCAGTATTGATTCTGGCGCTCAAGCGCGGAGGTGTGCAATGGCGCTAATTGAGATTAAGAATGCGAGCGTTACGCGCGGAAAGCTGCAAGTCATAAAAGATCTCTCACTCGACATAAAAGCAGCAACCATTACAGCCATTGTTGGAGCAAATGGTTCGGGCAAGAGCACCCTCATCGGCGCAATTGCCGGTGATCACCCACTTGATGCTGGGTCGATATCGATCTGCGGAAAAGACCTCACGGAAATCTCGCTCGCAGAACAATCGCGATTACGAAGTGTGGTGACACAAAATCAATTCTTCTGGCTGGCATTTACTGTCAGGCAGGTAATTGAGATGGGGCAATCGATTGAAAACCTATCTCGGGTGGAGTCGGTAATTTCTCAGCTCAAGATGGACGAGATTGTTAATCAATCTGTGCTGACCCTCTCGGGTGGTCAGCTGCAACGTCTGGCAATTGCTCGAGCTTTAGTTTGCGATACACCTATCTATCTCTTCGATGAACCACTTGCTTCACAAGATAAGAAGAGCAAGGCAGATCTCATCGCTCTTTTTTGCAAGATGAGAGATGAAGGAAAAACAGTTGTAATTGTGATGCACACCGAAGTGAGCGACTTAGATTGGTGCGACCAGATTATCGAGGACTTGTCGTAAATCAGTCCACGTCTTTGCAAAACTAGGATGCAAGGTCAGTAAAGTAACTTCATCTACTGGCACCCAGCGCATCTCTTGGCTCTCATCATTGGGGGAGTCGGCCGAGATCAGAAGATCAGCTGCTGCAAGCACGGTGTCATATCGCCAATCACCGTGATCATCGCTAAAGAGTGCCAAAGGCGTTAAATGCTCTGGATTGATTCCAGTCTCTTCGTGGGCTTCACGCAAAGCTGCTTCATTAACACTTTCATGTGAATCTTTAGCTCCGCCTGGAATACCCCATGTGTCACCGTTATGAACCCACGGCGCGCGATGTTGTAGAAATATCTCGCGTCCACCTGCGATGTTTTCGCGAAAGATCAAGATTCCTGCGGCACCAAATTTTCCCCAGTGCTTACTTCCGCATTGGCATTGGATCCATCCATCTCCATCGCGGGCTGCCATGCACCTAGATTGCCATATCCATCCACAGAGCGCTCAACCAGCACCCGACTAGTCGTCATCGACTTCTACCTTGCCCCACATGAAAATCACTCAGCTCGTATTCGTATCTATCCTCATCACCACCGCATCAATAACCACTCCATCGGCTCTGGCCGAAGAGTGCCAGGTAAGCGCATGTGTAGATGTTTACACTCAAGATGGCAAGATCATCATCGAAGGTCGCAAGGGCGGCACATCGGCAGTAACGCCAGCACCAACAGCCAAAGCGATTCCAAAGAAGGTCGCACCGAAAAAAGTCGTCCCACTAGTTAAGAAAAAGGTCGCCCCACCTAAGCCGACAGTGACAAAGAAAGCTGTCCCACAGAAGAGCACTCCAACTCCTCAGCCACCAGTTGCGCAAACGGCATCACTTAATGATCGCCTCATTAAAGCGTTACCTACTGCAGGAATCGCCTACCAACCAGAGTACGAACCACTTGTTGATGTTCCGGTATTTATGTGGACAGATCTACCGACCTCGTTTATGACACAGGTCAAGATTGTTGGAGAGATTGTTGATGTTGCCCTTCGTCCTAGTTTTACATGGTCTTTTGGTGATGGCACCTTTCTTTCGACAACAGATGTCGGTGGGCCATTTCCTGATGGAAAAATCAAGCACACATATTCAAATCCAGGTACCTATCTGATCACTCTGATCAGTACATGGAATGGCACATATACACATAACGCACAGACTCGCGCTATTACTGGCACAGTCAAGACAACATCGATTGTCACCATCACAGTTGTTAACTCCCCAACACGCTTTAAGAATTGAGAAGTGATGACAACACTTACTAGCCCCCATGATCTTCTCGCAGCAATTCCATTTCTGATTGGCTACCACCCGATCGATTCACTTGTTTTAGTCTCAATCAAAGAGGACTCAGTGGGAATGGCCATGCGCATCGATTACCCGATTGATGAGAGCGAAGTTGCCTTTGATCTCTGCGCCAGACATATCAGCGCTGAAGATGCTGAAGGTGCGCTCATCGTTGCATATCAGCCACAAGGTAGGAGTGATGGCGACACAGTGCTGGCACAGACAACCGCGGCACTTTCACGAGCTGGGATTGCTATCTATGAATCAATTCTCATTGCAGATGGTTCATATCGTTCGGTTCTCTGTCATGACACCACATGTTGCCCACCCGAAGGTCGCCCTATTCCACCACTTGACTCAACTCGGATTGCTGCAGAGAGCGTCGTTGCAGGACACCCCATGCCCTTTGCAACCTTTGCAGATTTAGGGGCGTCGGTGCGATCAAATCTCTTGGCGCAGGAAGAGCAATGGTTAGAGCGAGTCCAGAAGTCATATGTGGATCCGGTCGATAGCGATCTCAATAATCTGCAGCGAGATGGTGCAACGGCAGTCATAGATCTTGCAAATGATTTCATCGCAACTGGCATCTCTACCGATCAAGATCTGATTGCACATGTTCTAGGTCGCTTAAGTGAAATTCAGGTTCGCGATTTTGCCTTAGGAAGTCATGACATCGATAGTGCAGATGGTTATCGCAGAATGTGGATGCACTTACTGCGCTCTGCACCGCCAGGTTTTGTTGCTCCAGTGGCTTGTCTTGCAGCAGCCATCGCCTACGAATATGGCGACGGTGCACTAGCCCGAGCCGCACTCGATCGAGCCTTTGCCGATACCCCAACGTATTCATTGGCTCTTCTGCTACAACGTGTATTTAGCGCTGGCTGGCCACCACAATCCTTCGCGCAGATGCGGAGTGAGCTTCACCCCAAAGTCTGTGCAGCGATCTTCGGCTAGCTGCACTAGTTGAGCTAGTTACACCACCCCGCGGTGGGTTAAGATATGCCTAGGTCACGAGTTCTAGATCGGTTCTGCGCAAGCAATAACCATAGCCCCGGCTTACTAGACGGCAACCCTCCACCGCGGTGGGGTGCTCCCGGGTGACGACCAGGCACAGTCTGATCTGTGCAAGTGCGTGAAGGAATTCTCATGAGTGCTCTACCGATTAAACAAGTTCTCACCAGTGATGTCACTGGCGCATGGCTTGAGAGTTACGACCCTGGTGATCGCAAATTTATCAAAATCGGTTTTCTCCTTTTGGAAAATGGCCAGACGCTTTCGGATGTCACCATCGCATATCAAACATGGGGAACTCTCAATGCCGCCTGCGATAATGCAATTCTGATTCAGCACGCTATGACTGGTTGGTCAGATGTTCCGGGTTGGTGGCCCAACATGGTCGGACCAGGACTTGCCTTCGATACCGATAAATACTTCGTTGTCTGTCCCAACGTCATCGGTGGTTGCCAGGGAAGTACTGGCCCATCGAGTATTGCTCCGGATGGAAAGCGTTACGGATCTCGCTTTCCAGCCATCACAATCCGCGACATGGTGGCAGCTGAGATTGCTTTCTCTGATGCGATCGGAATTAAGAAATACAAGCTAGCTGTTGGCCCATCACTGGGAGGAATGCGTTCACTCGAATGGGCAGTTGATCACCCAGATCGCGTGGAATCTATCTGCACCATCGGATCTTCCGCTGTTGCAACTGGTGACCAAATCGGAACCGCATCCATTCAAATTCGCGCCATCAAGGGCGATCCACACTTCAACAATGGCGATTACTACGAGCAAGAGCGCGGACCCATTGCAGGCATGGGAATTGCCCGCAGAATCGCTCATCTGACGTACCGAACCGAGTCCGAAATGGATGTGCGCTTTGGTCGTGAGCTTCAGGGAGATGACACAGGTAGATTTGCCGTTGAGTCATACCTGGATCACCAGGCCGACAAGCTAGCCAAGCGCTTTGATGCCAATACCTATATCGCGCTGACCGAGGCGATGAATTCACATGACATCGGCTTCAACCGTGGAGGAGTGGTTGAGGCTTTACGCGCAATCACGATCCCAGTATTGGTTGTCTCCATCGATACTGACCGGCTCTTCCCGCCTCGGCTACAGGCCGAGATCGCCGAACTCGTTCCGCAGGCAAAAAAATTGGTAACAATTTCTTCAGATTTCGGCCACGACGGCTTTTTGGTCGAATCTGAGGCAATGTCGGCGGCAATTCGCGGTATAATATAGACATCACTTCGAGCGGTTGTAAGAAGAGATTTTCTTAATAATCGCAAAAAACCAAAGGACAATTGTGGCTGTATTTAGTGCGCTCAAAAACAAGGCGAAGAAAGCGGTTGCGAAAAAAGCACCTGCTAAAAAGGCTCCAGCGAAGAAAGCGGTTGCGAAAAAAGCACCTGCTAAGAAAGTTGCATCTAAGAAAGCACCGGCCAAGAAGGCACCGGCCAAGAAAGCTCCGGCAAAGAAGGTCGTTGCTAAGAAGGCACCGGCCAAAATCGAGCTGAAAAAAGTCCTTGATGCCAAAGATGTGCAGCTCATCTCTGACGCCAAAGCGGCAGTCTCACGCCAAAAAGAAGTTCTCGCTGAACTTGAATCCCGTGGAGTGACATCCCTTGGTCGCATTCCGAAGAAGGCAGATAAAGATTTAGTCGATGAAGCACGCGCTCTTGCAATTTCCGTTCCTGAGATCACAGAAGTACTTCGCAAGAAGGGGCTTGGAAGCCCAAGTCGAATTTTGAAGAAGGCTGAGTGGGATCTCATTAAGCCTAAGGAAGTTCCTGCAGCTGTCGCAAAGACGAGCGCAGATGGCAAGAAGGTTGTCACCAATATTGATGGAGAAGAAGTTGAACTTGAAGAAGTTGAACTTGAAGATGTTGAGACTCTCGTTGCAGACGTTCTTGAAATCGTAGAAGCAGAAGAAGGTGCAAAAGCTTCTGAGACTCGTACAGTTAATTTAGCGGAAGATTCTAAATCTGAAGACGGCTCATTTATCCTGCAAGATTCTGATGCAGAAGAAGATGAGAGCGAAAAGACAGAGCGTGCAAAGCATAAGAAGGATTTGGCTAACGTAAATATTGTTCTTGATGCTATTAGCGCCAAAAGAGCTAACCATCCTTACATCGGTAAGGGCCATGTAGATCCTGAAGATGCAAAGGCGCTGACATTCCGTCAGGTTCAACAGCAGCTATCGATGAATAACTTCACCGAAAAGGGCGCTCGAATCATTGCAGAGGCAATTACACAGGGCTACCTCAAGAATGTTGAAGAGCTCTATGACATCTTCAACGCTGAAGCACGCCGTATTCAGAGAGAAATTAAGCATCTTCCACCAGAGCAGATGGTGATGACAGCCGGTGCTACCGCTGACCCAGTAAAGGATTACCTCAAGCAGATCGGCCGAGTAGCACTTCTCAATGCTGAACTCGAAGTAGAACTTGCAACACGTATGGAAGCTGGTCTCTTTGCCGAAGAGAAGTTAGCAACAGAGAAGAAGATTGATAAGAAACTTAAGCGCGAGCTCGAGTGGATTGTCGAAGATGGAAAGCGCGCGAAGAATCACCTTCTGGAAGCAAACCTTCGTTTGGTGGTCTCACTTGCAAAGCGCTACACCGGACGCGGAATGCTCTTCCTGGATCTCATCCAAGAAGGAAACCTCGGTCTTATCCGTGCAGTTGAGAAGTTCGACTACACCAAGGGCTTTAAGTTCTCGACCTATGCAACGTGGTGGATTCGCCAAGCGATCACTCGTGCGATGGCAGACCAGGCTCGTACGATCCGTATTCCAGTTCACATGGTTGAAGTCATCAATAAGTTGGCACGTGTACAACGCCAGATGCTGCAAGATCTAGGACGCGAACCCACGCCTGAAGAGTTAGCTAAAGAACTTGATATGACACCAGAAAAGGTTGTCGAGGTTCAAAAATATGGTCGCGAGCCAATTTCACTTCACACGCCTTTGGGTGAAGAAGGAGATTCAGAGTTCGGAGATCTCATTGAGGACTCTGAGGCGGTTAAGCCTGAAGAGTCTGTCACCTTCACGATTTTGCAGGAGCAGTTGATGCAAGTTCTTGGTGGACTTACACAGCGCGAAGCAGATGTGATCAAGGCGCGTTATGGCCTCACAGATGGTCAGCCAAAGACTCTTGATGAGATCGGCAAGGTTCACGGAGTAACTCGTGAGCGTATACGTCAGATCGAATCTAAGACGATGTCGAAGCTACGCCACCCATCACGTTCGCAATCACTGCGAGATTATCTAGATTAAAAATTAATAAGAAAAGCCCCTCTGCGATCACTCGCAGAGGGGCTTTTCTTTAATATTAAGTTACTTACTTTCAACCAGCTTCTCTGATTCATCTTGAATCTTTGCTGCCACAACTTTGAGTTTTTCGGCATATTCCTTGCCGTGGTGAGCACAGAACATGAGCTCGCCGCCGTTGAGCAAAATAGCGCGAACATATGCTTGGGCTCCACATCGATCGCACCTATCAAGGGCATTTAGAGGTGTGGATTCGAGGATTACTTGCTCGTTCATCGCGCTCTCCGATCACTGCCTAAAGATCACCGAGATGATGATCTGTACTCGAATGGGGTACTTCGTATGGAACATCATGCCATCTATAAATATTCCCCGCCTGCTGATTTCCAATAAATTTTTGCCATTTAGATAGATATCTCACAGGAATTGGAAGCTTTTCCCACTTATTGAGATTTATTGAGAGTGGATTCGGCGCGTTTACGCACTTGCAAAGAGTTCGCTGGCTAATCTTTGCACCCATGGCTGCCAAAAAAGATTCCGGTGAACAGCTCGATCTCACCGCCCCGGGCGCCGAAGTAGATAGCTATACCGCAAAAGATTTAGCTGTCCTTGAAGGTCTTGATGCTGTTCGCAAACGCCCCGGTATGTATATCGGCTCTACCGATTCACGCGGCCTCATGCACTGTCTCTGGGAAATCATTGATAACGCAGTCGATGAAGCACTCGCCGGTCATTGCAAGAAGATTGATATTAATCTCGAAGCAGATGGTTCAGTTGAGGTCCATGATGATGGTCGCGGAATTCCAGTTGATAAAGAGCCGAAGACAGGACTTACTGGCGTTGAAGTTGTTCTTACTAAATTGCACGCAGGTGGAAAATTCGGTGGGGGATCCTACGCCGCATCTGGCGGTCTTCACGGTGTCGGTGCATCTGTAGTTAATGCACTCGCTGAGCGCCTTGATGCGGAGGTAGATCGCAACGGCAAGATTTATTGGATGTCATTTCGTCGCGGAGAAGCAGGAATTTTTGATGGTGAAGGTCCAAAGGCTGATTTCACACCGCAATCAGGACTTCGCACAATTGGCAAAGTTTCTGCAAAAGTTACCGGCACACGCATTAAGTGGTGGAGCGATAAGCAAATCTTCTTAAAGGAAGCCACGTTAGATATTGAAGATATCTACGCACGCGCGCGCCAAACATCATTCTTGGTTCCTGGTCTCACGCTTATTGTTAATGACAATCGCACGAAGACTCCAACGACGCAATCCTTCTTCCATAAGGGCGGTATCTCTGAGTACTGTGATTTCTTGCAGCCAGATGAACCAGTCGGAAGCGTTATTCGTATTTACGGCAGCGGCCATTATCAAGAGACTGTCCCTGTTCTAGATGACAAGGGACACATGGTCTCCACAGAGGTTGAACGCGATATGGAAGTTGATATCGCACTCAAATGGGGAATGGGCTTTGATACAACCCTTCGCTCCTTCGTTAACATCATTGCAACCCCTAAGGGCGGAACTCACGTTCAAGGTTTTGAGCGCGCCATCACCAAAGCATTTAACGAAGCGATGCGCTCTGCTGGATTCTTGAAGAAGAACGAAGCAGATGTCATCAAAGATGATGTGATGGAAGGTTTGACCGCCGTCGTCACAGTTCGCATGTCTGAGCCACAGTTTGAAGGTCAGACTAAGGAAGTTCTCGGAACCGCAGCAGCTACAAGAATCGTTTCAGCAGTAGTGGCGGATAAGCTCAAAGAATTCTTCAGCACTACAAAGCGCATTGAAAAAGCTAACGGTAAGTTGATAATGGAAAAAGTTGTCGGTGCTTCACGTACCCGCATCTCAGCTCGTGCCCATAAAGATCTACAGCGACGCAAGAATGCACTGGAATCATCTTCACTTCCAACAAAGTTGGCTGATTGCCGATCAGAAGATGTCACTCGCACAGAACTCTTTATCGTTGAGGGCGACTCAGCACTGGGCACAACAAAGGCTGCCCGTAACTCAGAATTCCAAGCGATCTTGCCTATTCGTGGAAAGATCCTCAATGTTCAAAAAGCTTCGCTCTCACAGATGCTCGATAACTCAGAGTGCGCATCGATTATTCAGGTACTTGGCGCAGGCTCTGGAAAGTCATTCGAACTTGATGAGGCTCGCTATGGTCGCGTGATCTTGATGTCAGATGCCGACGTAGATGGGGCGCACATTCGCTGTCTATTGCTGACTCTTTTATATCGCTACATGCGCCCTATGATTGATTCAGGTCGCGTATTTGCTGCGATACCACCACTTCACCGCATTGAAACAATGGGTGGTGGCGGCAAGAAGGGTGAGTACATCTACACATACTCTGATGACGAGATGAAGAAGGTTACTGTCGAGCTCACAAAAGCCGGCAAGAAGTGGAAAGAGCCAATTCAGCGCTACAAAGGCTTGGGCGAGATGGATGCCGATCAACTTCGTGAAACTACGATGGACCCCGACGCCCGCACCCTTCGCCGAATCACTGTCTCTGACGCCACTGCTGCAGAGAAGATGTTTGAGCTTTTGATGGGTAACGATGTTGCCCCACGTAAAGATTTTATCTCGACAGCAGAAATCGATCGCGACCGTATCGACGCTTAATTCTTGACCAGTCAGAGAGTATTCCATCAGGAGATTTTGCACTACGGTTTGGGATCTCTAGCGAAGGAGTGATTATTTCATCACAGATTATTATTTCAACATCATCGGAGATTCCTGGAAAGAAGTTAGCTAGCCATCTCGGATTGGTTGTGGGAGTCGGTACCGTCGCATTTGGACCTATAACAACAACAAAAACAAAGAAAGCACTTGTAAAGGCAATGAATCAGTTAAAAAGCGCTGGAATAGAAATGCAGGCAGATGCAATCGTTGATGTTTCTGTCACAGCAACCAGTTCAGGCTTTGCCTTTTCGCGTGGGCATACCGTAATCGTTTCGGGCACAGCGGTTAAAATTGGTTGAATGAAAATGGAAAGGCTTTTGCGTTCGAGGCCCATTCTGACGATCTTGATGATCGTAGGCTCTAGTCCACTTTTTCTCTACCTATACTCTGTGAATTTTTTTCCGTTTTTCGCAAATGTCTTCGTTACACTCTTTTTTGTTCTGTTATTAATTTTTTTGTTAACGTGCTTGACAATCTTAATTTGTATCAAGAATATTGAACGAGTTGGGTTTAATAAAGTGGATATCTTGAGACTGGCTATTCCGTACTATGGAATTTACTTTGCTTATGTTTTGGCCAAGAGATTTACTATGAGCGAGATTGAACTTGCCGCTAACCCTGGTGATATTGCCTCCAGAAATAAGCAAGGAAACGGACTTGCTTTTTGAATCTAGTCGATTGCGACTAGGTCGAAGTACTCTTCTTTCCAAATATCTTCATCACCATCTGGCAATATGATCACGCGCTCTGGCTTGAGTGCTTGCACTGCGCCTTCATCGTGCGAAACCATGATTACCGCACCTTGATATTCACCCAGTGCACCCAAAATTTCTTCACGAGATGCGGGATCTAAGTTATTTGTCGGCTCATCAAGCAAGAGAACATTTGCAGCTGATACAACCAAAGTAGCAAGAGCAAGACGAGTTCGCTCTCCACCAGATAAAACCTTCACTGGCTTATGAACGTCATCTCCTACAAAGAGGAATGAACCAAGGACATTACGTGCTTCAGGCTCACGCAAGTCAACTTTAGAAGACATCATATTTTCCAAAATGGTGCGTTCGAAATCGAGCATTTCATGTTCCTGGGCGTAGTAACCAAGTTTCAAACCATGACCGTGTTCTACTCTGCCGGTATCTGAATCGAGTTGGTTAGCCAGAATTTTAAGAAGAGTTGTTTTGCCCGCACCGTTTAGCCCCAAGATCACAACGCGAGAACCCTTATCAATGACGCAAGAAACATCTGTAAAGATTTCAAGGGAACCGTAGTTCTTAGACAGCTCTTCACCCGATAGGGGGGTCTTTCCACAAGGTGCCGGGGTTGGAAAGCGAAGCTTGGCAACCTTGTCTTTAACGCGAACATCATCAAGTGAGGAACGAAGTTTCTCGGCGCGACGTAACATGCCTTGGGCCGCGGTTGCCTTTGAAGCTTTTGCGCGCATCTTCTCGCCTTGCTTCTGCAAGATTTCTGCCTTCTTCTCGGCGTTGGCACGCTCTTTCTTACGGCGATGTTCATCTTGTTCGCGCTGCAAGAGATATTGACGCCAGCCCAAGTTGTAG
>Ga0222712_10005963_pt1 | contig 12151 bp, 11 predicted proteins | sample C33_657DmetaG_FD_165043 | JGI IMG/M metagenome (GOLD analysis project Ga0222712, IMG submission 165043) | Estuarine water microbial communities from San Francisco Bay, California, United States - C33_657D | ecosystem: Environmental > Aquatic > Marine > Unclassified | place: USA: California...
CAGGAGCTGCTGCAGCCTGAGCTGAAACAACAGTGCCACCAACTGCAAGGCCTAGAGCAGCAAGAACTGCAACGCTGCGCTTTCCTAGAGATAGAGCTTTCATGTAAACCATCCTTTAAATAACTGCCACAACGGGGGTCACGGCATTGAAATGAAGCCATAAAGGCTCCGAGGGTGTGCCTACTCTAGGCGAAATGCCCGATTTTCCCAAGATTTAGGCGTAACGAATGGGTTACGGCTTCGTGTGAATCACCGGCGACCAGGCTGGGCCAAGTTCGGCGAACTCGGTATTGATATCGCCTCCGGCCCGTCCTTTAAACCATTGGTCAATATCCCAGCGGGTATGGGTTTTTAGGTCGGCCAGCGCCAAGTTATATCCGCCATGTGGGATGAGGTAATCACCGGTTACATAAAAGATAAACCGTGAACCATCTTGATAAGGATATGAATCAGAAGTATCCCAATCAGGTGAGTTAAAAAAATAGCTTGTCGAAGGCGAACCGTCGTAATTGCCCTTCATAATTGCATCATGTTTACTGTTTTGTACACGGGTATACAAAAAGGATTTCTTATCTAATCCAATTGGGTAATAAGAAGATTGGCCATCACCTGCATACATCTTTTTCTCACTGCCATTTGCACGTAGATAGATATCTCCTGAACGTTCAAAAAGAATCCCTTTACCGTCCGGAGAAAAATAAGGCATCGATGACTCTGCTTCGCCCTTAGTTAGATAGGTTTTATCGCTGCCATCGATATCCATTGTTACGAGTACGCCATCTTCTTTATAGATAATCGTTGTATCAATAGGTGAAAACTTAGGATCCTCATCGCGAGCGCCATTTGGCCCAGTTAGGTTGATGGGTTCATCCCACGAGGCGCCGTTCCAATGAGAAGTAAAGACATCCCAGTCGTTTTCACTTAGGCCAGCAGCTGATCCCATAAATGTGATGGTCTGGCCATCAGGTGAAAAATGGGCGTTAATCGGCGAAATCATCGTGTGCCAATCTCTGTTGACTTGCATCTGCTTGCCGGTTGCCAGATCGATACTCCACATCGTGGCATCCCAGGATTGGTAATCGGTGTAGCGGTGGTAAATCAAGGTGCCTGACAGGGTGATCTTCTGGCTGTGAAGCGATGCCATAAGAATGGTGAAAGCGCTCAGCACGCATAAAGCAAGTAGAGCTGCGACACGCTTCCTCATAAAGCCCCCGTTTAACCCCTTGACCCGTGCGGATTAATCTGTAAGGTAACCTAACACAAAGCGGTAGGTTTCCTAACACAACGGCGTGGGCTATTTGTGGACTTACCCAAGTAAGTGACAGGAGAAAACATGATGAAGAAACGCTTGTTCGCATCATTTGCAGCAACTGCTCTCGTCGCGGCCAGCATGGTTGCCGCTACAGGCGCAGCTCAGGCTGCTCCACGAACAGTGACTGTTTGGTCGCCTTATCAGGGCGCAAATCTAGATATGTGGAATGCAGCTATTAAGCGAATTGAAGCTGCTAACCCAGGTCTAACCGTTAAATCAGTTGGAAACATCGATATGGCTAAATCACTTGCCGCAATCAATGCAGGCAATGGCCCAGATATCTCTGTTTCAAATGGAAATGGAAACCTTGGCTGGTTCTGCGGAACTGGCGCATGGCAAAAACTCAACACTCTCATCGCTGGTAAAGATGGCATCGACATGAAGGCAACGTTTAACGCTGCCTCAGTTGCATCATCGATCTCAAATAACAATCGATGTGCACTACCTCTTTACTCAGAGATCTTTGCATTCTTTTGGAACAAGGATCTTTTAGCTAAGGCTGGTTATACAACACCACCTAAGACAACAACAGAACTACTTGCATACTCTCAGAAGTTAACAACATTTAACGCTGATGGCAGCATCAAAACTGCAGGCTTTGTTCCTTGGGCTGGTTACTACGGATTCGATATGGATTCAATGTGGCTTGGTCAGATGTTTGGAGCCAAGTGGTACGGCGGAGATCGAAGCGCAGCATTTGCAACTGATGCAAAGTGGGCTAAAGCATTTAACTGGCAGAAAGATTTCATCGCCAAGGTATTTGGTGGCGGAAACTTTGATAAGGGCTCAAAGCTACTTACAAAGTTTGTTGCTGCACGCGGTGGCGAATGGGGAACTGACCATGACTTCATGACGGGTCGAGTCGCTATGAAGTGGGATGCAAACTGGATGGCACCTATGTATTGCACAGGTGATGACTGGTCTCTTGCTGATAAGTGCACATCAAAGGTCAACTTTGGAATTGCAGGCTTCCCTGTTTCTCCAGATAACTTGGCTGCATATGGCTCAGGTGTAGTTGGTCAAGGCCAAATGGGTATCTCAAAGGGCTCAAAGAATGTAAAGGATGCATGGATTGTCATGAAGGCACTTGCAACTGATACAAAGATGGCTGCTGCTTGGGATGCTGCTAATGGTTCACCATCATCACTTCTCGCAAAGGCTGCACGCCCAGCCAACCAACCTGCTTGGTACCAGCCTGTTTATGATGTTATGAACAACCCAAAGTCTGCGTATCACACTGTTAAGAACACTGGAGAGCACCTAGAAGAATCAATGCTCCAGAACTTGATGGCTTCATGGCAAGCTGGCGATACATCAAATATCAAGACTGCGTTAGCTGATTTAGCTGACAAGGTTAATCAGATCATCGCAAGAAATAGCTAAGTTAAGACTCCATGTCACAAGCGAGGGTAATAGCAATCTCCCCCTTCAAAAAGAAGGGGGAGATTGCTCCACCACGGAAAAAACTAAAGACTCCGTGGCTGTTCATCCTCTTGTGCATGTCGCCTTGGCTATTTGGAATTATATTTTTTACTGCTTATCCGATGATTTCAAGTTTCTATCAATCATTTACCAAGTTCAATTTAATTGAATCACCGAAATGGATTGGCCTTGAAAACTTTCATCGTATGTTTTTTGAGGACTCAGATTTCTGGCAAGCGTTGAAAAACACGGTCTGGATCTCGGTCATCAGCATTCCCCTACGTATCGCTTTTGCGATGTTTACCGCTTGGGTATTAACTAAGCCAAAGCGCGGACGCAATATCTATCGCACTATCTTCTTTTTGCCATCAATGGTTCCAGCTGTTGCTGCAACGATGGCATTTACCTACATCTTCAATCCTGCATATGGTCCAATCAACCGTATGCTCGAAGCGATTGGAATCAAGGAACCGCCATTTTGGTTCTTAGATCCAAAATGGTCTAAGTGGGGTTTGATCTTGCTTGGGCTCTGGGGCATCGGCGACACAATGATCATCTTCCTCGCCGGTTTACTTGATGTTCCCACCTCACTCTATGAAGCGGCATCGCTTGAAGGTGCAACCGCTTGGCAGACTTTCCGCTACATCACTTTGCCGTTGATGACACCTGTTATCTTCTTCTCAACCGTGACTGGTGTAATTGGCAGCTTCCAGTACTTCACCCAGGCTTATGTTGCTTCGGGACAAGTAAATGATTATTCGCACTCAATGTATTTCTATGCAACGCATATCTATTTCAGCGCATTTCGTGCCTATGAAATGGGTTATGCATCGGCTCTTGCTTGGGTGCTCCTTGTTATTACCTTGCTCTGCACCCTTGTCATTTTGAAGACCCAGAAGCGTTGGGTTCACTACCCGAATGGATCCCTCTTCAAATGAGCACAGTGACAGTAGATAATCGCGCACGTTTAGAGGCTCAATCCCGCGATGCACGACGCAAAAAGAAGTGGAACAACTTCTTGCACATGGTTGGTAATCACTCACTGCTAATCGCGCTCTCAACAATATTTATTATGCCGCTGTATTTAGTCATAGTGCTCTCGCTAATGAGCAAGGGTCAGGCCGAAACACGCTCTTTGTGGCCACATCCATTTGTGTGGCACAACTATGTTGAGGTATTCACGGCTGTTCCATTTTTAAAATGGACGCTTAATACTCTTTTTGTTTCGCTCATGGGAACTATAGGAACTGTGGTTTCTAGCGTCCCTCCTGCTTACGTGCTCTCACGTTTGCAATGGAAAGGTCGCCATACGACTTTTATTATCCTGCTCTCAACAATGATGTTGCCGGGGCAAGTAACGATGATTCCCGTGTACATCATCTTCTCTAGATTGCATTGGATTCCATCTTTCCTTCCTCTCATCGTTCCATCATTTTTTGCAAGCGCCTTCTCGATTTTCCTACTTCGTCAGTTCTTTACCTCCATCCCCGATGAGATCTCAGATGCTGCACGAATCGATGGATGTAGCGAATTTAAGTTAATGATGAGAATTATCGTTCCACTTGCAAAACCAGCTATTTCGGCGATTGCTCTCTTTGCATTCCTTGGTTCATGGAACGACTTCTTCGGTCCGCTTCTCTATATCGTTGAAAATGAAGATCTATGGACTTTAGGAATCGGCCTCAACGCTTTCCAGGGAATTCACCACGTCGATAAGAATATGATGATGACTGCATCGGCTCTGTTCATGGCCCCTGTAATTCTTATTTTCTTCTTCTCGCAAAAAGTCTTCATCGAAGGCGTGACCCTGACTGGAGTTAAAGGTTAAATGCACGCCACCCCTGCTGTTCCTTCTCTGATCCGCGAGCTCAACGAACGAAGCGTGCTGGATACTTTGCGGGCAAATGGGGCGTTACATGCCGCCGAAATCGCACGGCATATCGGTTTATCAAAACCAACAACGGCAGATATTTTACGTTCGCTTAGCGACAGCGGATTAATTCAAGAGTATTCACCTGGTGAAGAAGATTCAAAGCGAGCCCGTTCGGTCTACGAAGCAATCAGTGATGTAAAAGTATCTCTTGGAATCGATATTGGATCACGCTTTATTCGTGCTGCTGTTGGTGATCTCAACCAACAGATGCGTTCCCAGGTTTCAGTACCTGTAACTTCCTTATCGCTTAAAGATTTAACTAAGGTAATGCATAAAGCTGTTGAATCCGTACTCAAAGATTCTGGATATTCCATGAAGGACGTGGCAGCAATAGTTGTTGGCACCCCTGGTGTTATCGATCATTCAACTGGTGTGATTTCAATCGCTGGAACAATTAACTCACTTGATGGCGTAAATCTTGCCTCTCATATCGAAAGAGAGTTTGGTGTTAGGCCTACTCTTGAAAACGATATTAATTTAGTGACTGTAGCCGAACAATCTGCTGGTCATGGCCAGGGAATCGATAACTTCGCCGTGCTTTCAGTTGGCTCTGGACTTGGCTCTGGTTTAGTCTTTAATAGCCAACTACACCGTGGGCATCGCGGCGCCGCTGGTGAAATCTTCTATGTTCCTTTCGGAGATCCACGCGATGCACATCGCAGCGCAACAAATCCATCTGGCGATCGCATCGCTGAAATTACTCGTGGTTTATCAAAAGATTTCAAGAAAAGCGTTCTTACTGAACCTTATTCAACCGTTGATATTTTAGAAGCGGCTAAATCAGGTGATGAACTTGCAAAGGCAGTTGTTGCCCTAGAAGCTGAACGAATTGCTCTCTACGTTGCTGCAATCTCTGCCGTCACCGATGTCGAACTCGTAGTTTTATCTGGTGGAATCGGCCGCCAAGCATCGTTTTTCATCGACCCCATTAAGAAGTTAGTTTCAGAGATCGTGCCCTTTCCCCCACGGATTGAAGTATCAACTCTTGGCGATACTGGAATTCTCGTTGGCGCACTCAATATCGCTACGCAACAAGCGTGCGATCGGGTCTTCCACGACATGCACAAACCAGCGGGGACCGTACGAGGCCTAGCTGGGTCGATGTAGATGAAATTAGCGGTCATCGGTGGAGGCTCTACTTACACACCTGAACTTATCGACGGGATTATTAAGCGACATAACCGTCTACCAATCACGGTAATTCATTTAGTTGACATCGAAGAAACTAAATTAACGATCATCGCCGCATTTGCTAAACGTATGATCATCGCTGCTGGTGTAGATATTGAGATCGAATATGGAACTGATTTAGCCGCTGGCGTTCGAGGTGCAGCTTTTGTCGTTAGTCAGTTCCGTGTAGGCACACAAGCCGCACGTCACCGTGACGAGTTATTGGGTCGTAAGTATCACCTTGTTGGACAGGAAACTGTCGGTGTTGGCGGCTTTGCTAAAGCTTTGCGCACGATCCCTGTAGCCCTCAATGTAGCTCGCACAATTGCCAAAGAAGCACCGAATGCAAAGCTTCTTAACTTCACTAATCCTGCCGGATTAATTACACAGGCACTTATTCAAGAAGTTCCAGAGTTAACAATTATTGGACTGTGTAACGTTCCTTGGAATACCCGCATCGAAGTCGCTGAAGCGATGGGAGTCGCAGCAACGGATGTTAACTTTGATTACGTAGGACTCAATCACTTATCGTGGATTCGTGGCGTGCAAGTAAATGGCGTTGATCGAAGCATTGATGCAATCAAAGCTTTCCGAGGTTTAACTATTGAAAAAGGAAAACCTGGAGACTCGCCTGCATGGACACAGAGCTCCATCGATTTGCTGCAAGCAATCCCTAACTACTACTTGTCTTACTATTATTCAGAAAAGCAGTGGGTTGATTATCAATCCGAACATCCAACTCGCGCCAGCGAAGTAATGAAAATTGAAGAAGTGCTCATTGAAAAATTTAAGGATGAAGCTCTTGTAACTAAGCCAGAAGAGCTCATGCAACGCGGTGGGGCTTATTACTCTGATTCAGCAGCTGAATTAATGGCAGATATCCATACCGATGCCGGCACTACGCATATCGTTAATACGCTCAATAATGGCGCCGTACCAGGCTTTCCAGATGATGCAGTCATGGAGATTCCAGCGATTATTACTGCCAAAGGTGCGCAATCTATTAAGACTGGTGAAATGCGTGGCGATATAGATTCATTGGTACGAAGTGTTAAAGATTTTGAACTACTAACAATTAACGCGGCCGTGACTGGAAGTGAAGACAGCGCGCTTCGTGCATTGATTACAAATCCAATCGGGCCAGATATTTCAGATGCCCGCGAACTATGGAGCGATTTGAAAAAGGAAAATGCTGGAATGATTGGACACTTTAATGAGTAAAGTCATTTTAGGTATCGATGGCGGCGGTACAAAGACTCACGCATGTTTAGTTGATCTTGACGGAAATATCGTTGCAACTGCAGCAAATGGTGGAGCCAACTGGGAACGCATAGGTGTTGCTGCTGTTCAAAAAAACTTGGATGAGATCATCAATGCAGTGTGTGCCAAGGCATCTGTTGAGCGCAGCGAAATTGTTGATTCGACCTTTGCTTTAGCTGGCGTTGATTGGGAAGAAGATAAGAAACTATTGGCACCGGTTGTCAGTGCATTAGCTCTAGATGGAAAATGCCATTTAATTAATGACTCTTTTGCCGCACTCTTTGCCGGAATTCCTTCAGGGATTGGTTGTGTATCTATCGCCGGAACTGGAGGAAAATCAGCTGGCCGTAGTTCAACTGGCAGTGTGCAGACCATGGGTATGGAGCTTGGCGAAGGAGGCGGTGCAGGTCAGCTCGTAGACACTGCACTAGATCTAATTGCCAGAGCTCATCACGGGATAAAAGAAAAAACCGCGGTGTACAAAGAGCTTCCAGCAGCCGTTGGCTTTGGTGATCCCGTTGAATTTTTCACAGCAGTAGCTCGTGGGCGCGTTAGCCTTGATGAAAGCTTGGCTCCCCTAATTTTTTCCCTGGCAGATCAAGGTGATGTCGGTGCGATAGAAGTTGTAACAAAGGTTGCCAAACAACATGCCAACGATATTCAAGGTGTCGTGCAGCAGCTCAATTTTGAAGGTTCAACAATCGAACTAATCCGTGCCGGTGGTCTGCATACTGCGGCCAATGGGGTTTTTGATGAGGTATTTGAAAAGACAATTAAAGCTACTTTTCCAAATATGCATATGCGAGTACTTGATGTATCCCCTGTCTTTGGCGCAGTAATGCACGCTGCCCACCGATACTTTGGAACGGTCTCCCAAGATTTCATTAATAACCTAACGTCGGCGGCAAAGAAAGTTGAAATCTAATGAAGCTCGATCTTCGTAACCCATTGCAGCAAGAAATTGCGGATGCATTCTTTTCAACACACAATTTTAAGGGTGATTATGAAATCTCTGTTATTGCAGCGCGACCAACACAGTTGGAAGGCTTCACAATTAAAGCATCACGCTCGGGTTCAACTATCACAGCCACAATTGGCTTAGCTCTCGACCATAGTCTTCGCTATGCACTCAATCGTTTAGCTACTTGGAGCGCTACATTAGAGAGCACACTTGAAGTTAATGAAGCTCCTGATTTTGCAATTCGTGGAGTAGTTGAGGGTTTCTATGGAAAACCATGGACCCACGAGCAGCGTCTACGTGGATTGCAGTACTTCGGCGATTACAACATGAACACGTTTTTCCTTGCACCTAAAGATATTCCTTGGCAGCGATTTAACTGGCGTGCAGCATTTGATGAGGGATTCCTTGCAAATACCAAGGAGTTAATCGAACAAGGTCGCAAGAATGCTGTAGCTGTAGTTGTCTGTGCATCTCCTGGCTTGTCGGTTAAGTACTCAGATGAAAAAGATGTAGATGCCGTTGTTAATAGATACAAGCAGTTATTTGATTTAGGTGCACGTCACTTTGGACTGTTATGGGATGACATCGCGTGGGAGCTATCTCATGAAGAAGATATCGCCACTTATGTTTCTACTGCGGCAGCTCACGCGGATTTCACTAACCGCGTTTGGAGAAAATTAGTGGCGCTAGACCCAACAGTTATGTTGACTATGTGCCCCATGCATTATTCAGGGCGCGGCAATGAGCCATACATTCAAGAGCTCGGGCGCGACCTACATCCTCGTGTGAACATGATGTGGACGGGCCGTTCGATCATCTCTGAATATCTAGATATCTCTGATGCCGTTATCTTTGAGCGCACAGCGCTTCGCCAAGCTCTGTACTGGGACAACTTCCCGGTCAATGATGGCGGACTACAGAAAAATCTTTACATCGGCCCAGTTCGCGGACGCGAAGTAGGTTTGCAGAAATACTCAGCTGGCTTAGTTTCAAATCCAATGTTGCAATTTGAAATGTCTCAAATCCCTCTTTATACAATTGGGGATTACCTTTGGAATACAGCGGCATATAACCCAGATCTATCTTGGGAAAAGGCACTTGTTCATTTGATTGACGATGAAACTGACCGAAGCACATTGCGTGCTTTCTTGCGTACATCAATGGGTACTGCCGTGGGTGGAGATCCAGCACCAGATCTACGTCAGGTATTTCGCAAAGGCGTAACCCAATGGCGCTTAGGAAATCTACAAGAGGCAGGAGAAATCTTTATTGCCGCTGGTAATGAGATTATTGCTAACCATGCTTATCTTCTTAAAGCCGGCTTCAGCCGTCCTTTGATGATTGCCGAAATCGAAAAATGGTTAGAGAAGTATTTAATTGGTGGTGAAGTGTTAATCGGTTTAGGCAGGGTTTTGCAGGGATGTGGTTTTGATACAAGTAAGGGATGCATCACTGGTACTGCCACAGATGTCCAGGCGCTTGCAGATTTGCGCGAACGCTTAGAGGAACACCGCAAGAATCTCTTTGGTGATCAGATTGAAGGACCAATCAACGAACTCATGGCAGAACTACAAAGTTAGGAGGTTGGCTAATGTCAGCAGTTAATATCTTTATTGGTGATTCCGTCACAGATTGCGGACGCGATATCGAACCTCCTTACGGTGATGGCTATGTCCGTGAAATCGCGAGTTCTGGCAAGTTAGCTGGCAAGATTATTAATGTTGGAACAAGTGGTCACCGATTAGTGGATCTAGAAAAGCGTTGGCAGGTAGATGTCTTAGACCATAAGCCAACTCTTGTTTCGATAGCTATTGGAATCAATGACACATGGCGCAGATACGACGATAACGACCCAACCAGTACACAGGATTTTCGCGACCAATACCGCCGTGTATTAACGCTTACCCGCCAGGCTTTCAATCCAGAGTTTGTGCTGTGCGAACCATTTTTATTATCGGTGCGCGATGAAATGAATACTTGGCGCGAAGATTTAGATCCAAAGATCGAAGTTGTCCATGCGATGGCAAAAGAGTTTGGTGCAGTTCTTGTGCCCTTTGATAAGCATTTCAATCAACTAGCAACAACGATTTCGATGGCAGAGCTTGCCGATGATGGAATTCATCCCAGCGCCATTGGCCACGGCGAAATGGCGAAGTTGTGGCTTAGTACAGTCGGCTTAGCGTAAGTGGGCTTGTTCGTTAAGAGTACGTAAGGCTCGTAGGCCATCACTTGGCCACACAGAGACTGTGGTGATTGAACATGGTGAAACATCAATATGAAAGATTGATTCAGGAGGAGCACCAACAACTACTTTTGCTGCAGATTTAATTGTTCCATTGTGTGTGACAACTACTACTCGCTGTCCTGGGTACTCAGCAGCAATTTGGGAAATCGCAGCGTCCACACGCAATGCAACTGAGTCATAGGACTCGCCCTCAGGCGGTGCAAAAGAAGTTGAACACACCCATGAGTTGTAATCTGCTGGATAGCGCTCTTTTACTTCATTTATAGACATTCCATCCCAGATTCCAAAAGAGCATTCAATCCATGCTTCTTCAAAAACGATAGGTAGCCCTGTTGCTTTTGAGATCGCTTCTGCTGTTTGAGTTGTGCGCTTGAGAGGAGAAGCAATAATTACCTCGGGGTTAAGTTTGGCAATTGCTTGCGCAACTTTCTCAGCCTGTTCTAAACCAATATCGGTGAGCTCTGGATTTAAAGGGCCATCTCCTGAAAACTTCTTCATAGGAGTTAAAACTGTCTCACCATGTCGAATGAGAAATATGGTTGTTGATTCTTCAGGATTGAGCAAGCGCTCAGTCAAATAATTCTGGCGCACAGAGATGATCTCTCCCCCACCACTTTGCTCATCCAATGCTTTGTTTGCAAGGCGATCAGCATGAGAGTTTTCATCGCGTGGAATCCAGGTGTATTTAACTAGCGATGCAGTGTGAGCATTTCGGGCATCACTGGCAAGTTTTCGCATATCAGCATGCTTAATCTGCCAGCGCCCAGACATCTGCTCTACTACTAATTTGCTATCCATCTTCACATCAACTGTTGCTTGCGGATCAAGGGCGTTAATGGCAGTTAAACCTGCAATGAGTCCGCAGTATTCAGCAACGTTATTTGTTGCAATTCCTATGAAGTCAAAGAGCTCTGCAATGATTTTGCCGTTTTCGGTAATGACTGAGCCATAACCAGCAGGACCAGGATTGCCGCGTGAGCCACCATCTGCGGTTAATGAAAAATGACGTGCCATTTATTGGGCTCCGCGCACCAAGATGCAACGGCACTCTTCACAACGCACCACTTCATCATCGGCTAATTCAGCAATTCGCTTGAGCTCTACTGTGTTAATAGAAAGGTGACATCCCGTGCACGCACCTGCAATCAATGCTGCTGCACCTGTTCCATTATTAGATGCTCTAATTTTTTCATACAAAGCAATAAACTCGCCAGAAACAGATGCCAGAGTTTCACTGCGCTCCTTGGCAATTGCTTCTAGTTCGCCGTTAATCTTTGCGAGCGCATTTTCTTTGCGGATATTAAGCTCGTTAATCTGCGCTGTGAAATCAGCTTCTTGGTTTTGCAGATCTGTAATGCGGGCTTTGATTTCATCCACTCGCATCATGATCTCAAGCTCTACTTCTTCAAGTTCTGCCCGACGCGCATTCAAAGTTCCCACTTCATGTTGGAGTTGTTCCAACTCTTTAGGCGACGCTGATCCACCCGAAAGACGCGCTTCATCTCGGGTAATGCGTGTAACTATCTGCTCAACATCTGCCTCTGCGCGCAAGAGTTCACGTTTGACGTCATTGAGCTCAGTCTCGGCGGCAATGCGAAGGTCGCGAGCGTTATGGGATTTGGTTGTGGTTGTTACTAGCTCTGCGATTTCTGGGAGGGTTGATGCGGTGTGGTTGAGCGCGGTGGTTTTCTGGTCAAAAGCTGCCACATCAATAATCTGACGTTGATCATTTGGGCTGGCTTTCATTCTTTGCAATCAACCCCTTCGTAAAGATCTGGTGGGCGCTGAGGGTTTCGAACCCCCGACATTCTCGGTGTAAACGAGACGCTCTACCACTGAGCTAAGCAC
>Ga0222712_10005966_pt1 | contig 12147 bp, 14 predicted proteins | sample C33_657DmetaG_FD_165043 | JGI IMG/M metagenome (GOLD analysis project Ga0222712, IMG submission 165043) | Estuarine water microbial communities from San Francisco Bay, California, United States - C33_657D | ecosystem: Environmental > Aquatic > Marine > Unclassified | place: USA: California...
CGATGGGGTTCGTGCGAAGCGCGCGACAGTTCACGGCGAGCGAGGACGACGACGACGACGACGACGACGACGACGACGATGGAGGATAAGCGCGCGTTCATGGCGACGTTCGAGACGTTGGCGAACGAGCTCGTGGAGGATGAAATCGCCGACGGACAGGTGGCGATCGCGGTGGAATGGATAAAGCGCATGATCGCGTATAACGTGCCACACGGGAAATTAAATCGAGGACTCGCGGTGGTGGATGGCGTCAGGGCGCTGAAAGAAGCGCGAGGAGAGGACGTTGATGAACACACGCTGAAACGAGCGATGGTGGTGGGGTGGTGTATTGAGTTCTTGCAGGCGTACTTCTTGGTGGCGGATGATATCATGGATGAGAGCGTGACGAGACGAGGGCAACCGTGCTGGTACAGACAGCCGGATGTGAAGATGACGGCGGTGAATGATGGTATCTTGCTCGAGATGATGCTGTACAAGTGCTTGAAGAGGTATTGCAAGGGTTTGGAGTGTTACGGGGATTTGGTGGAATTGTTCCACGACGTGACGTACCAAACGGCGAGCGGGCAGTTGATTGATTTAATCACCGCCCCGATCGGCGTGGTGGACTTGAGCAAGTACACTATGGAGGCATACATGCGCATCGTTACTTATAAGACGGCGTTCTACACGTTCTACCTTCCGGCGGCGTGCGCGATGCGTCTGTGTGGCGTCAAGGATGAAGCCGCGTACGCAAAGGCGAATGAAATTTGTATCAAACTCGGACAGTTTTTCCAAATTCAAGACGATTATTTGGACTGCTATGGAAAGCCCGAGGTCATCGGAAAAATTGGCACGGATATTCAAGACAATAAGTGCGGCTGGCTGGTCGTCCAAGCGCTGTTAAAGTGCAACAAGGAGCAGCGACAGATTATTGAAGACAACTATGGGAAGAAGGACGCTGAGTGCGAGAAGAAGATCAAGCAGCTGTATTTGGATCTCAACATCGAGGCCGTGTATCAAAAGTACGAGGAAGAGTCGTACGCCGACCTCAAGGCTATCATGGAGGAACAAAAAGTGCTTCCCGAAGCGCTTTTCGGCGCCATGCTCGCGAAAATCTACAAACGACAAAAGTAGACCAACGCGATTCTTATTCATTATTCTTTTAATAACATTGATATCGGCGGAGAGAATTAGACTATTTGTGCGCCCCGCGCGCGTTACAACGACATCGGGCTGGATGGAGTGCTAAGCAAGCTATTTGGGGTGGATTGCGCAAGTTCACGCTCCTGTTTCGCACCCCGAAGCGAGACATCCTCCATCACTTCAAATAGTTTTTCGTGATAATCGCGAACCACGTCGCGCAGCTCGTGGTATTTGCGAACCAACGCGTCCATGTCCCTGTTATGGTTATCCAAGACCGCTTTCGTTTGTTGCTCGAGTGCTGCGATTTGATTCTTAGTCTCTTGATCCTTGGCGCGCTGCGAGCCAACTCGCATCTGCGCAGCGGCGAGTTCCTCCTTGGCGGCTTCCAAAGCAGCTATCGCAGCTTCCTCTTTGAGTTTTCCTTGCGCTTTTAAGCGTGTCATCTTTTCATCCATGCTTTGCTTCTGACGCTGAAGCTGTTCGATCTTGGCATCCAGTTTCCAAATCTCCTCCTCCGTAGCCACCGCTTCTTCTTGCAGTGCCTTTAATTTCGCTTCGTCTTCTTTTTGCTGCTGCAAATCCCTTTCAATTTCCTGCATGATCGCGATCGATTCCTTCAGAGCATCTTCAACTTTTTGCATCTCAGCGAGTTTTTCATTTGTTTCTTGTAGTTTGCGTCGAGCTTCCTCTTCCTCTCGCGCCTGGCGTTCACGTTTCGCCTCGTTCTCGCCCACTTTACTCGCTTCCTTGGACTCTAGCTCTTCGAGTTCGCGACGTAAAGCTTCCTCCTCTGCCAGAGCAATCGCGAGCTCTGCTTCGGCTCGGGCCTCTTTCGCCTCGTCTTCGTAATTTGCAAGCTTTATCGCCTCGATTTCGCGCTCCAAGTCTGCCAACGCTTGCGCCTCCGAGTCCGGATCGATCCCCGTTGCGTCTCGCTCGGCGAGCTGCGCTTTCAATCGTGCGTTCTCCTCTCTCGCCTCCTTCAAAGACCTTTCGATTTCTTCCTGTTCCGCCATCGCATCTTCGTACTGCATCAACCGCTCTTCTCGAAACTTTGCAAAATTAATTATAGCGCTCAAGTTTCTTCGCGTTCGTCCGTACTCGGGCTTGAAGATGTCCTTCAACCCGAAATCATCGATTCCCACCGCTTTCGCGAGATCCTGCATCGCCCTTATGAACGCTAAATTCGGGATCGCCTCCATGTACAATTCTGGTTCATCCAGCACCTTCAACGCCTCTTCATCGATCCTCGCTCGCGTCTCGGCGTCTGATCCCGTCAATATATCCAACAACCCTTCGAACGCCGGTCGCAGCCCATCGTGCGTCGGTCGCAACAAATCCCGTTCGTCCAGACGTACGTCCAACTCACGCAAACACGCAAGAATCTCCGAGTTACTTAATATCGGGAACGAATACGTCGCCCCCGTCGTCGTCATCTTTCGTTCTCACGTCGATCCGATGTCGAATGTTTTCGAATTCAAACGAATTCCTTTCAATTCCCGTTCGTTTCTCACGCGCCGTCGTTCGACAAACGACGGGCGCGTCGAAGAGAAATCGCTCGAACGTTACGAATGACGCGCGCGAGATCGCGAATCGATTCGATCGCCGTCGCGCGACTGCGAAACCGTCGCGCACTGCGGCTCGCGGTGCAGCGCCCAGCGAGCGCCATTCGATGGCGATCGACAACGATGTCGACTTTGCCTCGCGCGCGCGCGCGTGCGTGACGCAGGTCGAATGGTACTTTTCCGACACCAACGTCGTCACCGATGCGTGGTTGCGCGCGCACATCGCGCGCGATGTCCACGGATGGGTCTCGCTCGCGGTGCTGAGCGAGGACTGTCCGAAATTGGCCAAACTCGTGCGACGCGCGATAGCGGTCGAAGAGTTCGCTTCGAAGACGGAAGAAAGTATAAGCGCGAATGACGACGAAGGGTCGCTCATGAAGACGTCGCGAGAGGGCGAAGGAGGGAGGATGAGCGGCGAACGCGACGCCGGCGCGTGGCGACGCGTGCTTCCGGAGGCGTTGCGACGAGCGTCGAGCGCGATCGTGGAGGTCTCGGAAGATGGCGAGCGCGTGAGGAGGATAGCACCGATGCCGGAGATCGATGTGGAGGATGTGCAGCGGCGAACGGTGGCGGTGGAGAATTTTAAATCGACAAATGCGGATTGGAGAGTGGATGACGTCAAGGCGGCGTTCGCTTCGGCGGGGGAGGTAGTGAACGTGCGCATTCGGTATCCTGGACAAGGAAAGGTGGAGGTGGAAAAGCCGCTTGGGTTGGATTTGGTAGCGACGTCGTCGGCGAAGACGCACGCGCTGGTGGAATTCGCGAGCGAGCCCGAGGCGCGGTTGGCGGTGGAGATGTTAGACAACTCTAACGATTGGAGGAATGGTATGCGCGTGAAACTTTTGGTGAAACCGGGCGCAGCGAAGAAAAAGAAAAACACTCAGCATAAGGCAAAGGAGGCGGCAGTGGGCGATGGAGCTGCTGAAAACTCCATGAACTCTGAGAACTCAGTCGACGCTGAAAAAATCGACTCGGCAGTGACACCAAAGCGAGAGCGCCGAGAAAAGAAGGATTATTCGAAATGGGCGTCTGCAGGGGCTTTCAAAGAGAATCGCGCGGCGGTGGCGGTCATCGTCGATGACGTCGACAAACTCAAGGTTGAAGATGGCTTGGAGCGCAAGCTCGTCGTCGAAAAGGTGCGACAACCGACGATGCCAGCGCAGGATGGCTCGCCCGGTTTCACGCGCTCGCGCACCGCGCGAGCAGAACTTAGCGAGGTCTAGAATCACAACACCAATAAGGAATTAAAAATGTACAAATACTCGTTTAACCAACGTTGGCGTCGGCGAGTGAGGCGCACTTGCATTGACCAGCGCTCGTCAACATTGGCGTGCCACGCCAGTTCGCGCCTCGTTGCGCGTCCGTACCCAAGCCCGGCGCAATATCTTCCCATATCTTTTTCTTCGCCACCTTGTTGACGCCATGCGGTTCCATGTTCAACGCACCGCCCCACGTGATGCGCTCTCCTGGCTTGGATCCATCAGGCGCGATGAGGAGCTCGACGTTTTCGTGCGCCGCATCTGAAGCAGCGAGCAGCATACCATCGGATTTCACGCCCGCCATGTTACGCGGCTTCAAGTTCGCAACCACCACCACGAGCTTGCCGAGAACGTCTTCTTTACTCATGTATTGCGCTAATCCCGAGCAAATCAACCGCGGTTCGTCTTCGCCGCATTCCACCGTCTCGACGTAGAGCTTGTCGCTCTCCGGGTGATTCTCTACGCGCAACACCTTGCCCACCTTCAACTCCATCCCGAGCAAATCTTCCGTCAACTGCGCGATCGGCATCGTCGTCACCGACGTTGCCATCTCCACCACGCTCGTCCTCTTCGTCGCTCCATCGCCGAAATCCGTCCCCACGCTCCCGCCCGCCGCCGGCACCTTGATGTACGGCGCCTCCCAATTCTTACTCTCTCGCAACATCTCCTCAATACCATCGAACGTCTCGGGTTCGTCGTCGCGCATCCACATCTCCGCCATCAACCCTTCCCGCCCCGGGGCTTCGTATTCCTCCACGTCCGTGAGATCCAGCTCGCGAAGCTTCCCGAACCACTCCACTATGCCGTGCACCTTGGGCGTCCAATCCGCGATTTCCTCATCCGTGATCTCGATGTTCGCCATCGTCGCTAGCGCGCGGAGATCCGGAAGCGGCGGGAGCGCCGGTAGGTCTCTCTTTTTCCCATTCGCCGCGTTCGATCGCGCGTCGTCCTCGCTCGACGCGCGATCGCGCTGGGCGTTTCCATCGTCACCGCTCGCGGTCGCGATTCGCGTTCGCATTCGCGTTCGCATTCGCATTCGCGCTCGAGCGTTCGCCGCTGGCGCGCGACACGCGATCGCGAATGGAACGTCGAGAAACATCGCGAACGTGCGTTGAATTTTTTGAGTTCGCTCGCGTCCGTCGTCGAGAGCCGTCGTCGATCGATCGATCGATCGATCGATCGATCGATCGATCGAACGCGCGCGAATGGCGACGGACAAACCCTAAAGTGTCGATTCGCATCCCCATCCATGGCGCGTTGACGCTCGACGTCGCGCGCGCGGCGCGGCGTCGCGACGGTCAACGTCGCGATTCGAACGCGCGCGCGCGAAGACGTCGGGGGAAAAACGAAGGACGAAGAAACGAACGAGGAGGATGACGCGAGTGACGATCGAGATGCTGCGACGAAAGGCGGAACACAACGACGGGGCGCTGCGCACGCTGGAGGAGGTGGCGTTGCACCAGTGCGAGCTGGAGAAGATCGAGGTCGTGCAGGACGTCTGCCGCGAGCTGAGGATCGTTTTGATGCAAGGAAATGCGATAGCAAAGATTGGTGCGCGCTCGAGCGCGCGCGCGCGCGCGTTCGATGGAGTCGTTGGTTTGGACTGACGGGCGGCGGTCGTACGCGGCGGCGCGGCTTTGCAGAAAATGTACGCAAATTGAAAGCTCTGGAGTATTTGAACTTGGCGATGAATAGAATAACGATGATTGAAAATCTAGAAGGGTGCGAGTCGCTTCAAAAGCTTGATCTTACGATGAATGCGATAGGGATTCGCGGGTTGTTGAGTGTCGCCGCGCTCACGGTCAACGACCGATTACGAGAATTGTTTCTGATGGGCAACCCGTGTGCCGATCACGAAGGCTATCGATCTTTCGTCATAGCCGCAGTTCCACAGTTGAAGTTTCTTGACGGGGCGGGGGTTACGCCGTTGGAGCGCATAATCGCTCGACATAATTATTTGCGAATCAAACGTGAATTTGAAGACATCGTGGCGAATGAAGGGAAGACAAGCGACGAAGGCGATGCTCACGAGGCAGGGTTGCAATCGACGGGAGAGCACGTCGAACCAGCGTTGAGTGAGAAATTGAATACATCGCATTCGCAAGGCGAAGCCCGAGATATTCCAAGAACGAATATATTTGACGCGTTACCAGAGGATGTCGCTGACGTCAAGCAGAAAAATCAAGGCGAATTTGCATTCACACTCACCGAATCCGAAGATGAGTCCGCGCTCGAGCTCGAAGTACGCGTTGGAACTTTCATGGATACATCTTTAATTCACGTTGACATCCAACCACGACTGGTGAGGGTGAAAATTAAAGGTGATTTGTTACAGCTCAGACTTTCACATGAGGTGGCCACTGACGCCAGCGTCGCCGAGCGCTCTAAATCAACGGGTAAGCTTCTCATCACCATGCCAAAGGTGAATTGGCACGTAAAGCCGCGAAGACAGAAACTGCTTGAAAAGGCTGTGAAGACATCGGATCCGTTAGCTACCATATCGTATTGTAGCGATGAAATCTCAGAGCCTCCAGACATTTTGTAAATGAATTCTTAGTTACGCCGCAATGCTTCCGCCACCGCCTTTGGTTTGAAAGTATCCACTTTGCCTATTTGTGACAGATACGATCGGTATCGGTATGGTTGCATTGTTTTGATCCTGCTCCTGACCTTGCTCGTCAATGCTCTCGCGCACAAATGACCCCAGAGGGACGATGCTCAATCTATACGTTTCGTTCATGAGTTCGCCAAATCCAGCGTAGAATGCGATGATGGCTGTTAGGACACCCCAAATGGCGCTTACAAACTGAATCTTCTCGCTTTGCGGATTCTTTGATGCACCTATGAGAAAGAATAGTACCGCTAAAAATGCAAACAGTGTCGAGAGAGCGACATTCGATCGAAATGAGCAACAAAAGAGTGCCGCGGTCAGTAAACCCCACATGACCAGTGCGGCTTGCTCCGCGATGGCATCGCGCCCGACAACTTGCGTGTACACTAATGATTCATAGACGCCGTATGAAATCCAGAAGCCACCTACGCGCGACCAGTCAAAAAGCGCTTAACAACATTCGCTCGAACGCACCATAGCTGCTGAAAGCGACGGCGGCAAATTGTTTGCCATTCGCAGCGGAAATCACGCCGGCTATGAGTTGCACTAATCCACCAAAACCAAATGCAAAGCCTATGACGATTCCGAGCGCATTTTCTGATGCACCGGCGCGCAAACTTTTGATTTGCAGCAGAGCAGTCGTCAAAGCAAATGCCCACAGTCCGAGAGGTGCGATGTTGCAGCACGTCATGCGGGTGTTTGACGCCGCATTCGCACGTTCGAGCGCTTCAACGCGACGTTCGATGTTGGATAGGTTTGGCGCCGCCATGTGTCAATCGTGGGAGATCGCGTTGAGGTATGACGTGTCGACGTGCTCGTTCCATCGGCTTTTGTCACAACAAAAATCTCTTTTTTACACGTAAAACTATTCAGGCTCTTTCAATTCGCTTAGGAGCTTAAGCAACATACCACGCTCTTCCTGGAACGCCTCATCTTCTCGGTCGGTTTGAAAATCTTCGAGATAGGCTATGAGTTTGGCTTTGTTCTTGCACAAAATCATACTGACCGACGCGGGTTTGTTGGGATTAGCGACGAAGACTTTGAAGATGTGAAATGCTTCGAATTGAATCGATTTTGATTCATCTCGTAATAAGTTCATCATCAAACACAAGTTTTCAACTTCAGCCACGTACTTGAGCATGACGTTTACGTTGGCGCTATCCAAAAGAATCTCCCCGAGAAGCTTCAACGACTGTCGTCGCGTTACGTAGTTTCCCTTTTGCAATAGTTCAGTATATTTCTTGTTAAACTGATCGTAATTTGCGTTTAAGAACTGACTCGCGATGGTTTTGTGACGCGTCAACGCCTCGCGAAACGTCGCACTCGCATCGCTCGCAATCTCAAACGTTTGCAACTGCATGTAGTCAAACATTTTCCAAAAGCAATCGCTGTACAAAACTTTACGAACCAGCGTCTCGTGTCGACACATGTCTCTAAGCATCGCCCCAAACGTGAGCGCCACATCAGGATTCTCATATCCACGCATGATCGCTCGTAAAATTTCCGGACTCTCGCTCAAATCCTCCGCGATGACGTCTTGCCCGTTCACCGGCATGCGCACGAAACAATTAAAAACCGCCGCCGCGTCTTTCCTCGTCTCAAACGGCAAGTACGGCAAATGCGCGACTATTTGTCCAATCAACCCAACCTTATTCGCTTCACGCACTAAAATCTGCACCGCACCCTCCGACGCGTTCGGCCCTTCGCCTAACAACGCCTGACGCATCTCCCCAAAGTATTTCGCCGCGCTCTCCACGTCGCGCGCGTTCGCGCGGTCTCCTCTCAACCGTTCGAGCACCGCGTGGCACTTGCTCACGATCTCCTCCGGGGTGCGTATCTTCTTTCCAAACATTCTTTTTCGTTTCGCTCGCGCCCGACGCCGCCTGTCGTCGTCGCCCGCTCGTTGCCTCGCCCGTCGCTTTTCGTCGCTCGGCGGCGCTCTATCCGTCGACGGTGGGCTCGGCACCGCGATCGCGGTCGGTCGGACATGTCGGGTATATCGGTCGGTCGGACATTCGGACATTCGGACATTCGGACATTCGGACGCGCGCGACCGCCGATGACGCGTCATCGGGCGACGTCGACGGGCGACGGAAGACGTCGACGACGACGAGGACGACCGCGAGGACGACGACGAGGACGACGACGAGGACGATGAATACAGCGCACGCGCGCTGCGTGCGCGATTCAGGGGCGATGGGACGCGCGCGCGAGGCGAGCGCGAGGCAACAGGCGGCGTTTCGTTCGCACGCCGCGAGGGCGAACGAAACGAGCGCGCGCGAGAGAGGATCGCGAACACAACGCAGCGCGGCGAAAGAGTCGAACGTGTTCATCGAGTCATTTTTTGATCTCGCCAACGTCGTCGCCGACCGACGGGATTCCACCGGGTTCGGTCGATTAAGTCAGCGCATCGGTGAGGATGTGTACGTGCAAGTGAATGAGTGGCGATTGTACGCGCGAGATATGAAATTCGCCGATGGATTGGCGAAAGTATTCGCGGTAAAACTCGCGGCGAATGGGAATAAATATTCCGATCAAGTCATGAATGAAGTTTTAGAAGCCGTTCGCGTGCCTTTGGGTGGAGGGAAATCAGAAAGCGCTCTGAGCGACTTGTGTCCGAGCGCTTCCGTGAACGCGTTGCGAAACATCTTGAAAGATTACGTCGATGGTCGGTTGTGAGCGTCGTCATCCTCGCGCTGTAATATATTACCATACATTTTCTTTTCCTCGTCTGTGTCCTCGTCCTCGTCCTCCTCCTTCTCCTCCTCGTCGTCGTCGTCGTCGTTTTTCAACCGCTGGACGTCCCTCTCGAGCGCCGCGGTCGCCACGCGTCGTCGACGACGCCGGGGTGATGGTATGTTATCCACAATGTCGACGAATTAATGACTCGTGAAAAACGTCCCACTCGCGATGGGCGCGACCGACGATCTCGTACTGAACCTCCGAACCCTCTATGACGTATCGTCGATCGGCGCCGCCGTCGCGCGCGCCATCGCGCGCGCGCCATCGCGCGCGCGCGCGGCGTCACACGTCGACGTCGAACGCACGAACGCGCGCGTAACTTCGCGCGAATTCTTCCGTGAATTTATTGACGCACCTTTTCTCTCGCCTTCCTTCGCATCGCCGAGCGCTGAACCGATGGCTTCGAACGCGCGCGCGACCGCGGTGACGCGAACCCTCGCCCCGGCGGCGGGGCGATCGTCGGCAGCGGCGCGACGCCCGAGCGCGCTGCGCGCGACCAAGGCGCCGACGCTGGACATCAAGACGAAGATTTTCGAAAAAGAAATCATCGACGTCGCTGGGGAACAAGAGTACATCGTGCGCGGTGGACGACACTTGTTCGCCAAGCTCCCGCAAGCGCTCAAGGGAATCAAAACAATTGGCGTCATCGGGTGGGGTTCGCAAGCGCCCGCGCAAGGGCAAAACTTCCGAGATTCTTTGGCCGAAGCGGGGATGAAGGACGTGAAGGTGGTTGTTGGATTGCGAACGTCCTCGTCGTCGATGGACGAGGCGCGCGCGTGCGGGTTTAATGAAAAAGATGGAACTCTCGGGGAAACCTTTGAGGTCATCGCGAAGTCCGACTTGGTCATGTTGTTGATCTCCGACGCGGCGCAAGCGAAGATGTACCCTCGAATTTTGGCCGCGATGAAGCCGGGATCAACCCTTGGTTTGTCTCATGGCTTCTTGCTCGGCGTTATGAATTCCGAAGGCGCCAAGTTCCGCCCGGACATCAACGTCGTGCTCGTCGCCCCGAAGGGTATGGGTCCGTCAGTTCGCCGTTTGTACGAACAAGGTAAGACGACGAACGGTGCGGGCATCAACGCCTCGTTCGCGGTGCAGCAAGATGCCACCGGTAATGCCACGGACATCGCCCTCGGTTGGTCCATCGCCGTCGGCTCTCCGTTTACGTTTGCCACGACTCTTGAAATGGAGTACCGCTCTGATATTTACGGCGAACGCGGCATCTTGCTCGGCGGCGTCCATGGCATCGTCGAGTCTTTGTTCCGCCGCTACACGCGTGAGCAAGGCATGTCTGATGAAGATGCCTTCAAGAACACCGTCGAATGCATTACCGGCCCTGTCACGAAGATCATCTCCACCAAGGGCATCAAGGCGGTGTACGAAGCCGTCGCGGATAAGAAGACTTTCATGCAGGCCTACTGCGCGGCGTACAAGCCGTGTAAGGACATCCACTACGAGTGCTACGAAGAAGTCCAATCGACGAACGAAATCCGCTCCGTCGTCATGGCTGGCGCTCGTTTCGACCGCTTCCCGATGGGTAAGATTGATGGTACCTATATGTGGAAGGTTGGCGAGAAGGTTCGTGCTGAACGCGTCGAGAGCAAGATTCCGCTCAACCCGTTCACTGCTGGCGTGTACTGCGCATGCATGATGTCTCAAATCGACACGCTTCGGGAAAAAGGTCACTCTTACTCCGAAGTGTGCAACGAGTCCGTCATCGAAGCCGTCGACTCCCTCAACCCGTACATGCACGCTCGCGGCATCGCCTTCATGGTTGATAACTGCTCTTACACCGCCCGCCTTGGCGCGCGTAAGTGGGCTCCGCGTTACGACTACATTCTTGACCAACAAGCGTACACCGCGTACGATGCTGGCGCCAAGATTGACGCGGAGATCGAGTCCAAGTTCTTGAACAATCCGGCGCACATCGCCATCGCCAAGTGCTGCGAGCTTCGCCCGTCGGTGGACATTTCCGTCTCTGCCTCGGGCGCCGGCGGTGTCGGTGGAGCGCGCATGAACTTCAAGAGCGACAAGGCTTCCAGCGCGTAAATTCACTTTCTTTCACGTGCTATACGATGCGTAGTTTCTATAGAGCTTTCAATATACCAATACTAAGACAACATTTCTTTCTCGAGTCGTACTCGAATCTTACGAAAACAAACCCGCGCTCGAGGCCCTACTCGAGCGCCTGATTCTATCTAAGCCGTATGTATCCCTAAATCCTTCCACGTATTCTCCTCCGCACCCCCATCCGCGGTCTCTGTCGCGCGTCGAACCGCCGCGCGGTGATCGGTTAGTCTCGCTCGCGCTCGCGCTCGCTCTCGCCCGCGCCGCGCCGCGCTCGCGCGCTCTCGCCTCTCTTCCCATCGTACCGTTCCCATCCTCGGCGTCATCCGCGGGTGGAACCATCCCACGTGCTAATTGTACGTCTAAACCATCGAAAACATTCCCACGAGCGCGCGTCGTCAATCAATCAATCAATCAATCACCGTCGTCTCGCGTCGCTCTCGCGCGCGCCTCTCGTCGCCAACCTCTCACGCGTTCGCTCGATGCGCACCATCATCCGGTAGAGTCTCTCGCGCCCACTCGTCGTCGACGATATCGACGATTTCGTACGCGCGCGCGCGATCGCACGCGTCGTCGGACATCGCTCGCGCGCGTTGCCCAATGCGCTCGCGTCGCATTCGCGTCATCGACCGAGCTCGACCGACGGACGCGCGCGATCGATGTCCGACGACGGACGACCTCTCGAATCACGACTCGCCAAATACCAACACACCCATCTGTCCCCCCCCGACGCTGTGGTCGTGTCCCGTCAGTCACGAACGACGGACGACCTCTCAATGAG
>Ga0222712_10005968_pt1 | contig 12147 bp, 11 predicted proteins | sample C33_657DmetaG_FD_165043 | JGI IMG/M metagenome (GOLD analysis project Ga0222712, IMG submission 165043) | Estuarine water microbial communities from San Francisco Bay, California, United States - C33_657D | ecosystem: Environmental > Aquatic > Marine > Unclassified | place: USA: California...
TGTGAGCATCTGCTCAGCGATTGTTGCGTACTTAGCTGTATCACCTTGTGCGTTCTGAATATCTGTTTCAAATCCTGCACCTGTAAGTGCTGAATCCATTGCTGGACGATCTCCATTTTCCCAACGAGCAGATGACTCTGAGTCAGGAAGGATCATGCATGCACGCTTTGCTGATGCATCATCGCTGCCTGAGCAGCCTGAGATCAACAAAGCAGCTGCTGATGCAATTGCAACAGCAACAACTAGACGGCGCTTTGCCATATGTATTTACCTTTCGAAAGGTGAACGCGCCCCTGGCTAAAGCTGTTTTAGCCAGACATGAGGGCGTGAACCGAACTGAGCGTAATCCCTCACCCCAAGCAGGTCACTATATTTTTGGTTACGATTTGGTAAACGCATGAGAGGGTCTGGTACGGGTAACCTTGGTGCATGTCATCGCCCTCGCAGCCTTCGCAATCAGATGCCTTAGCGGCAGCGATTTCAGCTGCCATTGGGGCGGCAATTGAGCGTGGAGATTTAGTGGGAACGATTCCAGTAACGATCCCGCTCGAGCGTCCCAAAAATCGAGAGCATGGGGATTACGCCACCTCGGTCGCCCTCCAGCTAGCCAAGCCAGCAGGCATGTCGCCTAGGGCTGTTGCAGAACTTTTACAGTCCGATTTGTTGGCCTTGCCCGAGGTCAGCGCAGTCGAGATCGCCGGGCCAGGATTTATTAACATCACGATGAACCGCAGTAGTCAAGCCGAATTAGTCTCAACAATTCTTTCATCGCCAACAACATATGGAACCGGAAAATCTCTTGCAGGAATTTCTGTTAACTTGGAATTCATTAGTGCAAATCCAACAGGGCCACTTCATTTAGGACATACGCGTTGGGCAGCAGTCGGTGATTCACTCGGTCGCGTTCTATCGGCAGCTGGTGCACAGGTGACTCGCGAGTTTTACATTAACGATCGCGGAAATCAGATGGACTTGTTTGGAAAGTCTGTGGAGGCAGCAGCACTCGGTCAACCAATTCCAGAAGATGGTTACCAAGGCGACTACATCAAAGATCTAGCCGATGCCGTGGTTAAGGAAAATCCTGGAATTAAAGAGTTCGCAGAAGATACTCGCCATGAGTCATTTCGTGAGGCCGCATATAAAGTCCAACTTGCGCAACAACAAGGTGTACTCGACACATTCAAAACACATTTTGATGTCTGGTTTTCAGAGCGCTCGCTTCACGAAGCAGGAGCCGTTGAACATGCGATTGAGAAGTTGCGAACCCAAGGTCATGTCTTTGATTCAGAGGGTGCAATCTGGTTGCGCACCACTGATTTTGGTGACGATAAAGATCGCGTAATCACAAAAGCAAATGGCGATCTCACATACTTCGCATCAGATACTGCCTACTACATCAATAAGCGCGAGCGTGGATTTGATATCTGCATCTACATGTTGGGCGCTGACCATCACGGGTACGTCAATCGCCTGCGAGCTACGGCAGCGTGCGCTGGAGATAACCCTGATTACAACGTAGAAATCTTGATTGGCCAGCTTGTAAAAATCATGGAAGGCGGCGAAGAGGTCAAGCTCTCTAAGCGCGCCGGAACAATTATTACTTTAGAAGAATTAGTAGAAAAAGTTGGAGTAGATGCAGCGCGCTACACCTTGATTCGATATCCAGTAGATACACCGATGGTGATGGATATCGATATTTTGCGTCGCAATACAAATGAAAACCCTGTCTACTACGTGCAGTATGCACACGCACGTATTGCTGGTGTACTCAGAAACGTTGCAGAGTTAAATATTCCAACAGGGCTGTCTAACTTTGATCCGGGCCAGCTATCGCACGATCGCGAGAACGAGCTACTGGGAACTTTGGCAGAGTTTCCTGGAATTGTCGCTGCAGCAGCTGCCTTCCGCGAACCACATCGTGTTGCCCGATATCTGGAAGAGCTAGCAGGGGTTTATCACGGCTTCTACGCTGATTGCCGCGTGCTTCCACTAGGTGACGAATCGATTTCTCCTCTTCACTCAGCTAGAGCAAACTTATGTGCAGCCACCAAGCAGGTTCTTGCCAACGGACTTGACCTACTCGGTGTGAGCGCACCGGAGAGGATGTAATAGATATGTGGTCACGGGCTATTTCATTTGAACAAGGTCACCTCACCATCAGCGGATTAAGCGCGCGAGAATTAGCAACGCAATTTGGAACTCCAACTTTTTTCATCGATGAAGATCACTTCCGAGCTCGCGCAACAGCATGGGCGCAATCACTTCAAACCAACTTTGGAGCCTCTGCCGGAAATGTCTACTACGCAGCCAAAGCCTTTATCTGTACTGATGTTGCGCGCTGGATTAAAGAAGAAGGTATTGGCATTGATGTCTGCACAGGGGGAGAGCTCGCAGTTGCTCTGGCTGGTGGAATCGATCCTAAGAAAATTGAAGTACACGGAAATAATAAATCTGTGGCAGAAATTGAGCGCGCAGTACAAGTAGGCGTTAAAACCATTGTGATTGATTCACTCTTTGAGATCGAACGAGTTGCTGCGGCAGCCACAAAGCACGGAGTGCGCCAAGCAGTGATGTTGCGACTGACTCCAGGTGTAGAAGCCCATACGCACGAATCTATCTCTACAGCTCACGAAGATGTGAAGTTTGGATTCTCTATTGCAAGTGGCGCAGCAGCAGTGGCCGTCACCGAAGTCTTGTCACATGCATCCCTTGAGCTACGTGGATTTCATTGCCATGTTGGTTCGCAGATCTTTGGCACAGATTCATTTGAATTAGCTGCCACTCGAATTATTGCTCTTATGGCAGAATGTAAAAGTAAGCATGGGATCGAATTGCCTGAATTAGATCTAGGCGGCGGATACGCCATCGCTTATATGCCAGGCGATGTCACTGTTGAACCCGAAGATGTTCTTCCAGCGCTCAGCGTTGTTGTAAAACGTGAATGCGCAGCAGCTGGTTTAGCGCTGCCAATTATTTCAATCGAACCCGGTCGCAATATTGTGGGGCCAACAACTTTTACACTCTATGAGGTTGGAACAGTTAAAGACGTGGTTCTAAAAGATGGTCGTATTCGTCGTTACATATCTGTTGATGGCGGCATGAGCGATAACATTCGTCCTTCACTCTATGGCGCAGATTTTTCTGCAGTCCTTGCAGATCGAGTTTCAACTGCAGCTCATGCTCTTTCACGTGTTGTTGGAAAGCATTGCGAGACTGGAGATATTGTCATTCGAGATATTGAGCTCCCATCAGATATTGCTCCGGGAGATCTCCTTGCTACCCCTGCCACCGGGGCATATGGAAGAAGCATGGCCAGTAACTACAACCATGTGCCGCGCCCACCTGTTGTTGCGATAAAGAATGGAAAAGCACGCGTGATTGTTCGCCGAGAAAATGAGGCAGATCTGCTCGCACTCGATGTGAAAGAATAGGTGTATGAGATCCCCAGACCAGCCAGTACGCATTGGCATGCTCGGCTGCGGTGTGGTCGGAAGTGAAGTCGCCCGCTTGATCCTTGCTGACACAGTTGAGCTCTCCACGAGAGCTGGCGCTAAAATTGAATTAGCAAAGATTGCAGTGCGCGAGATTAAGCCTCGCTCTGGAATTCCAAACGAACTTTTTACTCTTGATGCAATGTCGATTGTCAACGATCCAACGATTGATTTGATTATCGAAGTAATGGGCGGAATTGAACCCGCACGTGAATTGATTCTTCAAGCAATCAATAATCGCAAATCAATTGTCACTGCTAATAAAGCTCTCCTTGCAAGTCATGGTGCAGATTTATTTACCGCCGCTTATGCCCAGGGTGAAGATATTTACTATGAAGCAGCTGTAGCTGGTGCCATCCCAATCATTCGACCTATGCGCGAATCTCTCGCTGGTGATCACGTTGTGCGCCTTATGGGAATTGTTAACGGAACAACAAATTACATTCTGACAAAGATGCATGAAGATAATCGCGAATTCGCAGATGTGTTGGCAGAAGCTCAGAAATTGGGTTATGCCGAAGCTGATCCAACTGCAGATGTTGATGGATTTGATGCCGCTGCAAAGGCTGCAATTCTGTCTGGTCTCGCCTTTCACACTCGTGTAACTGTTGAAGATGTATACCGTGAAGGAATTTCATCGATCACACTTGAAGATGTACAGATCGCAAAGTCCATGGATCACGTTATCAAGTTACTTGCAATCGCAGAGTTGACATCGGCTGACGAAATTTCAGTGCGCGTACACCCAGTCCTACTTCACAAGAGCCATCCACTAGCTTCTGTACGCGATGCATTTAATGCAGTCTTTATCGAAGCCGAATCCGCCGGACCACTGATGTTCTACGGCCGCGGAGCTGGCGGTGCACCTACAGCCTCAGCAATTCTTGGTGATGTGGTTGCAGTTTCCCGTCACATTGCGCTGAACTCCATTGGCCAGCGTGAGACCGACTACGCAGATCGCGATATCGCACCGATTGAGACCACAAAGACTAAATTCCTTATTCGCCTTGAAGTAAAGGATAAATCAGGCGTTTTAGCGTCAATTGCCCAGACTTTCGCCGAACAAGATGTCTCTATTCAAACTGTTGATCAAAATGGTCGTGACGATGATGCAGAGTTAATTATCGTCACTCATGGTGCAACTGAAGGCGAACTCAAAGCCACTGTCGATGCTCTCAAGAAACTTCCTATCGTTAATAAAGTTTCTAGCGTGATCCGAGTAGAAGGTTCAACATCCTTATGAGCATCTTCGGATCAAAGAAGAAATCAGGAGCGCATCAGTGGCGCGGAGTAATTGAGGAATATCGTCATCGTCTACCTGTCAGCGATAAGACGCCCATTGTTTCCTTGCGGGAGGGTGGCACACCACTTATCTATGCCTGCAATCTTTCAGAACTACTTGGAAACGATGTCTGGATCAAGTACGAAGGTTTAAATCCAACAGGATCATTTAAAGATCGCGGCATGACAATGGCGATTTCAAAAGCAGCAGAAGATGGCGCAAAGGCTGTTATCTGTGCATCGACTGGAAACACTTCTGCATCGGCTGCAGCTTACGCAGTCAAAGCTGGCATGACTCCTGCAGTACTTATTCCTAAAGGAAAGATTGCGATGGGCAAGCTTGCCCAAGCAGTTATTCATAACTCAACAATTTTACAGGTCAATGGAAACTTCGATGATTGCCTGACTCTTGCTCGCGAACTTTCAGAGAACTATCCAGTGGCTCTCGTTAACTCTGTAAACCCTTACCGAATCGAAGGCCAGAAGACAGCAGCTTTTGAAGTTGCAGATATGTTGGGAGATGCTCCAGATATTCACGCGCTCCCTGTCGGAAACGCTGGAAATATCACTGCATATTGGAAGGGCTACAAGGAGTACCGCGCTGATGGTCTTTCCACAAAATTGCCACAGATGTATGGCTTCCAAGCAGCAGGTGCTGCACCGATTGTTAAAGGAAAGATTGTTAAAAATCCAGACACTATTGCAACAGCAATTCGCATTGGAAATCCAGCATCATGGGCACAAGCTGTTGAGGCACGCGATCTATCTGGTGGCGTCATTGACTCTGTCACCGATAAGGAAATCCTTGCCGCATATCGTCTGATTGCAGCGAAGGAAGGTATTTTCGTCGAGCCATCATCTGCTGCAGGCCTTGCAGGTTTAATCAAGCATAAAAACGCAGGCAAGCTTCCTACAGGTAAAACAATTGTTATCACCGTTACTGGACATGGACTTAAAGATATTCCTTATGCACTCGATGCCGCGAAGAAGCCTGTCGTTGTTCCGGTTGATGTAAAAGCTGCCGCAAAAGCGCTAGGTCTTAAGTAAATGGCGAAGCCAACTTTTAAAGCAAATCCGATTCAAGTACAGGTTCCTGCAACCAGTGCCAACCTTGGACCAGGTTTTGATTGTTTTGGTTTAGCACTCGATCTCCATGATCGCTACGTCGCACAAATTCTTGATGAGCCTGGTCTTGATATTGATGTTGCAGGCGAAGGTGCTACGACTCTTCCGCGCACCGAAAAGAACCTGCTTATCAAAGCAATGTATAAGGGATTTGATTATCTTGGTGGAAAACCAAAAGGTATTGCTGTTCGTGCACTTAATGTAATTCCTCACGGACGTGGCCTTGGTTCATCGGCGAGTGCAATCGTTGGTGGGCTAGTTCTTGCTCGTGCACTTGTGCTGACAGGCTCAGATAAAATGAGTGATGATGCACTTCTTGATTTAGCCACTGCTATGGAAGGACATCCGGATAATGTGGCTGCAGCACTTTACGGCGGAGCAACGATTGCATGGCAAGAAGACCATCACGGCAAACTTGTTTCGCGAGCACTTCCTCTTGCAGTTGATACACGTGTGCGTGCAATTGCCTATATTCCAAAGAATGAATTTTCAACAAGCAAGGCTCGTAAGTTGCTTCCAGAGAATGTGCCACATGCTGATGCCGCTGCTAATTCTGCTCGCAGCGCGCTTTTATCGCACGCACTTTCTCATCGCCCAGACTTACTCTTTAGAGCGACAGAAGATTTTCTCCATCAGGAGTACCGTGACTCAGGGATGCCGGCCTCACTTAAATTAATGCGCACACTTCGCAAAGCAGGCGTTGCAGCATTTATTTCAGGAGCTGGCCCAACTGTGCTGGTACTTCACACCTCCGATCAATCAGAGCTAGATCAGCTCTTACGTGCTGGCGGAGATGGATTTGAGGCGAAAAGTCTGGATATTGCAGTACGTGGAGCGACCCTGCTATAGTTCTGGCATCACCTTAAAGCCCGTAAGTTAGGGCAACGAATTAAGTTGGTAAATCAAAAAAATCCCTCGGGTTTGACTCGCATATTTTTGCGGCGAACCCCAAACTGAAAAGATACACATGACCGAAAAAGAACCTGTCCGTTCAAGCAGTCCTGAGCTCACAGCGATGACCCTTCCTAAGTTAAAGGAAGTTGCCTCACAGCTCGGCATCGAAGGCGCAGCGAAGATGAAGAAAGACCAGCTCGCAGAGGCGATCGCTGATTTGCAGGCAAAAAATCGCGAAGCAGCAAAGGCAGAGCGAGAAGCCCGCCGTGAAGCGCGTAATGCCAAGCGAAACGCTGGACGCGAGAACAACAACAATGATTCAGATGATTCAGATAACGATGATCAAGGCGAGGGCGATTCATCAGATAACTCAGGCGAAGGAAAGGATCGCGGAGATCGTAATGATCGCAACCGTGGACGTGACCGCAACCGCAATCGTGATCGCAATCGTGATCGCAATCGTGGACCACGCGAAGAGCGTGAGCCTGTTATTGGTGAAGACGATGTACTTGTCCCAGTTGGCGGCCTCGTCGACATCATGGATAACTTCTCATTTATTCGAACCGGTGGCTACCTTCCAGGACCTAACGATGTCTACGTTTCACAGAGCCAAGTTCGCAAGTACGGCCTGCGCAAGGGAGATGTTGTTACAGGTCAGGTGCGTCAGCTTCGCGAAGGCGAGCAGCGCCAGAAGTACAACCCACTTATTACTCTGGAAACAATCAACGGCGTTACACCTGAAGAGGCGAAAGGCCGCGTTGAATTCGGAAAGCTTGTTCCTCTCTATCCGCAAGAGCGTCTTCGCTTAGAGACTGAACCAAATGTTCTCACCACTCGTGTGATTGATTTGATCGCACCTATTGGTAAGGGTCAGCGCGGACTCATTGTTTCGCCACCTAAAGCTGGAAAGACAATGGTCTTGCAGGCGATTGCAAATGCGATCACAACAAATAACCCAGAGTGTCACTTGATGGTTGTTCTCGTTGATGAGCGTCCAGAAGAAGTTACAGATATGCAGCGCAGTGTTAAGGGTGAAGTAATTGCTTCTACCTTCGATCGCCCAGCAGATGATCACACCACAATCGCAGAGCTAGCAATCGAGCGCGCAAAGCGCTTAGTTGAGCTCGGTCATGATGTTGTTGTTCTCCTTGACTCAATTACGCGTCTAGGTCGCGCATATAACATCGCCGCCCCTGCATCAGGTCGAATCCTTTCTGGTGGCGTTGATTCAGCAGCGCTCTATCCACCTAAGAAGTTTTTCGGAGCAGCTCGTAACATTGAAGATGGCGGTTCGCTGACAATCTTGGCAACAGCACTTGTTGATACTGGCTCTCGTATGGATGAAGTGATCTTCGAAGAGTTCAAGGGAACTGGAAATATGGAGCTCATCCTTGATCGCCGCATGGCAGATAAGCGAATATTCCCAGCAGTAAACGTTGTTGCTTCCGGTACTCGTAAAGAAGAAATTCTAATGGGAACCGAAGAGCTGAATATTGTCTGGAAACTTCGCCGTGTTCTTCACGCACTTGAGCCACAAGCCGCACTTGAACTTCTTTTGGAGAAGATGAAGGGCACCAAGTCCAACATTGAATTCTTGATGCAGATCCAGAAGACAACATCAGGACCAGACGACTCCAAATAAATCAGAGAGTAAATTAGAGAGTAAATCTCTTAGTCTTAGTTCTGAGGAACGAAGACTTCTTTGATCACACGATTAACGAGAGCTAAGTAGGCATCGTTATTGACTGGGCTTTCGCTCAAGTCGTCAACGATCTTTCCAAGAGTCCACGCCTGCATCAGTACTGCGAGAGCATGCGCGTCAATCTCAGCGCTGCATAACTTTTGCGCTTGGGCATCTTTTATCAGCTGGACGAGAGCGTCAGTTAATCGTTGCTGTTCTCCCTGAAGAAGGACAGACATGCGCGGGCTGGTAATTGCTCGACCGATAGTGAGCGCACGTTCTTGGCGCGCACGTTTCATTCCCTCGCCTTGTGTCACTGCAGATAATTGCGAAAGTCCAAGGTAGAACTCTTCTCCAGTCTTTGCAGCAGATAGAAGCGCTTGCAACGCTGAAATGTTGGTATCAACATAACGCGCATAACGAACAATCATCGCTGCTTCAAGAAGATGGTAGATATCTTCAAAGTGGTGATAGAGCGAGCCCTTAGAAATACCTGAACGATCAAGAACCATTTCGACAGTGATTTCATCAAAGCGGTACTTGTCCAGTAGGTCGGCTGCACACTCAATCAGCGAAGACTTGGTGGGGTGGGTCGTCTTAGGCATGGCCCTAGTCTGGCAAAACTTTTGGATTTTGACACATCAAACCCAGATACGAGGATGTGATCCACGCAATTATCAATGACCATTCACACGGATATCACAAGGTCAGGCTTCATTCTCTTCTCAAAGGCAGCGCAGAGTGCGCAGAGCCAGTATTGATCGAAGGAGTAGAAAATGATTTTAATTAAAAAGGTTGGAGCAATCACCGCCCTTGCTCTCGCGCTATCAATCCCCGGCGCAGTTGCAGCCGAAACTACAACTGCAACAGTTCCTCTCAACACTCTCACTGCACGCGAGCAAGCATCCATCAATTTCCAGACTTCAATGGCTGCATTTCGAACAGCACAAGCTGCACGTCAAGCTGCAATTCGTCCGCTTGCTGATGCACGTCAAGCAGCAGTCGCAGCTGCAAATACAGCATTCACTACAGCTATCGCATCAGTGACAACTCAAGAAGGTCGTGACGCTGCTGTAAAAACTCGCAAAGATGCAATCGCTGCAGCACATGCAACATTTAAGGCAGCAGTAGATGCACTCGGTGCGGCACCAACTAAACCAGTTAAGCCTGCAAAGCCAGGTAAGGCTGAGAAGGCTCCAAAGAGCGGCAACTAAGCCCAACGATTTTCCGGGGTGGATCGGCTCTTCCACGCATGGAGAGATCATCGATTTCTCAGGTGCGGGGGAGAGCCGATACTCTTTCCCCCTAGCAATCGAATACTTGGTTCACCTGTTCCCAAAGGCATAGGACCCAAGACGACCAGAGGAAAAATAATGAAGCCAGAGATCCACCCAGAATATAAAGAGACCCAAGTAACTTGTGGTTGCGGTGAAAAGTTTGTAACCCGCTCAACAGTTGCAAGCGGTTCAATCTATGTTGAAGTTTGTTCAGTCTGCCACCCGTTCTACACCGGTAAGCAGCGCATCCTCGATACTGGTGGACGCGTAGCTAAGTTCGAAGAGCGTTTCGGTAAGAAGTCCGCTAACTAGCTTTCTAATCAGACCGCCCCGCTGGCCATTGTGGCTTGCGGAGCGGTCTTTTTATTTACCTCGTCAACGTCCATGTTTCCACAAAGTTTTAGTCTCAAGAATGAAAGGAGTCAGTAATGAGTAGTGATCGCTTTGCATCGGCACATGAAATGGTCCGTGAATATAAAGAGCTCGAGCAACTTATGGCTGACCCATCAATTCACGAAGATCAAGGTAAGGCTCGCCAACTCGGACGCCGCTATGCCCAACTTGGTCCCGTCGTTGCGGGATTTAATGAATGGAAATCTGCTGCCGATGATCTAGAAGCTGCAAAAGAGATGGCGCTAGAAGATCCAGAGTTTGCTTCAGAAATTCCAGCACTCGAAGCGATAGTCGAGCGCACTGCTACGCGACTTGAAGAACTCTTACTTCCACGTGATCCCAATGATGATCGCGATGTCATTATTGAAGTCAAGGCCGGTGCAGGTGGAGATGAGTCCGCTCTCTTTGCTGGCGATCTAGTGCGTATGTACCAGCGCTATGCAGAAAAGCGCGGTTGGAAAATTGAAATTATCGATATGACCGAATCAGATCTTGGCGGTTATAAAGATATTTCTATGGCTGTTAAATCAAAGGGAACTCCTGAGCCTGGCACAACACCATATGCTCGTCTGAAATTTGAAGGTGGAGTGCACCGTGTCCAGCGCGTTCCAGAGACTGAAAGCCAAGGTCGCATTCACACATCTGCAGCTGGTGTTCTTGTACTTCCAGAAGCCGAAGAAGTAGATGTTGAGCTGGATATGAATGATGTACGCGTGGATGTCTATCGCTCATCTGGCCCGGGTGGTCAATCTGTGAATACAACTGACTCTGCAGTCCGCCTGACACACGTGCCAACTGGCATCGTTGTTTCTTGTCAGAATGAAAAGTCACAACTACAGAATAAAGAATCTGCGCTGCGCATTCTTCGCGCCCGTCTCTTGGCAGATGCTCAGGAAAAGGCTGAAGCAATCGCAATGGCAGAGCGCAAGAGCCAGGTGCGAACAGTCGATCGTTCCGAGCGCATTCGCACATATAACTACCCAGAAAATCGCCTGAGTGATCACCGCGTTAATTACAAATCAAATAATTTAGATTCAGTTCTCAATGGAGAGCTCGATGACGTTATCCAAGCCCTTCTTGATGCCGATAAAGCTGCAAAGCTTGCATCAACGGAGTAATGGCTCGCGAAGATGAACTTTAAAGAATTCTTGGCAGCCGGCAAAGAACAACTAAGTGCTGCAGGAATTGATCCACTCGATGCCGAACACCTGATGGCATACGTCTTAGGAATTTCGCGGATGGATTTACATAACCCAGTTATTGTCGAAGATCGACTTGCTGGTTTTGAAGATCTCACAATTCTGGAAGAAACCTTTTGGAAGCTACTGGATGCTCGTGCGGATCACCAACCCTTGCAGTATTTGACTGGCGTTGCCTACTTTCGCTACCTCGATATTCAAGTAGGACCGGGAGTATTAGTTCCTCGCCCTGAATCAGAACTTCTTGTGCAATCGGTACTAGATTATTGCCAGAAACTTCCGGGAATTATCAGCGTTGTAGATCTTGGATCAGGTTCTGGCGCACTTGCTCTTGCAATCTCAACTGAAAATCCAAACACCCGTGTGATTGCAGTGGAGAAGGATCCGGCAGCAATTGAATGGTTGAAGAAGAACGTCTCACAAATTAACGAACAAGTACGCATTGTAGAAAGTGATGTGGTTGACGCACTTGAAGGCGTTACATGTGATGTGGTGATCGCAAATCCTCCTTATGTTCCAGATAGCCAAGAGTTGCCTCGGGATGTCGCAGACCATGAGCCTTCTGTTGCACTCTTTGGCGGTCCTACAGGTTTGGATATTCCGGGACGCTTCATTGATACGGCGGCGCGATTGCTTAAGCGTGGTGGATTCTTCGCTATCGAACATACTGAAGATCAAGGTCCGGCGCTGAGGGACTTACTGAGTGAGAACTTTACAGATATTCTCTGTCATCTAGATCTCACAGCAAGGCCGCGATATACAACAGCGGTGAGAAAGTAGGAGAACTGTGGCAACACAAGTAACTT